>UBJH01000786.1_pt1 | contig 20498 bp, 18 predicted proteins | sample 2193721 | NCBI WGS metagenome assembly UBJH01 (sample SAMEA4703186, study PRJEB27089) | metagenome | reverse complement strand
TGAAGTTGTAGGGGTTTTCATCGCTGTCATTGGTGGCGATGGAGTATTGAAAGCTGAACGCTCCCGTCGCCGTGGGGGTAATCGTCAGCACCGTGTTTGTATTGGCGAGAGAAGCTACCGAACCGGTCGGTGCGGTGGTGATTGCCACACTGCAGTTACTTAACGCGCTGATGCTCGCTGGATTGGTGAGTGAGAGCGTGCCGCCGCCGGCGTTGGTGAAGGTGTAAGTAACCTGCGTTCCGATGCCCGCTGCGAATCCGCCGCTGGGGTTGTCCGTGCCGCCATCGGCAACGGCAGTCGCGCCGCGGGCCACGTCGCATTCAGGTGTGGTTGGCACATACTCGTAAGCGCCAATGTCGGTTTGCGCAAAGCGCGCCTGGCCGCGCTGATCGGTTGCAGGTGCACCGACGCTGGTGCCGGAGTTGATGCAGGAACTGCCGGCCAAAAGCGCGTGAGTCTGGGTCGGGCCGCCATTGTTTGCCAGCGGACCGATGTTCGGATTGAGCGGTGAGCCGGACGTCCCGAACTGGTCCCCGGTGGTGGCGAAGATAGTCCCGCCTGTGGTGTCTCCGATGAAGTTGTAGCCTTGAGAGTTGAATACACCAAAGATGTTCGCGCGCGTGCTGAGACGGACGTTCTGCGAAATCAGAGTGTTCGTCAGGTACACGGGAAACGAATTGGCCTGAACTACGCCAGCGCCGGTTGTCGCACCAACATAAACGTTGGCGTTGTTTGTGATGGTGCAATTGATCAGGTTAACAGGGCTGGCGGAGTTTCCATGAATCCAAAGGCCGCTGGCCCTGGTGTCCGCTTCCGTCTGGTTGCCACTGATGGTGCAGTTAGTCATGGTGCAGGATATTGACCCGGCAATCGCATTCAGCGACATGCCACCCGCGGCACTTGCGCCTCCGTTGAAACTGGCGTTGTTACTGATGGTGCAGTCGGTCAGAGTCACCGAACCGGCACTGATGTTGAACTGCACGCCTGCACCTTCTCCGCCAGTTGTGGTGTTAGAGTCGACAACGCAGCGCAGCATCGAAATAGTCTTTGTACCCGTTCCCTGCACGAAGACGCCGGCGCAACCACCCAGCGACGACCCGTTGATGAAACTGCAGTCGCTGATGTTACAGGTGGTGTTGGACGAGCCTTCAACGCAAAGGCCGCCCCCACTGAACTCGGCATAGTTGCCATCAAAGATGCAACCGGCAAGAGTTAGATTCGTGTCCCCCGCAAGCAAGCCACCACCACGGCCGGTGGTTGCTTGTGTGTGGTAACCATTGGCGAAACGGATTCCAGAGATGGAAACGGTAATGGTGCCAGAAGAGGGAAAGCACCTCAGCAAGCCGTAGTTCCCGCCCGTAAACCGCCTGATTGTCAGATTGGATGCACCGGGCCCAACAATCTGGATGTCAGTCGTTATCCAAGGCAACCCCCCAGCTAGTTGAATCGTCCCGGTCACGCCTGTGCCGAACACAATCGTGTCCGCGCCTGCGACTAGGTTGGCATCGGTGATCGCCTGGCGCAGCGAACCCGCCCCGCTGTCGTTCAGGTTAGTGACCGTGATCGTGGCCCCAAACGCCGACGAGCAGCAAAGCGCCACTATCCCGAGAGCGGCACAGCGCAGAAATGACGTCATGGTTCTATCCCCTTAGGCTTATCAGCGGTTCAAAATGCACAGAACGCACTAGCCTAGCCCTTGCATAGCTTCCCGTCCACTCAACATTGCGACTGCTAACCGTGGCTTTGAGAGGCATTGTGCCCGCGGCTGCCTTTGCATTGCACACTGACCCACAACAGCCTTGAATGAAACCGGCCCGCGTTGCGGGCCGGTTCTTGTAATCTTGGCGGTCTCTCTGCACGGGCCGGGAGGCCCGTGCTACGTCTTATGCCAGCTTCATGGGCACTGGGTTTTGGGGGTCGGTGTAGTCGTAGAAGCCTTTGCCGGTCTTGCGGCCGTGGAGGCCGGCGAGGTGCATCTTCTTCAATAGCGGCGGGGCGGCGTAGCGGTCGCTCTTGAACTCTTCGAACATGTTCACGCTGATGTGATAGGTCGTGTCGATGCCCACGAAATCGAGCAGCTCCAGCGGGCCCATCGGGTAGCCGCACCCCAGTTTCATGCCGGTGTCGATGTCGCGAATCGAAGCAACGCCGTTTTCCACGAGGCGGATGGCGTCAAAAAGGTAGGGCACCAGAAGCACGTTGACCACAAAGCCGCAGGTATCCTTGGCGACGATCGCGGTCTTGCCGACTTTTTCGGAGAAGCCCTTGAGCTCGCTCACGGTGGCGTCGCTGGTGAGCACGCCCCTGATGACTTCGACGAGCTTCATCACGGGCACGGGGTTGAAGAAGTGCAGGCCGGCGAATTTGTCGGCGCGGCGCGTTACGGCGCCGAGTTCAGTGATGGAAATGTTGCTCGTGTTCGAGCAGAAAATCGTGCTCGGCTTGCACAGCGCATCGAGCTGCTTGTAGAGGTCCTGCTTTTGCCCTTTGTCCTCGATGATGGCTTCGACGATCAGGTCGCAATCCTTGAGGTCTTCGAGGCGCGTGGTGTAGCTCAGGCGGCCGATCGACGCGGCCATTTCGACCTGCGCCATCGTCGGGTCTTTCTTTTCTTTCTCGATCGCGCGCTTCATGGCTTTGGCGAGCGAGCCGTTGATGCGCTCGGCGCCTTTCTTGAGGAAATCGTCGTTCACTTCGCGCACGACCGTTGACAACCCGGCCTTGGCGCAGATCTCCGCGATGCCGCTGCCCATCAGTCCGCAACCCACTACTCCCACCTTCGTAATGGCCATGATTCTCTCCGTTTGAAATGGCGCCCTACGTGAATTCCGCTCAAGGGGCGCGAGGATAACTTGCGCGCGCGCGGGCGCAAACAAGGGAGCATCGCAAATGTCGCCCCTACACATCGGTGTGCCATCGCGCTAGGATTCGCCCAACCTTGACGGGGGAAGCCATGCAGAGACCACTGCTAGTCATTGACGTGCAGCGCGGCAACATCACGGAGTACAACCGCTTCATTCCCGGCGGCATTGCCAGCATCGTGAAGGCGGGCCTGTTTGACCCGATCATTTTCACCCGCTACGTGAACACGCCCGACAGCCCCGCGCGGCGCCTGCTCGAGAGCAAGTTCATGATTGACGCGGGCGAAGCCGGCATGGCGCCCGAAATCGCCGAGGTCATGGGCAACGTGCCGCCGCTGACGGAATACGGCGTGGCGGACCTGGGCTCCAATTTCAACGCCAAGCGTTTCCTGGTCACGAAGAACATTTACACGGCATTCACGCCCGAGCTCGAAGAACTGCTCTCGCAACTTGAGCTTGAGAACACCGGCCTGTACATCGTTGGCGCCGACACTGAAAGCAACGTGCTGAAAACGGCCGTGGATTGCTTCGAGCGCGGCATTGAGCCGATCGTATTCTCGCAGTTCTGCGGCAGCCATCGTGGCCTGGGCTATCACGAAAAGGCCCTGGATATTTTGAAGGAACTGATCGGCGAAACTCGCGTGATCAAGGACTACATGCCGCTGCGCCAACGCTGGGAACGCGCGAAGAAAGGCTAATCCCAAGTACCGAGTACCGAGTGCCAAGTGGGAGATTTCCCTGCTTGGCACTTCTTCATTTTACGAGGTACTGCCTGTTTTCCGGCACACCCCTGCCCGAGCTTTCACACCCCAATTGAGCTAACATATTTGCCGCGCAGTACTCGGGGCCGTGGGTCACAATGTTCCTTGAAGGACCTAACTCGGGGGATGCCATGAAAATGTTCAAGCTCTTACAAGCCTCGCTTCTTTTGCTTCCGGTGCTGGCGCTGAGTGCGTGCCACGACGAAGTGTTCCACGAAGACCGCCACCACGATTCCGACTTCGACCAGGTCAGCCATGTGCCGGCCGGAGGCGCTTCCTTTGGCACGTTCAACCAGTTCGAGCATGATTTCTCGACCCAGGACATTGACTCTTACGCCGACCGCGATGGCTTCACGTTTTCGCTGGCGGAGGAAAGCACGGTGATGATCACCGTGAGCGCAGCAGGCGGGCTCGATTCCTGGATGGATCTGTACGACAACAGCTTCTTCCTGCTGACGGGCGACGACAACAGCGGCCCGGGGCTTGACCCGGTGCTGGTCGTGCAACTCGATGCCGGCAGTTACACGGTGGTGGTGGGTGGTGTGGGCGATAGCCAGGGCAGCTACGACTTCGACATCGTGACGGGTTCGCTGGGCGGCGTGGACTTCGGCTTCTTGAGCGCTTCCACGCTCTATTTTGACGACGGCGGCGCCATTGACAGCCCGGCCGATTTCGACACCTACTATTTCACCATCACCAGCGCGCAGGTCATCGACTTCGAGTTGTTCCGCCTGACGGGCAACTACGACGGCAACCTGCAACTGGTGGATCAGTTCGGCCAGGAAGTGTTCTTCAACGATCCGGCCGGAGACGCCAATCCCGGTGCATTCAATGTTGCGCTGAATGCCGGCACCTACATGCTGGTGGTGGCCGCGGGCACGGGCAGCGGCACTTACGAGATTGACATCGACGTGCAGTAGCATTGCGGCATCATCGGATTGCGGGTTGGCGCGAAGTCTCATGGCCCATCCGCAATCCGAAATCGTTTAACGGCCGCTTGCGTTGTGCGGCGTTTCAGCTTAACCCTTAACCCGTGATTGATCCCAAACAAGCCACCTCCGATGCGCTGGCCCACGCCGCCAAGGACGACCTTGAGCGCGCCGCGGCCATGCTTAATAAGGTTTGCTCGGAGTTTAAGGAGTTCGGCCCGGCCTACGTTGCGCACGCGCTGGTGTTCCTGATGGCGGGCGATACCGCCCAGTGCATGACTGACCTCGACGCCGCCGACTGGGCCAATCAGGAATTCGGCACGCCCGACCAGGTGCGCCAGGCCAATGAGCTGCGTGTTGTGGCCTTTGCCGTGCGCTCCCTGTACGGCGGCCAGAATGAAGCGGAGGCCTGCCGCAAGTTGTGCGACGAATTGCGCCAGAACGGCGTGCCCATGTCGTGGTTGTTTTTGCCCGCGCTGTGTTTTGAGTGGGCCTGGAAGGAAGACGACATGAAGCGCTGGCTGGCCGTGCTTCAAAAGCACCGCGAGCTTTCCACGGCCTGCGCGCAGTATCTGCAACGCGCCACGGGCTGGACGTCGTTCCTCAGCCGCGGCGGCGGCACGGCCGAGCTGGCCCCGGTGCACTTCGCCCGCCATTTGAGGGCCAAGCGCGAAGGCGACGCGGGCAGTGCTTCCAAGCACCTGAAACGGTTGCAGGAACTGGTGCGCCCGCTGGAACCTTGGGCCATCATCGCACGTTATGCATCAGGCGAAGCCACCGTGGAAACGGTGTAGGGGCGACCCATGGGTCGCCCCTACGTTGTTTTGCCGAACACCTTCTACGCTGCCTTCTCGTAATTGCGCTTGACCGGCTTCGTTACTTTTCCGGCCTGGATGCAGCTCGAGCACACGTTGATGCGCTTGATCGCGCCACTCACCACCGCGCGCATGCGATGCACGTTCGGGCGGAACACGCGCTTGTTGCTGGCAATGACGCGGCTACCCACGCCGCCGAGCTTCTTGGCCAAGCCACGGCGAGTGGTGCTGCCGCCGGCCACAACTTTCTTACCGCAGAGATCACAAGCGCGCGACATGGAACGTCTCCGAAAATGGAGCGCCAAGGGTAGGAACAGGCATGCGGACGTCAAGGTGGGGGTGACGGCCCGAATTCCTGTCGCATGGCCAAGTACAATGCGGCGCACCAACCCATTGAACAGGAGAAAGCCATGAGTGGAGCACGCAGAAGGGCCCGCCGCGAGGCCAAGTTTGCTGTCAAGCAGATGATGAAGCAGGGCATGCCCGCCAGCGCCATCGGCGCCGTCGCGAGCACCGACAAACTGAAGTTTACGCTGATGAAAATTGTCAACAAGCTCGACCGCAAACTGGACACCGGCGAGGGCGACATCTCCATCCGCGAAGGGCTCGCGGCAATTGGCGAGATCCGCAAGCTAGAACAGGCGCAGGGCAAGATGATCGAACAGGCCGCCGAGCAGGAAGCCGCGTCGCCGCTGTATGAGGAAGCCGCGCCGCAAAGGCCCGCACAACAGCCCAACATCAAGGAAGCCGGCATCACGGAAGCGGGCGCCGCCGCCACGCCGCTCAAAGCCGCGGGCTAAACCCGCGCGCTCTTTGACAACTGTGCGGTCGTGCAAGACACCTTCTTGGCGTTGCGTTCTCGCGTGATAACCTTCCGCGCGAGAGCCGATTCCTTTGAGACCGACTATGCCCACTGCCCTATCTGTTGGCCTGAAATGCCGTGAATGCGGCCATGAGTACGCCGATGCTCCCAAGAATGTTTGCGAGCACGACTTTGCGCCTCTTGAGGTCAATTACGATTACGACGCGATCAAGAAGTCGCTCACGCGCGAGGTCATCACCAAGCGCGCCTTCAACATGTGGCGCTACAAGGAACTGATGCCCGAGCAGGAGCCCGTGTCCGGCCTGACCACGGGCGGCACGCCGCTGGTGCACGCGAAGAATCTGGGCCGCGAGCTTGGCTTCAAGAATCTCTACGTGAAAATGGACGGCGTTTGCCAGCCGACGCTGAGTTTTAAAGATCGCGTCGTGGCCGTTTCCATTGCGCGCGCCAAGCGATTTGGCTTCACCACGGTGGGCTGCGCGAGCACAGGCAACCTTGCGAACAGCGTAGCGGCTCAAGCCGCGCAGGCCGGACTCAAAGCGATCATCCTGATTCCGAAGGATCTTGAGCCCGCGAAGGTCGCCAACACGCAGATCTATGGCGCCACGCTGGTCAAGATCGACGGACATTACGACGAAGTCAACCGCCTCTGCGCCGAAATCGCCAACGATGCGCGCATCGGCATCGTGAACGTGAACCTGCGGCCCTATTACGCCGAGGGCAGCAAAAGTATGGGCTTTGAAATCGCCGAGCAGCTTGGCTGGCGCGCACCCGACAACATCATCTGCCCCATGGCCGGCGGCTCGCTGATCAACAAGCTGAGCAAGAGTTTCAAAGAATTCGAGAAGCTGGGCCTACTGGAAGCCGCGCCAAAGACGAAGTTCTGGGGTGCGCAGGCGACGGGCTGCAACCCGATCACGGACGCAATTAAACGCAAGTCTGACCTCGTGAAACCTGTGAAAGTGCCCAACACGATCGCGCGCAGCATCGCCATTGGCAACCCAGCCGACGGCTACTTTGCTGCGCGCCTGTGCCTGGATAGCGGCGGTGGCGGCGATGACATCACCGACGCCGAGATTATCGAGGCCATGAAGCTGCTTGCCCGCACCGAAGGCCTGTTCACGGAAACCGCGGGCGGCGTAACGCTGGGCGTGTTCGTGAAGCTGCTCAAAGCCGGTCGGATCAACCGCGACGAAAGCACCGTGGTTTGCATCACCGGCCAGGGCCTCAAGACGCTCGATCCGCTCTACGCGCCGGGCGTGCTGCCGGAAGCGCCAATCATCAAGCCGACGCTGGCGGCGTTCAAGGATCTGAAGATCGCGTAGAGCCAAATCCGTAGGGGCGAAATGTGTGTCGCCCCTACGAAATGCGGCCGCTATAACTTTGCCATGGCTGAAGCAAAGGAAATCTTCGCAGCGCTCAAGACGGGCGATCTTGACGCATTCAGAAAGCTGCTCGCCGGCAACTCCGCGCTTGCCAACGCGCGCAACGAGCAAGGTGTGAGCCTGCTGATGCAGGCACGCTACGATTTTCGCCAGCCGTTCATTGACGTGATTCTGAAACACCGCACCGGCCTCGACGTCTTTGAAGCCGCGGCACTGGGCAAGCTCGACAAGCTCACGAAAGTCCTCGATGCCGAGCCCGATGCCGTCAACGACTGGTCGCCCGACGGATTTCAGCCCATGCATCTCGCGGCGTTCTTCGCCCAGCCGGACACTCTGCGGCTTCTGCTGGAGCGCGGAGGTCATATCGGCATTCACTCCAAGAACGCGCTCAATGTGCGCGCGATTCACTGTGCGGCCGCGGGCCGTTCGCTGGATTGCGTTCGCACTCTGCTTGACAAGGGTTCTGATCCCAATGCACGACAGGCGGGCGGCTTCACGCCTTTGCACAGTGCGGCACAAAACGGCGCGGCTGGAATGGTCAAGGCGTTGCTCGCCAAAGGTGCTGACGTCCGGTTGAAGACTGATGAGGGCAAAGCCGCGCTGGATTTCGCGAAGGAAAGGGGCCACGCAGACGTTGTAGCACTACTGGAGAGCAAGCCATGAAACAATCGTTCAAGACCGACCTGGAGAAGATTCGCAAGCGCGCACGCGCCAAGATGATGGACGGCGCCGTGACGGAGGCCAATAGGGCCGACGTTGGCAAGGTCATCGAGGTGCTCAACGAAGTGCTGGCCACTGAAATTGTCTGCACGTTGCGTTACAAGAACCACCATTTCATGGCTACTGGCATCAACGCCGGGCCCGTTGCGGCTGAGTTCCTTGTTCACGCAAACGAAGAGCAGATGCACGCGGATTGGGTGGCGCGTCGCATCACGCAGCTCGGCGGCAAGCCCAACTTCGATCCAAAGGGCCTGGCCACGCGCTCGCACGCAGAATACGCCGAGGGTGACACGCTTGAAGCCATGATCACGGAAGACCTCGTAGCCGAGCGCGTTGCCGTTGAAACCTATTCGGAAATCGCGCGCTGGCTGGGCACCGATGATCCCACCACGCGGCGCATGATCGAAGACATCCTCAAAATGGAAGAGGAACACGCCGACGACCTGAAGAACCTGCTCGAGAGCCTGGGCAAGTAACGGGACTGTCCCCGGCGCAAGGCGCCGAGTGGACTGTCCCGTTTTTCGCGATTGCCGGCATCCTCTTGTGCTCAGAAGCCAGCAGAAATCGGCTGTCTCTTGTTTGAAATGCGCCCAGCGACCGTCTGACTAGAACAGAACTGCCTCGCCACATGGGGAAGGGGACAGTCCACTCGCGCCGCAGACAGCGCGGCGCGGGGACAGTCCCCTTTTGCTACAATCGCGTCATGGCATCCGACAAACCTCAGCTCTCCGAGAAGGACATCACCGACTTCGTGGTGAAGGAGAATCTCGAACGTTACACCGGTGCTGCCTGGCAGGGCAGCTTCACGGAGTATCTGGCGCTCGTGGCCAAGGATCCCTACCGCCACACGCGCACGTCGTACCAGCTCATGTACGACATGCTGATGCACTTCGGCCACGAGGATTTTGAGGACAACGGCGAAGAAGTGCGGCGCTATCGCCTGTTTGATGACCCGTTCAACGGTGGCAAGAACGCCATTTACGGCCTTGAGCGCACGATTGAAAGACTCGTGCAATACATCCGCTCAGGCGCACGCGAGGGCGGCAAGGAGCGCATTTTCATCCTGCACGGGCCCGTCGGCACGGCCAAAACAAGCATCCTCGACCTCATGGCGCGCGGCTTGGAAGGCTACACCGCGACGGACGAAGGCGCGGTGTATTCGTTCGCCTGGCGCTTTGGCAAGGATTTCCATAGTGAAGGTGCACCCGGCTTGGGCTTTGGCCAGGCGGCTGCGGGCGGCGATTATGCCGGCATCAAGAACCCGGTGGCGGTGCTGCCGTCGCAGATGCATGAGCACCCGCTGTTTTTGATCCCGCGCGCCGTGCGGCGCGACCTGTTGCAGCAGCTTTTCGAGCGCGCCGGCATTTCGCACAAGCGCGCGATCCCGCACAAAGTGGTCGAGGGCGAACTCGATTTCAACAGCAAGCAGATCTACGACTTCCTGCTGCGCCGCTACAAGGGCGACTGGCTCAAGGTCATGGATCACGTGCTCGTGCAGCGCATGGTGTTCTCCGAAAGCGGCGGCACGGGCATCGCCAAGATTCCGCCCGAGGGCAATGTCGAAACGGCCAGTTCGCCTGTGACCATCGACGAGAACTTCAAGTACATCGCCAACCTGCTTTCGAGCGTGAGCCTGGTGCGATTCCACGGCAAATATGTGCGCGGCAACCGCGGGCTGGTTCATTACTCCGACATCTTCAAGAAGCCTGTTGGCTACCTGCAGCATCTGCTCAGCGCCGTCGAAGAACACAAGATGGATTTCGGCGAAGTGGGTGGTGACATCGACGTCATGATCATCGGCACCACGAACTTGGCCGAATACTCGGGAATCCGCGCCGATCCACTCAGCAAGGCGCTGCGCTCGCGCATCCGCAAGATTGACGTTCCCTACCTGCTCAACTACCAGGACGAAGAAAAGATCTACAACCGCGGCCTGAAGCTCGCGCGCCGCTACCACAAAATCGCTCCGCACACGACGGAGATGGCGGCACTCTGGGCGATCATGAGCCGGGTGCAAAAGAGCGATTTGCCGCACTCCACCGACGTACAGGATGAAACGCGTCAGGTGCTCAGCAAGCTCACGCCGCTGGCGAAAACGCTGCTCTATGCCGGCGAGTATCCGCCCACACTGACGGGCAAGGAGCGCCAGCAGCTCACGCGCGAAGTTCGCAAACGCCTGCGCAACGAGTATCCCGACGAAGGCATGGACGGCATTCCCACGCGCATTCTGCAGAACCTGTTTGCCGATTTGTGCGAGGACGACGAAGCCGAGTGCATCAACCCGTTTTCGGTGTTCAAGCTGCTTGACCAGGTCGTTGAGCAAGGCCCGGTCAACTTCGACTTCCTTGCGCGGCAGCGCGACGACAGCTACCACGATTTCCGCGGCTTCACCACCGTTCTGCGCATGCGCTACGACGAGATAATCTCGTCGGAGATCGAAAACAGCATCATCAATGTGGACAATTCGGAAATTGAGGGGCGCATCCGCGAATATCTGAAACACGTCACCGCTTATAACCGCAAAGAGAAAGTGCGCAACGAACTCACGGGCCGCGACGCGGAGCCCGATGACAAGCTGATGCGCAGGATTGAAGCGCTGATGGAAGTGGAAGATTCCGAGCGCGACTTCTACCGCTTCAAGATGGTCTCAAGGCTCACAAACGCACTGACCGGCGGCACGGGCCACATCAAGGCCGGCGACAGCGGCATTGCCAAAATCGATTTCTACGAAGTTTACAGCGACGTGTTCAAGGCCATCCACCGCTCGCTCTACCGCGAGAAGCGCGACAAGATCAACTGGCAGGGCGTCAAGCGCGACCTCGAGAAGAACAGCTCGCGCGACATGCTCGACAAGCTCGTGGAGAAAGAAGGCAAGGCCGACCACGTAGCCACAATCACGCTGCTCGACAACATGCACTCCAGCTACGGCTACAGCTACGAATGCGCGCGGCCCATCATCCTCTACTTCATCGAGCGCCGACTGGGCGCGCGCTAGCGCGGCGGCAGGCAAGTCGTCCATAAGTCAGTTGACTCGGAGCTAGGCCCTCTGGGCCTAGAGGTCTAGGGCCGGAGGCCCTAGCTCCACGTCTTTTCTTCAACGGGCAAGCAAGTGTGACTCACCACGTGCCTTACCCGGGCTGTGGTGTTTTCGCGTGACCTCGCTAGCCTTTGCGCCCCATGGCCAAGCTCCGCGTTGGCGTTGTTTCCTTCCTGAACGCTCAGCCCCTTTGGGTGGCGCTCAAGGGTGATCCGGACATTGAACTCGTGCCCGACACTCCCGCGCGGCTTGCTGACATGATGGCCGCGGGCCAGCTCGATCTCGGCGTTTTGCCGGCCTTTGAGGCCCTGCGCCTTCCCGACGTCGAGCTCGTGCGCGAGCTGGGTGTGGCTTCTGATGGCCCCGTTGAGAGCGTGGGCATTTTCACCAAGCTTGACGAAGGCGATACCGTGGCCGCCAACAGCGTGCGCATGGATGCGCGCTCGCGCACCAGCGTGGCACTGGCGAGGCTCATTCTGAGTGCGTTGGATGTGCAGCCCGAGCTCCATGTGTCTGAGGTGCGGCCTGAGCTGTTCGACAGTTACCCTGAGTCCGCGCTGCTGCTGATCGGCGATGATTGCCTGCGCGCGCGCGCCATGCGGCCCACCTGGCGCTTTCTCGACTTGAGCCAGGCCTGGCATGAACTCACCGGCCTGCCCTTTGTATTCGCGATCTGGACGGCGCGCGCGGGTGTGCTGACCGCAGCGTTGCGGCGCAAGCTCTCCGACGCACTCGATCGCGGCCTGCTTGAGGTGCCGCGCCTTGTGGCGGCGTCGCGACAGATCACGGGCCAGAGCGATGCGTACCTCACTCACTATCTCACACAGACAATCCGGCACCGGCTCGATATGCACTGCACGGAAGGCCTGCGTGAATTCGCCAAACGCTGCATCGAGCAGGGTCTGCTGCCGCGCGATACGCGCATGCCCTGAACGCGCGGCCAAGCTATAGTCCCGCCATGGCCAGTTCTGCTACCAGCACGCGCATGCGCTTTCGCGACCTCAAGGCACCCAAAGAGGGCGCGCGCATCACGTTCAAAGAGGGTTATCCCGTCGTGCCCGACCAACCCGTTATCCCTTTCATCGAAGGCGACGGCATTGGTCGCGACATCTGGCCCGCGGCGCGCAAAGTGTTCGATGCCGCGCTGGAAAAGGCATACGCGGGCAAGCGCAAGGTGCACTGGTTCGAGATTTTCGCGGGCGAAAAGGCGCAGGCGCGCTACGGCCAATACCTGCCAGATGACACGCTCGAAGCCATCAAAGCCTACGGTGTCGCCATCAAAGGCCCGCTGGGCACGCCGATTGGCACGGGCATTCGCTCGCTGAATGTAACGCTGCGCCAGACGCTGGATCTCTACAGCTGCGTGCGGCCTATTCATTATTCATACGGCGCGCCCAGCCCGATGCAGCGGCCTGAAGATTGCAACTTCGTGATCTTTCGCGAGAACACCGAAGACCTTTACTCCGGCATTGAATGGCCCGCTGATTCGCCTGAGGCCAAGAAGCTGATCGGCTTTATCAACGAGCTGCTCAGCAAAGACCCCAGCGCCAAGGGCAAAAAGGTCGATGAATCGGCGGCCGTGGGCATCAAGCCCATGACGCGCTTTCGCTCGCAGCGCAACATGCGCCGAGCCGTGAAGTTCGCGATTACGCACGGCATCCGCGACATCTGCATTGTGCACAAGGGCAACATCATGAAGTTCACGGAAGGCGGTTTCCGTGAGTGGTGCTACGAACTCGCCACCGATGAATTCCGCGACAAAATCGTCACTGAGGAAGAACTCAAGAAGCAGCACAACTGGATCTTGCCGCCGGGCCGCGTGCTGGTGAAAGACCGCATCGCCGACAACATGTTCCAGCAGATACTGCTCTACCCGAAAAGGTATTACATCCTCGTATGCACCAACGTGATCGGCGATTTGCTCAGCGACGCCGCCGCGGCGCAGATCGGCGGCCTGGGCATCGCGCCCGGCGCCAACATCGGCGACAACGCGGCCGTGTTTGAAGCCACGCACGGCACAGCGCCCGACATCGCGGGCCAGGACAAGGCGAATCCCAGCGCGGTGATCTTTTCGGGTGCGATGATGTTCGAATACTTCGGCTGGCTGGAAGCGCGCGACCTGATTCACGTATCCGTCGAAAAGACCGTGCGCGCCAAAACGGTCACAGGCGACTTCGCCATGCAGATGCCCGGCGCCAAAACGCTCAGCACCACGCAATTCGCCGAAGCCGTGATCGCCAACATGTAGGCCAATCTACAGTTGCCAATTTACAAGTCCCAATTGGCCAGCTGGGCGTGCCTTCAATTGGGACTTGTAAACTGGAAATTGTAAATTCAATCATCATGCCCAAGCAGAAATCCAACGACAGTCCCGCTCCAGTTTCGCACACGACTCGCGTGACCGTGCGGTTCAAAGAAGCCGATGCGCTCGGCATCGTTTGGCATGGCCACTACGTCACCTACCTCGAAGACGCCCGGCAGGCACTGGGTGCAGCCATTGGTCTGTCCTACGAAGATTTTCTGACTCATGATTTCTTTGCGCCGCTGGTTGACCTGAAGCTGCAATACAAGGCGCCCGCGCGCTATGGCGACAGGCTGGATGTCGCGGCCACGATGCACTACTGCGAAGTGCCAAAGCTGGTGACGAGCTACGAAATCCGGCGCGCCAAAGACGGCGCCCTGCTCGCGACGGCCGAAACCACACAGGTGCTGACCACGCGCAAGGGTGAACTCGTGCTCAACTTCCCGCCTTTCTTTGACAAAGTGCGCGAACAATGGGCCAAGGGAACCTTGAAAGTTTCCGCGAAGACGCAGGACTCGCCTTACGCTTAGCCCATGCCACACTCGCACAACGTCACGATCACTTCCATGGGCGCGCTCACGCCGCTGGGCGATGCCGCGTCCACATGGCGTGAGCTGCTTTCCGGCAAAGTAGCGTTTTCGCCCGCAGGCAGGAACCGACCCTTCGTGGCGGCGCATTGCGCCATCCCCAGCCGCGACGAGAGCCTGTTCATGCGCCGCTGCCTCTCGCTGGCGCTCGAGGCCACACGCGGCCTGAAACTGGACGAGAGTGTTGACGCGTCAAGACGCGCTTTGGTGTTCGCCTCCACCAAAGGCGAGCTGGATCAGTGGGAGTTGCAACGGGCCATGCGTGTGTCGCCCATGGACTGCGGCGTGTTGCTTTCAGAACTCGCGCGCGAGCTGGCCTCGCGTCTGGGCATCGCCGGACGGGTGCTCGCCGTGAGCACCGCCTGTTGCTCGGGCGCGCAGGCCATCATCGAAGCCGCGGAAATGCTCGAAGATGGCGATTGCGACGAAGCCGTGGTGATCGGCGCCGACAGTTTGTCTCTCTTCATCGAGCACGGCTTTGGCGCCCTGCAGGCCGTGTCCAGGACCGGGGCGCGGCCCTTTGATGCCGCGCGCGACGGGCTGACGTTGGGCGAAGCCGGCGCGGCCGTGGTTCTCTCGCGGGCAGGATCAGGCAGCGCTTCTGCCCGCCCACGGCTCATCGCGTGGGGGGGCAGCAACGATGCCAACCATATCTCCGGCCCGTGCCGCGACGGCAGCGGCCTTGCGTTGGCCATCGAGCGCGCGCTGAAGGGTCTTGACAAGTCAAGGGTCGCCGCGATTTGCGCCCATGGCACGGCCACGCGCTTCAACGACGCCATGGAAGCCCACGCGTTCAAGAGCGTGTTTGACGAGAGCATCCCGCCCGTGTTCTCCATCAAGGGCAATCTCGGGCACACTCTGGGTGCGGCCGGTGTGCTGGAGCTGATCGTCTCGGCGCAGTGCGCGCAGCATGGCTTGGCCCCGCCCACGGCAGGCTTCGAGCGCCAGAGCCAGGAAGAGCCCAAGCTCGACATCGTGCATATCAAGCCGCGGCTGCTTGAGCGCGGCTACATCTTGAGCACCAACTCGGGATTCGGCGGCATGAATACAGCGTTGGTCGTGGAGGCGCCATGAGTGTCTTTGTCGCCAGTTCCGCGCACATTTCAGCCAACAGTTGGGGGCAACTATGGGTTGAAGGCAAGCGCATGAAGAGCAACGGGAGTCGCTGGGCCGAGATCGGCCCTGCTACGCCCGACGCGAGCGGTCTGCCTCCACTCAAAGGGCGATACTTCAGTAAAGTTCCTTCGCCTCGCTTTGGCCGCATGGACCTGTTGTGCAAGTTGGGCCTTGGTGTTGCCGAATTGTGCATGGCCCACGCTCCAGACCTGAATCGTCAAGATGTCGCGCTCGTGGGCGGCTCGATGCTGGGTTGTCTTGAAGCAGATGCAAGTTTCCACGACACGCTGCTGACTGGCGGCCCGGCGGGCGCATCTCCCGCGATGTTCGTTTACACGCTACCCAGCATGTTTCTGGGCGAGATCGCGATCAGGTTCGGCCTTCGCGGCCGCACTTCATTTATCAACGCAGGCAAACTCAGCGCGATTGCTGCGTTTGCTAACGGCGTGCGCTTGATTGAAAAGGGACGGGCGCCAGCGGTACTTGTTGTTACGGGAGAGGCAACAGGGCTCGCGGCGGCGAAGCTTGATCTCGGCTCGCAGGGTTGTTCAGGGGCCTCGGCATGGCTACTGACGGCTCAAGGACCCGGATGGCGTGAAATTCGGAGCGTTCGGTTCGGTTTGGGTGAGGGCATGGCGCTTGAAAAGAGGGGCGCGGGATTCGGGCTGACCTTTGTCCCAGAGCTTGAATTGGCGTTGACGCACGCAACCGGGACGGTTCATTGCGGTGAAGGAGCCGATGCAATATCGATTGAGCTTGCACCCATGGCGATCTGATTGCATGCGTGCGGCGGATTGATGCCCCTGCCATACGCAGGAACGGCAGATACCGTCTACTTGGGTTCCGTCTGCGCGCGGTATTGCGTCCACCATGACTTCAGGTTCTTGCGCAGGTCGGCCAGTTGGCGGCGCGAAAGACCGTTGAACTCCGCCACGGCCTGACTGTAACCCTCGCCGTGCAGGTCCACGGATTCTCCCGCCATCGCGCGCAAGCGGATGTACCCGGCGGCTTTGAATTCGGCCACATCGCTGGTCCAGAGTTCCATCAGGTGGTCGCCGCTGCGCATGCCCCGGAACTGGCGCTCGCCAAGGTCCACTGGCTGGGCCTCCATGGCTTCGAGGCGCTTGAGCATGCGCTTCACGGCCGCCTCGCGGTCGGCATAACTGGCCACCACCACGTAGTTGAATTGAGTCAGATCGGAAACCCAAATCGAGCGAAACAGCATTTCCGCGGCCTGGCGGCGGCGCAGTGCCACGTTGAAATCCGCCAGTTTGCGGTCACGCTCAGCCTGAAGTTCGGCCCACTGTCGATCCCGTTTGTTGAACGCCGCCAGCGGCTCTCCCGGCTTGCGCGCGGGCTTGGGGCCGGCATCGGCGGGGTAGGGTACATCCGTGCCGATCATGACCTTCGCAAGTCCGCGCAGCGCGCCGCTGAATCCAGCCGCGCCATAGAAGCGGTCGGCCAGCAGAGCGAGGTTGATGGCAATGCGCGGGTCGTTGTCCACTCCGCCATCAGGATTGAGCCGCACCGCATCGCAGCGCAGCGCGAGTTCTTCGGAGGTTGTAAGAATCTCGAACAGGCGCTGGCGTCGTGCGCCCTTGAGGTAATCCTCGCCGCAACGCGCGGACACCGAAAACGGAACCACGAGCATCGCGTCCAGCGCTAGATTACGTACATCGCGCGAATCGTTCTCCAGGGCGACAAACGCGGCTATCAGGGCGTTGGGCGTCTGGCAGTGGCCGATCGCTGTCAAGATCGTGTCGGCTTCGCGCACGCCACGGCGGTTGATTTCAAGTCCCAGGTTCTCACAGGTGGAAGCGTCGGCGGCCTGCAGTTCTTCCATACCGCGGTTGTAAGCGGCGAGGTCGCGCGAAATCAGGGCATCCGCGATTTGCGTGGCCGAAGCCGCGTTGTCCGGCGCCGCTTGCACGGGAGTACGCAGAGCCGGCACAAGCAACAGCGCCATGATCAGCAGCCTTTTCATGGCGCGCATTGTGACAGCGAGCAGTGTGCGATGCCAGCAAGACCACGGGTTTGCTAGACTGCGCTCGCGAGAAAGCGGCACAGCGTTAAGGAAGGACATGAGCAAACCACTGATCTTGCTGCTGACGATGTTGGCGGTTCTCGCCGCCGCGGTAGCGGGCGTCTATTACTACTCGCGAAATCCGGAGACGCCCACGCAGCATGTCGTGAAGTATGGCGGCAGCGCCCGCGACTTCATTCTTGAGTACTTCAAGAACGGCCACGACGCTGATAGCGACGGGCGCCTCAGCTACGAGGAATTCGCCAAGGGATACAACGACTTCCGCCTGAACAAGAGCGAGCGCGAGGTTTACGACGTCAAGGAAGCGTTCAAGATGCTGGACGCCAACGCTGACGGCGTGCTGGACAAACACGATATCGCCCACTTCGAGAAGAGGCGCGCTGAACAAGAGGCAATGAAGCGCCGCGAAGACCTGGCCAAAGAGGGCCTGATGCTGATGAGCCTCGACGGGCGCGAGGCCGTGTGCAATCCCGTTCAGCGCCAGTGGCTCGATGCCGAAGAAGGCGCGCTCAAGCGCAGCGAATTGCCTTACGCCGGGGCTTACTTTGCCCGCAAGTGGTTAGGACAGTGGGAAGAAATTGCACGGCCGGGCCTGACGCCTCTCTATCGGCTCAAACAGTCATACTGGGCGCGGCTGCGCTTCACCGATGGGAAGATTCGTGAGGCCTTCGTGCGTGAAACCAAGGACGCCGCTGCCGCGGAAAAAGAAGGCCTGGCGCCGGGCAAAGTCTACGCGCTTGGCTACGACGCCCGAATCGATGTGTTTGCCGCTGACAGCGTGGCTGCCGTGGAGTATTTCGCGGGAAGCGTACAGGAAATGTTCGTCAAAGCCGCCGGCGCGACGGCCGTCAGTGACAGCAAAGCCCAGCTTGAACTCGCGCGTCAGTGTCTGAAGGACGGGCTGAACGCTGATGCGCTCACGCTCTACCGGCGCGTTCTAGTGTTCGAGCAGGGCAACGAAGAAGCACTGGCGGCGCTTGGCTACAAACTCAATGGCAGGCAATACGTGAAAGTGAAGTGATGCCTGAAGAGCCCATTTCCGTAGGCGAGCTCTCGCTGCGCATCAAGCGCCACCTTGAGCCGCCATTTGCCAACGTGGCCGTGATGGGCGAACTCACGAATTTCAAGGGCGCCCACGGATCGGGCCACGTGTATTGCGGCCTCAAAGATGCGGAAGCGCAGATCAAACTGATCATCTGGCGCACCACGTTTGAACGCCTGAAGTTCAAGATGACGGACGGTCTCGAAGTTACCGTCACCGGCAAGCTTGATGTCTATGCGCGGCGTGGTGAGTACAGCCTTGTGGCAACGAGCATTGCGCCCAAGGGTGTCGGCGCGTTGCAGCTCGCATTTCAACAGATGTATGAACGCCTGCGCGCGGAAGGACTATTCGAAGCCGCGCGCAAGCGAGAGCTACCGCAATATCCGCAGCACGTCGCAATCATCACGAGCCCAACCGGTGCTGCGGTACGCGACATCATCGCGACGGCGCGGCGTCGCAATTGCCTTGTGAAACTCACGATCGTCCCCGTGAAAGTTCAGGGCGAAGGCTCTGCGCTGAGCGTGGCGCGCGCGATCAAAGCAGTCAACGAAAACCGCGAACGCCTTGGCTTTGACCTCGTGATCGTGACGCGCGGCGGCGGCAGTATCGAAGACCTCTGGGCGTTCAATGAAGAGCCCGTGGCCCGCGCGATTTACGAAAGTGAGTTGCCCGTGGTCAGCGCCGTGGGCCACGAAATTGACACCACGATCGCCGATTTCGTGGCGGACCTGCGCGCACCCACGCCCACGGCCGCCGCCGAACTCGTCATCCCCGAGCTTGCGGCCATGGCGCAAACGGTCAGCGAAGCGCGCACGCGCCTGATTCGCGCCCTGCGCCAAAGCGTGGATATGTGGCGCGAGCGCTTGGGCGGCTTTGAGTCCCGCCTTGAAACGCTGGGCCCGCTCAACCAGTTGCGCCGCGAGCAGCAGCGCCTTGATTACTTGCTGGAGAATCTGCGCGGCGCCATGCGCCATCGCTTCGAACTCGGCAACGAGCGCGTGCAATCATTGGCCTCGCGCCTCGATGCGCTCAGCCCACTGGCCGTGCTCAAGCGCGGCTACTCCATCACCCGCCGCGAAGATGGAAAGGTTGTGCGCGCCGCAAGCGAAGTGAAGCCGGGCGAAGTGCTGCGTTCCAAATTGGCAGACGGTGAGATCAAGAGCGTCGTTTCGTAGGGGCGACATATATGTCGCCCCTACATGCGAGAATTCATGTACGACCGCGATCCATCCATCAAGCCGGTGCTGCAAGGCCAATGCGTCTGGCCCGTGACGCCTAACCAGGCGATGGTTGAAGGCGAAGCGATGATGTACACGGCCTACGACGACCCGTTCCGCCGCCCCGAAACCGGCTTTCTGGGCCTGCCGCGTGTCGAATACCAGCCGATTCGCGTGGAGGGCATCATCGTTCCCGCGTTCGTGGATTGGCACTTCCACTATGTGCAGCATCGCGTGGCGGGCCACGGCAAGCCGCTGCTGCAATGGCTGCGCGAAGACGCCTGGCCCGAGGAAGCGCGCTTTGCCGATCAAGCGTTTGCCGACGTAGCCGCGCAGGGATTTGCGAAGAAGCAGCTAGCAGCCGGAACAGTCGCGGGCGCGTGCTGGTGCTCGCCCCATGCAACGTCCGTGCGCGCGGCCAAGAACGCGGGCGTGCGTTATTCGCTGATCGGCCCGGCTGTGATGGCGGCAGGTGAGCCTGAATCGCTGGTGCGGCCGATTGCGGAGTACCTACGCGAGCTCAAGGATTTGCAGATAGAGTTTGAGGAAGCGCTGGCGGTGAGCCCGCGTTTTGCACTTTCCTGCAACGCGGCTGATCTAAAAGAACTCGCGCACTTCGCCTACGACTACACGCTCTGGACGCAAACGCACCTGGCCGAAAATGCGGAAGAAGTCGCGGCCGTTGCCAAGGCCTTCAAGGGCGCCAAGAGCTACACGGACGTTTACGAACAGGCGGGCCTGCTCACGCCGCGCACACTGCTGGCCCATTGCGTGCATTTGAGCGAGTTCGACTGGCGCACGATCAAGCAGCGCGGCTCAATTGTGGTGCACTGCCCCACGAGCAACGAGGCGTTGAAGT
>UBJH01000837.1_pt1 | contig 20628 bp, 22 predicted proteins | sample 2193721 | NCBI WGS metagenome assembly UBJH01 (sample SAMEA4703186, study PRJEB27089) | metagenome | reverse complement strand
TCTGGGGAATCGTCCTGGCGGGTGGGGAGGGGCAACGGCTCCGAGACTTCATCCGGTTGCACTGGGGCTCCACGCGTCCGAAACAATACTGCACCCTCATCGGCGGCCAGTCGATGCTCCGCCACACGCTCGCCCGGGCGGAAGGGCTTATTCCCCCTGAACGCCTCCTGACCGTCGTCAGCCATCAGCATCTGGGGTACGCCCGGGAAGAACTGTTCGATCGCCAGCCAGGCACCATGATCGTCCAGCCCTGCAACCGGGAGACAGGTCCTGGCATCCTGCTGCCGCTACTGCACATCTACCAGCGCGATCCAGATGCGATCGTCACACTCCTGCCGTCGGACCACTTCATCGTCGAAGAGGAGCGATTTATCGCGGCGGTGCAGGAAGCCGCCTCCTTCGTGGCCTCCTCTCCCAGGCATCTCGTGCTACTCGGGGTCGAACCCGACCGGCCAGAAACGGAGTATGGCTGGATCGAGGTCGGGGAGAGGCTCGAGCAGGACTGGGGAAAACGGCTCTACCATGTCAAGTCGTTCCGGGAGAAGCCACGCCTGCATACCGCGAAGCGCCTCTACTATAACGGTTGCCTTTGGAACACGCTGATTCTCACCGGAAAGGCGTGGATGCTGCTGTTACTGTTTCAGACGCTGACCCCACAGCTCTACCTCCAGTTTCAACAGGTCCGATCCGTCCTTGGTGGACGCGGAGAGGCTGAGGCGCTCCAGGATCTCTACGGACGCCTTCACTCGGTGAACTTCTCACGGGCAATTTTGGCGCGAAGCGTCGAGTGCCTCAGCGTTCTCCGGGTCAATGGAATCTATTGGAGCGACTGGGGAAATCCGGAGCAGGTCAAAAAGGACGTCGCCCGCTTTGCTCCAGCAAGCCGGCAGAAACCAGGCTGAGCAGCAATCCGCCCTCAAAGGGCTGAGGTACCGGCACCATTGACGGGGTCTTCATGCGAATGCTAGGATGCAATCGCCGAGGGGGGGAATTCATTTTTGCGCTGAAAGGAGAAGACGATGCGGAAAGCCCTTTCTCTCAGACAAGGGGTCGCGTTGCTGTTGTGTCTATTCTTGGTTACAGGCGGCACCTTCGGCTGCGCAACGCTCGAAGAGCAGGTAAAGGCACATCCTGAGACGGCTCTTGGCGTCGGTATCGGGACTGCTGCCGGCATGTTGACCGGAGGGTTGATCTTCGGTAATGCCGCCGGGACGCTCGTAGGCGGACTTCTTGGGGGTCTCACAGGCGGTGTCATCGGCAATGTTGTCGAGGCGCGATCGTGGGATCGGACAGCGACCTCCCAGCGCTACCACTATAGCTCAGTACAGGGAACCCTGCTCCGAATCGAAGCTGTTGAGGTTCACCCCGCTCAGATCCGCGCAGGCGACACGATCAACCTCAACATGAGATTTGCCGTGCTGACTCCGAATGTTCAGCAAACCCTTCAAGTCTCAGAGCGCCGGCAGATCTTCCTTAATAGTTCAGTGGTTGGTGACTCGACCTTGCAAGTACAGCGAATGGGTGGGACCTGGACCAGCAGTCAGCCGCTCACCCTCCCCGCAAACGCAGCAAGTGGGAGCTATCGGGTGATCATGAGTGTGACGGCTGACGGTACGGAGGCCACTCAACAGACCTCCTTCACCGTTGTCCGGTAAACGACCATTCACCCTATCGACGAGACGCGCTCCGACTGACTATAAAGAGGCGCACGAAGCATGTCGCTCAAAGATGAGATTGTTACGGTCATCGATCGACTATCGAGCGAGCTGATCACTGCCAGCCGCTTCCTGCACCAGCATCCGGAGTTGGCCTACGAGGAGCGGGAGTCGGTACAACATCTGACATCACTCCTCAAGGCGCACGACTTTGAGGTCATCGAGGGCGTTGGCGAACTGCCGACTGCCTTTGTTGCCAAGGCGGGTGTCGATCATCCATCAGCAACCATCGCCTTTCTTGCCGAATACGATGCATTGCCCGCACTCGGCCATGCCTGCGGCCACAACCTGATTGCCACCGGTTCCATTGGCGCTGCCCTGGCCTTACAGCCGTTTCTAGCCGCGCTCGGGGGGCAGGTACAGGTGATCGGCTGTCCCGCTGAGGAAAAGGGCGGGGGCAAGATTGCCCTGGTGAAAGCGGGCCTGTTTGCCAACGTCAACGCCGCGCTCCTGGTGCATCCCAGCAACCGAACTGAGCTCTTCAAGGGCGCACTGGCGATGCGGGCGCTCAGGGTTGAATTCTTCGGAAAGGCTAGCCACGCAGCGGCAGCTCCCCATCTCGGTATCAACGCCCTCGATGCGCTGGTACTCACCTTCACGAATCTCAACGCGCTTCGCCAACAGCTCCGAGACGACGCTCGAATCCATGGGATCATTACCGACGGTGGTCGTGCGCCTAACATCATTCCTGACTATGCCGCTGCCAGGTTTTGCATTCGAGCGCTGGACCTTGAGTATCTGCACAACCTGCACCGTCGCGTAGTCGCCTGCTTCGAGGCTGCGGCCAAGGCCACAGGCACCACAGTTGCGATTCATGAGGAAGGTGAGGAGTATCATCCGATGAATTGCAACCGAGTGCTGGGCGCCCTCTTTCGCGCGAACCTGGAGGCGTTGGGTGAGGTTGTGGAGCAAACACCCGAGGATCAAGAAACGGGTTCCACTGATGTAGGCAATGTTAGCCAAGTGGTCCCCACAATCCATCCGACCATCGCCCTGACCGGCCGATCTGAAGTAGTCTGCCACTCTACCGCCTTCGCCCAAGCCGCTGGTGGACCAGACGGAGATCGAGCCATGCTTACCGCTGCCAAAGCGCTGGCCATGACTGCGGCAGATCTCTTCACAGACCCTGCCGCACGACGGCAAGTCCAGAAAGAGTTTGAGCAGCGGCTCTCTCGGCGTTCCGGTATCGGCTAATCAGTGCCAAGTATCGGCGTCACAAGCTCATGAAAGTCATTGGTCTCATGTCGGGGACGTCGGCGGACGGGATCGATGCCGCCATTCTGGAGATCAGCCCGGGCACGAGGCAGCCGAAGCTCCGGCTCCTGCACTTCGCGGTAGTTCCTTTTCCTGGTGGGCTCCGAGAGCAGATTTTGCGAGTGGCGGACGTTGGATCGGGCGCCACCTCCGAGATCTGTCGTTTGAATGTCCTGCTTGGTGAGCTCTTCGCAAAAGCGGCGATCTCGGTGACCCGGCGTGCCGGCGTCCCGATGCGCGATGTCGCGCTCATTGGTTCCCACGGGCAGACCATCGCCCACTTCCCTCATCCCGCAGTAGAGCACCGTGTGTCGATTCGCTCCACATTACAGATCGGCGAACCGTCGGTCATCGCCGAGCGAACGGGCGTGACGACCGCAGCCGACTTCCGCCCGCGAGATATGGCCGCAGGCGGCGAGGGGGCGCCGCTCACCCCCTATCTGCATGCGCTTCTGTTTCGACATCTCCGACGGGACCGGATTGTTCTGAATCTTGGCGGCATCGCCAACCTCACCTTCCTGCCGAAAGGACGTGGACTGCGCGGCGTGTTGGCGTTTGATACGGGACCCGGCAATGTCCTGATCGATGGGCTCGTGGGACGACTGACCGGGGGGACAATAGGCGTTGACCTGGATGGCAGGATCGCCGCCTCTGGACAGGTCGATCCTCGTCTGCTGCGATGGCTCATGACTCACCCCTACTTTCGTCGCAAGCCACCCAAAAGCACGGGGCGGGAAGAGTTTGGCCCTACCCTGATCGACGCCCTGCTCCGCCGTGCCGCCGCCCGAGGCATCACAGAGGAGGATCTCGTGGCAACTGTTACAGCTTTCACGGCGGAGTCGGTGGCGCTTCACGTCCAACGCGACCTCTCACGCAGTGCCGCCTCGTCGGAACTGATCATCTGTGGCGGCGGAGCCAAGAACCCGATGCTCATCAGACGGCTTCAGGAGGCGCTGCCTGAAGGCCGTCTCCTTTCCGCCGATGAGGCGGGCTTTCCAGGGCGGGCCATCGAGGCTTCAGCTTTCGCCCTGCTCGCCTATCTCACCGCCCATGGCCTGCCGGGGAACCTCCCCCGCATCACTGGAGCGACCCATCCCGCAATCCTTGGCAAGATTATCCCTGGGCGGACCTTTCGAGGACTACGATGACAACTCCAGCGTATTACGAAGCCGTTATTCGATTGCTTAGCGAGATTCAGCGAAGCCAGGCAGAGACGGTCGATAAAGCTGCCGATCTGATCTTCTCATCTCTCGCAGCCGACGGTGTCCTGCACATCTTTGGAAGTGGTCACTCCCATTCGGTGGCCGAAGAGGCGTTCCATCGCGCCGGCGGGCTGGTTCCCGTCAACACCATGACCGAGCCGTTCCTGAGCCCACTCACGTCCCCAAAAAAAAGCGGACGGCTTGAGCGGCTCAGCGGCCTTGCCGCGATTCTTCTCGACTACCACGAGCCGCGACCAGACGAGGTCCTCATCATCATCTCCAACGCCGGGATCAACCCGGTCCCGGTTGAGCTGGCGCTTGAGGCGAAGAAACGAGAGCTCGCAGTGATCGCCATCACGTCGCTGCGCCACGCCCAAGCCGTCACATCTCGTCATGTCAGCGGTAAGCGCCTCTTCGAGGTGGCGGACCTCGTCATCGACAACGGCGGCGAAGCCGGCGACGGTGCCCTCGCCTTTTCCGGTCTTGCGGCAAAGGTCGGACCGACTTCACTTATAGCGGGAGCCTTCATTATCAACTCCATCGCCTGTGGCGTCGTGGAGCGATTTGTCGCGAATGGACTCACCCCACCCATCTATCTTAGCGCCAATCTACCAGGAGGCGATGAGCACAATCGTCAACTCGAAGCGAAGTATAAAGGACGAATCAAATTATTGGGGTGAAAACTGGCTTCCATCGCTCGGTTACGGTCTGGATGTGGTCTGGCACCGTCACGGGCGAGCCCCAGGACCAGTGTGACCATAGGGACCTGTTAGGTTATACTGGAATCGGGGCTATACCCTGAACCCTATCCCCTATACCCTACACCCTGCATAAATGATGGCTACCTATGACCTAGTCATTCGCAATGCCGACCTCATCGACGGGACCGGGACCCCCGCGCGGCGAGCCGATCTCGCCGTAGCCGGCGACCGGATCGCGGAGGTCGGGCGGATCGCCCCATCCATGGGGTATCGGGTGATCGAGGCGATAGGCCTCACACTGTCCCCCGGCTTCGTGGATATCCACTCTCACTCCGATTATCATCTCCTGCTTCAGCCGACAGCCGATAGCGCCGTTCGACAGGGGGTGACCCTCGAGATCGGAGGCAATTGCGGCTACTCTGCTGCACCGATATGGGGACCCTGGCTGGAAGAACGGACGGCCACCTACCGTGACCTCTACGGCCTCGACCATGCTTGGCAGAGCGTAGCAGACTACTTCACGCGGTTGGAGGCCAGGGGGATCTCTGAGAACTTCGGCCTTCTGATCGGCCACAATACACTGCGGGGCTCGGCTATGGGCGGCGCCAATCGCGCGCCGTTAACAGAAGAGTTGGAGGCGATGGTCGACGCGGCGCAACAAGGGATGGCCGATGGCGCGCTTGGTTTGTCCACCGGCCTGGTGTATGCGCCGGCCTGCTTCTCCAGACCAGGCGAGCTGGCAACGATTGCCGCCGCCGTGCGGGAGTTCGGCGGCATCCTGACCTGTCACATGCGGAGCGAAGGCGATGGATTGCTCGAGGCGATCGAGGAGATTATCGGAGTGGCGGAGCTGGCGAAGATCCCTCTTCAGATCTCCCACCTCAAGACCTCCGGCGAGCGCAACTGGCCGAAGCTGGCTGTGGCGTTTCGACTCATCGAAGATGCACGGGCAAGAGCTCTTGACATCTCTTGCGACCGATACCCCTACACAGCCTCCAATACCGGGCTTCAGGCCGTGTTGCCGGACTGGGTCTTAGAAGGCGGGCAACGGGAGCGGGTCGAACGGTTACGCAACGCGGCAGCACGCGAACGGATCGCACAGGAGCTAACCGCCCACTATCCACGTGATTACTGGTCGCGACTGATGATCTCCGAAGTGACCCGGCAGGAGCATCGGCGGTACGAAGGATTGCGCATCAGCGAGGCGGCACACAGAGCAGAAAAGGAACCGATCGACTTCGTCATTGAGCTGCTACTGGCGGAGCAAATGCAGGTCGATGCTATCTTCTTCACCATGTGTGAAAACAACCTGAACGCGATTCTCCAGAAGCCGTATGCGATGATCGGATCAGATTCCGGCTGTCGCAGCCATGAGGGTCCGCTCAGTCAGGGTCGTCCTCACCCGAGAACCTTCGGAACCTTTCCACGAGTGCTCGGCCATTTTGTGCGGGAAAGGCGCGTACTCGATCTGCCGGTCGCCATCCGAAAGATGACCTGGGATCCGTGCCGCAAGCTTGGCCTGTCGGATCGTGGCCGTCTGAAGCCAGGCTGTATGGCGGACCTGGTCCTTTTCAATCCAGCGACCGTATCCGACAGCGCGACCTACGAAGCGCCGATCCAGTATCCCGTCGGCATCGATTATGTCTTTGTCAACGGAGTCCCCGTCGTGGAGGCCGGCGAGCATACCGGCGCCAGACCTGGCCACATCGTGCGAGGCAGTGGGGTTGCACACCATGAGGAATAATACGTTATAGGACCAGGCTGCGCCACGGCATACGACCCCCCCCAATCCCCTTTAGCAAGGGGGGGGACACGGGGGTTTTCTGCGAAGCTGACAGCTGAGCGCTGATTGCTGAGCGCTATTTTCTGAGGAACAGATGCGACCGAGGATCGGGATCACCAGTTGGCACTATCACGACGACGATGAGCGCTGGGAGGCGATCCTGGAAGGCTACCCACGCGCTGTCCTGGCGGCCGGCGGCTTGCCGCTGATCCTGCCGATCCCCCACGTAGAGCCTGATCTGGTCGAAGGGTACCTGGAGGCAATAGACGGACTGATCCTGACGGGGGGGGCCGACATCCACCCCTCCTTCTACAGCCAAACCGTCCTCGAACATTGCGGTGAGATCGACGAAGAGCGCGATCGCTTTGAAGTACAGTTGGTTCATGCCGCCCGCCGCCGCGACCTGCCGCTCTTAGGAATCTGCCGCGGGCTTCAGGTCATGAATGTGGCGCTGGGCGGTAGCCTCTACCAGGACCTCTCCTACCGACAAGAGACCGACCCGGCGCATCAGAGTCCTCGCGAGCGACGCGGCGAACCGGTCCACGAGGTCGCCATTGCGGAAAGCTCACGCCTCGCCGGCATTCTCGGCATTCGAGAGTTGCGCGTGACCAGCACCCATCACCAAATTATCCGTGACCTGGCGCCGGGCCTCACGGTCAACGCCGTGGCGCCGGACGGAGTCGTCGAAGGGGTTGAGGGTGCCGGACGATTTCTCCTCGCCGTCCATTGGCACCCCGAACGGATGTTTACCCATCATCCCGAACAGCTTGCGCTCTTTCGCGCGCTGGTTCAGGCAGCCGCCAAGTCACCCTAACCCTACACCCTATCCCCTAAACCCTGTCTGTCACTGCTGCCCCACACATTCCTCTTTGGCTATCGCCATCAGGTCATCGAAAGGTGGGGTGATATCTTTGACCGATTCGTGCCAACTGCTGCCGCGCGCCTTCTGAGTCTGGCGCAGCGAGATCCACGTCGCGCATGTCCGACCGCTGTGAAGCCAGAGCCGCAACCCATTGCGCTCCGCGTCGATCTCCTGGGCCAAGGTATAGTCGTTGTTCCTCGTTATCCCCTCCACGATTCCAGCCAGCAGCATCCCGCCAGGCACGACCGCGATGGCGACTTTCTCCGCCGCCTGTCCTACATGCGGTAAGCACCAGTACGGTGAGTAAGACAACTGATCGGCGCCGACGCTTCATGGCTAACGCGACATCAGACGCTCGATCAGCCGTCGATGGGCATCACAACCCGCAATCGCGCGGATCTCCTCGGCGGACGCTATCGGGGTACGGTGCAGGTACTGCGCCTTGGCCTTGGCGATTCGATCACACGACACCCGTATCCTCACCTCCGACAGTCGCCCGCTCTCTACAGCCTCGACTACGGCGCGGAGCGCCTGCCGCTGCGCCGCCTGGTCATGGCAAATCAGCATGAGATCGCCTCCGGCCTCGAGGAACCGAACGGCCGCTTCACCGGGAGACGTGCTGTCGGCAATCCCCTGCATCAGGAGATCGTCACTGATCACCAGACCGTGAAAGCCCATCCGCTCTCGCAGCAGATCGGTCAGGATTCGTCGCGATAAGGTGGCCGGCTGTTCCCGGTCCAGAACAGGGATGAGCAGATGAGCCGTCATGAGCGCCGGAATGCCCGCGCTGATTGCGGCGGAAAATGGGACAAGCTCCGCCGCTGAGAGCCTGTCCAGGTCGTGCGGTACAATCGGCAGCGCTACGTGCGAGTCAACCGTCGTATCGCCGTGTCCTGGGAAGTGCTTGCCGACCGCTATCACTCCCTGCGTCGTCAATCCCCTGAAAAAGGCGATCCCATGCCGGGCCACCATATGTGGGTCTGAACCATAGCTTCGGCCCGCCATGACCGGGTTTGCGGGATTCGTCAGGACATCGAGCACCGGCGCCATGTCCATGTTCACCCCGACCGCTATCAGCTCCCTGCCCATCGATGCGGCGATGGCCGCGGTCAGCTCTGTTGAGTCGACTGCGCCGACCGCTTCGGCAGATGGCCACTGCGTGAAGGGGGCCTGCAGACGTGCCACCTTCCCACCCTCCTGGTCAATCGCGAAGAACAGCGGCGTCGGCGAGACCTCCTGGAGTGAGTTCGTGAGCACCGCAATCTCTTCCGGACTGCCAAGATTGCGCCCAAATAGAATCAAACCGCCAGGGGTAAGATCTCGAACAAACGCCTCAAGACCGCTTGACGGCTGACTCCCTTCAAAGCCGAGAATGAAAAGCTGACCGATCGCCTCCTGCAGGGTCATCGCGTCACCGCCTCCTTACTGAGGAAGGCCTGTCGAAAGGCCTCCAGGTCCGCAGGTTGCACCTCCGCCCATGTACTCATCTGCTGATAGAGCTTTTCAGGATTTGTGCGCACCTCGTCGAAGAGCTTATGGGTCGCCTCAACGATCATCTGTACTCGACGATCGACAATTGACTTAATTCGCGGAGAAAGGAGCTTCGTCATAAAATGGATAAATAGGTGATCGATCCGGAGGTAGAAGTCCGGCTCACTGTCTATGTAGGTCCGGTTCCCTTCCCGTACTTCCCGATGGCGAAAAATCACCACCATCCGACCCGTAAAACGGAGGAGGTTCGCAAGAGATCGGAACTCCCCCTGAAATCGATAAATGCGTCGATCGCCTGTCATCGCAATCAGCCTTGCTTCGCCCCGCAGGGCGCCACGGTCTTCGATCGTGTAGACGCCTTGTTCGACTTGCGTGACGGTATATCCTTCCAGTTGTGGATACAGGCGTCGAGCAATCTGATTCGAAAGCGGCGGGTGACTAGCCAGGAACTCGTAGGTCCGGCGATTGCCTGAGAACCGAATACGAGGAATTTGTCGGTGAAGGGTGGGCTGCGCGATGATCTCTCGAATCTCAGGGTCCTCAATGACCAAGCCGCCTTCAAACGCCGCATTCACCGCTGGCGGAACGCCGATGGCACCAGCCGAATTGATCAAAGGTGAGGTATGGAGCATACCAAGGAGACCAAGGATTATAAGAAGACCGGAGCCAGGACGGGACGTCAGCACGGGCGACTCTGGCTCACGCGTCGCCTATTCGCTGGACGCGTTCGCATGAGAACATGAAAGAAACCGTTCAGCCCCTCGCGCTCCTCCTCGATCTCCAGGATCTCACACCACCGACTAAAGATCTCGGTAAAGTCACGCTTGACGAAAAAGCGGTCATAGTGGTGGCGGTGAACGTACCAGTTGCGTGTCCGCCGCTCGCCGGGATAGTGTTTGAACCTGGTACTGAACACCGTCAGGTGAAAGTAGCCACCCGGCTTCACAAGGCTCAGTACATGATCGAAATAGATCGGCCAGTCGGCTTTCTTGAGGTGATGGAATACCCCGCTGTCCACGAGCGCGTCAAAGCTACCCGGCCTCAAAGGCGGCATCAGCGCATCGCCCAGCAGAAGCCTGATCCGTGGAGTCAGGCGCTTCGCTCGCGCCCGTTGCGCGACAGTCTTGAGGGGCGCCGTCAGATAGTCAAGGCCGACAGTGAAGAGCCCAGCCTTAGCAAAGAGAAGCGTATGTCGTCCCTCACCACAACCCAGGTCGAGTACCCGACCACCCCCCTTATGGCGCTTCATCAGATGCGCCAATCGGCCGACGGCCGGCGTCGGTTCAGTGGAAGGCCATGGTGTCGGACTACCGGACTCATAGACCTGCGCAAAGAAGCCCCGCTGCCGCTGGTACAGGTCAGTGCCAGGTGCATGGTGGGCGGTGCGAGGCTCAGCGCAACGTCCCTGGAGCGATTTCGTTTTTAGCACGTCGCACTCCGCATCCTTGAACCTTGAACGTTGAACCTCTTATCAATCAATGCCGATGCCCACCCTCGGTCAAGCTCTTCAGATAGGCCACGAGATCAATGAGTTGCTGGACGGTCATCGAGTCGTTGTAGCTGGGCATTTTCGTTGTGCCGTCAGGGCCGAGATATCCTTTAAGCTCAGCCTTGTGGTGTGTGATCCGCCAGGCCACAGAGGCATTCGGATCGATAATCGTTTCGACAAAATATTCAGCGGGGTGCATCGCCCCCATCCCGGAGAGGGCAGACCCTACATCGCCCTGCTCGGCTTTGGGTGCGGGAAAGTCCTCACCGAATACTTCATGGCACTTGAAGCATTCGAAGTCGACAAAGACCTGCCGTCCGGCGTGATGATTTCCGGCCGGTATGGCGAATCGCCACCGTGGGGGGGTTTCGAGGCGAGGCTGTTGCTTCACCGGATCTTTCGGTTGTACGATCTTCTGCGGGGGTGTGACCGCCGGATGATGGTGATGTCCGCTCTCCGGCGGTGGTTGATCGCTCCACCCGTTCACGATCGAGAATAATAGAAGACCGCACGTCAGAACAGCGCCCGCCATCAACGCCCTGTATCCGAACACCTGGCGCTCTACAAGCCTCACACCTTGTGTGTGACGCCTTACCTCTCTCCTCGTTACCGGCATTACGTCGCTCCTTCCCACTCTGAAGATACCTCCTCGTTGCGAGGAAGACTCATAAGACAAAGACCCACACTGTGCCCTTCCATCGTGTGAGCCCACGCTCAGCAGTCAGCTTGAGCCCGACCCGATAGGGCGCCTCGATCGACTTGCTTCCTGATGCTATCGGCTTACCGTCTTTCGTGATGGCCATAACCGTGATCCGAATCGTGCTGTTGGCCTCAATGATTGTGGGCTCCATTGATGACCCGTCTCGATCGGTCTTCACCCCGATTGCATGCGTGATACTCTCTGCCGTAATGAAGGTCCCCTCTGCCCATACCACCCGAATAGCGGAGGTGGTAGGATTGGAGAGCGTAAGTTGTACCTCGGCCCATTCGGCCTTCGCCTGATCAATCGTAAACGGCGCAGCACCCATCCCGCGAGCCGGCTGAACCGTCACCTCGTGCTTGAACGGAGTCAACCTGATCGGTGACTTCAGCGTTCTGAGTTCAGGCGGGAGGAACTGACACCCTGACAGCAGTAGCAGCCCCACTAATCCCGAAACGCTCACTACCCTCGATAGGACTTTGTCACCCACACTCTCGACCTCCTCCTCTACTCTGCCTTCACTGAGTCCGCCGCCCGTCAAAGGCTGCTCCATATCGTTCAATCAACCCTTCGTCGGCAAAGCTGTAATAGCGTCCGTCACCGATAATCACATGATCCAGGACGCCGATCTTGAGTAGCCGCCCCATGACAACCAGCTCCTCAGTCAGCGACTTGTCCGTCGAACTCGGGCGAGGATTACCCGATGGATGATTATGAGCCACGATCAAGGCGACGGCTCGGTACCGGTTCGCGAGGTTCACGAGATCCCGGAGATAGACCGGGCTTTCGTTGAGTGACCCCTCCGAAGCGGTGACGCTCTCCACAACCTCGTTGTTGCCGTTGAGCAGGAGCACCTTGAAGACCTCTTTGATCAAGCCCTGCATCTGTGGTCGCAGCCACTCATAGACCTCTTTCGATGAGGTCACGGCTCCCAGGACCCTTTTCTCTTCGGCCAGCAGGCGACGGCCCAACTCCAAGCCGGCCTTGAGCTGGGCGATCTTCGCCAGGCCCAGTCCTTTCGCCTCTTGCAGCTCTTCTACGCTCTTGCGATCCAACTCGCGCAGCCCTCCAGCTTTTTCTAACAGGCTTCTGGCCAGTTCCACAGCACTCTGGCCGCCGGTCCCGGTGCGCAGCAGAATCGCAAGCAGTTCCGCCGTCGTGAGCGCGCCCGGCCCATGCTGGAGCAGCCGCTCCCGCGGACGCTCCTCCACCGGCCATGCCTTGATCGCTGACGTATATCGCTGTTTTGGCCCCATCCCGATTCTACTCCGCTCTTTTTACATTTGTCGATCCAACCCTGTCAAGCAAAAGCCCTCGCCCCGTCGAATCAAATAATCGAGGTTACCAGCAGCAAGAGCGTGAGCACAACCATCAGGAAGGCGGTGCCCCACGCAATCAGGTTGTAGGCCGGCGAATTGACCCGCGTACCCATGATCGCCGGGTCGTTGACCAATAGGAGCATAAAGACCAGGACAGCCGGTAGCAGGATGCCGTTCAAGGTCTGCGAAAGATACATGATCGTAATCAGCGGCGCCTTCGGCCAGAGAATCAGGAGCGCGCCGGTGCCGACCATGCTGAGGTAGATGCTGAAAAATCCTGGGGCCTCGCGAAAGGTCCGATTGATGCCGGTGTCCCAGCCCAGCCCCTCGCAGACCGCATAGGCGGTGGAGAGAGGGACGATGGCCGCCGAAAAGAGGGAGGCGTTCAGGAGACCCAGGGCAAAGAGGAACGTCGCATACTGGCCTGCGAACGGTTGGATTGCCATGGCGGCTTGTTCGGCCGTCTCGATCCGAACCCCGTGCGTATTGAGGGTCGCCCCGCACGCCACGATGATGAAAAATGCCACAGCCGACGCAACGAGACTACCGACCCACACATCGAGCTTGACGTAGCCGTACGCCTGGCGCCGAACCCCCTTATCGACGATCGACGCCTGGATATAGAACTGCATCCAGGGCGCGATCGTGGTTCCCACAAGGGTAATGAGCATCGTGAGGTAGTCGCGCTCGATATGGAAGGTGGGCCTGACCGTCTGGCGTAGAACAGTAGGCCAGGCCGGAGCGGCCAGAAAGGCTGATATCAGATAGACGACGTAAAAGAGGCTGGCGCCGAGGAAGATTCGCTCCACGAGGCGATACGTCCCCTTGACCACTAACCAGCTCACCAGGAGCGCAGCGAGCGGTACTGTGATATAGCGACTCCAACCAAAGATCTCCAGGCTTGCTGCGACACCGGCGAACTCGGACACTGTGTTGGCCAGGTTCGCCAGCACCAGCACCCCCATCACGCCAAACGTCATCCGAACCCCAAACCGCTCGCGGATCAACTCGGCGAGCCCCTTGCCGGTCACCACCCCCATCCGCGAGCCCATCTCCTGGACGATGGCCAGGGCGACGGCGATGAAGAGGAGCGACCAGAGCAGACCGTAGCCGAACTGGGCGCCGGCAAGGGAGTAGGTCGTAATCCCCCCTGCGTCCTGATCGACGCTGGCGGTGATAATCCCCGGGCCCATGACGGCCAAAAATCGGAGGATCCGCCGCTTCTTGATCCGCGAAAGCCGCATTGAGTGTCCTGGATGGTGAAACGGCTAGATGTACTTTTTCGCTGCCCGCTGTTTCCATATCATCGGGAGGAGCAGGTTCAGGACATCATCAACAGTGATAATCCCTCGCAGCTCCCCCCCCTCATCTACTACCGGCACGGCCATCAGGTTGTACTTGGTAAACGTCTCGGTGACCTCGCGCAGGTCGGTCTCCGGCCGAACACTGATGATCTGCCGCTCCATGATCTCACTAAGCCGCTGGCTCGGGTCGGCCAGGATCAGCTCCCGCAGGCTCAGCACCCCTAAGAGCCGATCCAGGTCGTCCGTCACGTAGATGTAATAGATCGTCTCGGCCTCGGCGCTCTCGGCAGAGCGGAGCCGACCAATCGCGTCAACCATGGTGAGGTCAGCCGGCAGAGTAAACACCTCGGTGGTCATGAGCCCGCCGGCAGTGTCTTCCTCGTGCGTGAGCAGCTCGACGACCCCCTGGGCCTCCTCTTCCTCCATTGTCTCCAGGAGCTCCTGTACCTTCGCCTCCGGCAGGTCGCTCAGGATGTCCGCCGCCTCATCCGGCTCCATGCGCTCCAGGATGTCCGCCGCCTGTTCGCTCTCCATCATCTGGACCATCGAGCTCTGCACCTCCGGCTCCGTCTCGGTCAACGTCTCGGCGGCGGTCTCATCGTCTAAGGACGCCAGCACGGTCGCACGCTCGCTCGGGCTCAGCTCCTCAATGATATCGGCGATATCGGCCGGATGAAGCTTCGCCAATTTGGCATACGCCGCGCGGTGTTTGGCCTTCGTGAGCTCTGTCTCGACCGGTTCGACCACCTCCCAGGCGACCGTCTCGCGCTCCAACCGCACATTGAACAGACGCTCAAGCTGCTCAACACGGGCATCGGATACGAGGTGTCGCAAGAGGCTGCGAAGGCCGCCCTCCACCGCCACCAGTTGCAGCCGTCCTTGCGTCTCCTGGAACTCAAGGTCATTGACCCGGATCACCTTGTGGCGCTTAGTGTCCACAACCTTTCGATCTACAAGTGTCTTTCCTAACCCCATCTCTTCGGCTCGCGGCTCGACCGACTGAAGCGCCTCACACTCAGAAGACAGATGCATCGTCATCGGCTCCTGCTCCAGACGCGCCACGCTCTCCCACGGCAGGACCAGCTCCTCCTTCTCAGATGTCAGGACGACGAGCTTCGTCACCGGGGGGAGAATCCCCAGCGGCAAGAGAATCAGGTCTTTGAGGTGACCCACCAGCCGACCTCCGGCATCCATCACCGGACAATGTCGCAACGCGGAGAAAAGGAGAGGCATGGTTGTCATACGGTCTCCGTCTCGTCCTTGTAATATGAATAGGACCCATTGTCAACCGTATTTCCACCTGTGATTCCACATCTCAATTGTCCCACAGGAAGGTCTTCAGGAGGCGTACAAGGAAAAGAAGGATTGCTCCAACCCTTCATATCTGACCGCTTCGTATGCCTTTACGGATGAGTGCGTTGAAGGTGGACGAGTGTGCAATATCCTTTTTGTAGGTGACCGGATCATTCTGGAATCGTTTCTGGATGTAGGCATCCACTCGATCCTTTAACTCGTACGGCAACGGTCTATCATCACCTGTAGCCTGAGACGTATCAGCCGGATCGCCGTACATCGGATGATGCTTCCTGAGTGCTGCAGCCGCTTGCTCTGGTGTTTGACCCTCTCCAGACCCTTTCAAACAAATGGCATACCGCTGGAGTCCGTCAACCTTTTCTATCAGCACTCGCTCAATGGCAGGGAGATTCCACCACCACCGTAGGTCTAAATCAGTCACACCTTCTTGTCTCTTCCTGGCAAACTGTTCTTTAACGGACGGATCTGTCGATTCTCGTTGAAGCAACTGATCACCGTAATCTTGAGGCGTGTCGGCTGCGCCTGATCGCCTCAACTCCTCTTTCGCATCACGGATCATGTCGCGAGCGGTGCGCCGTGCCTCACTGGCCGATATTCCCATCATCGACTGAAACATCTGAGCATGAGTGTCCTCAAGCTGGCGTTCGTAATCTGACTGGCTTGAAAACAGACCGGATAGGAAGCCCATGGGTAACCCTCCCGATGGTTTTTACCAACCCACAACGACATTGTCTACAGCATACCATACCGAAAAGGCGACGAACTGTTGAGCATGCTGACCGGCAGAGTATGCAGGTACAGCGCGAACCTTTCTACATGATTTTCGCTTCGATTCACACACTTGTCAACTGTATCCCCAACGCAGGTATTTCCATCTGTGATTCCACATCTCAATTGTCCCACGGGAAGGCCTTCCATGAGGTGCGATACTACGGCCAGGAAAATGGGGGTAGTGGAGGTCGTGAAGAAATACGGACGTCTCTCTCTCGGTTAACAGGCTCGACGTCAGGGTAGGTACGGCTTCGGTTGCGGAGCGGCAACCGGACGGTTACGCTATCCCATCGATCACAACAATGTTGGTCGTCGCGCTCTGTCGGCGTAACCCTCTCGCCTCACGATACTCCGGAGACTCGAGCCACTGCTTCGCGCGAGCAACATCTGGAAACTCCAGGATCACCAGGCCTTTGGGCACCCAATCGCCTTCCAGTGCTTCGGCTCGCCCCCCACGCGCCAGACATCTGCCGCCATGCGCGGCAAGGGCGGGTGGCGCCAGTTGCTTGTACTGCTCAAAGCCGACCGGATCGGTTACCTCAATATCAAGAATTAGATAGGCTGCCATTGCACCCCTTTCTCGGCTCTCGGACATTGCTCCTACGACCGACCCGCTCATACGCGCGCCGGCCCGGCGATCTGCTGGACGACGACGCCTGTCGGTCCAACTTACACCGGGAATCTACCGGCCCAGCACGACGTCAATTCCAGTTAAAATCAGCTCCAACTTTGCAGTCGGAAGTTTTCCGACTCGTTCCGTGAGCTGCACCTTATCAACAGTCACCAACTGCGACACATTAGCAACCGACTCCTTGGCAAGCCCTGTGACGCGGGGCGAGAGCGTCACGTTGCCGGGTGCGGCCGCCCACTTGAGATTGCTGGTCAACGGGACACACACAACGGTACCGATTCGACTGCGGTTCACGCCGTCTCCCTGCACCACAACGATGGGACGCCGAAAGCCTGGGCCGGAGCCAGTGGGTGCCGGCAGATCGGCCCACCAGACCTCGCCCTGCGATATCACCACTCGCTGCGCTCCAGGGTCTTGCGCGCTGCCGCGGCCGTGAACTCATCCGCCGCGGCGTCCCCCAGTTCGGCGCACGCGCGGTCCATCGCCTCGGTCACTTCCTCCGGGGCGTGGCGTGCGACGTACTCCCGGAGCGCCTCGCTAAACAGCCGACTCCGAGACATGCGTACCCGCTTGGCCAATTTCTCGGCCCGCTTGAAAATCTCGTCAGGAACCGATACAGCAGTTTTCATACCAGAAGTATAACCTCACGTACCCTCAGCGTCAAGCTTAGAGGGAGTTGATTGCGACTACAGTCAGGCAGGGGGAGAGTTCGCTTTCTATGCCTTCGTACTCGGCTTCAACACGAAGACGGTAGTCAGGCATAGAGCGATATGCCCTCCAGCCGGATGAGCTTGACGAAACGGCTTTCTACAGACATGTCAACGACATCGACCGACTTCGATAGGGCACAGAGCAACTCGCCGTAGAAGCGGAGCCCTCGTTCAGAGTCGCCGAACGGTGGGCATCAGCGGCGCGCGAACTTGGAGACGAAGACCCGCTCGAGCTACACGAAACTTCGCTAGGCCGAGGCGTTGGCCCTGTGCGGAGCGCGGTTGGTGACATGCAGTGCTGGGCGGCGCTTCTTCTTTGGCTTGATGATACCGCGGTCGTCTAAGAAGTCGACCGGTTCTTTGTGCTTTCCACGCTCCCACATGAGCGAATAAAACCAGATACCACTCTCACCAATCCAGAAATCGGCCGGCGTGAATCGCATCTTTGAGTCGGAGGGTTTCTTGCGGTTTTCGGGCGTGTACTCCGCCGGCCAGCCAAATATCTCGCCTTGCCAATGCTTTCCTGCGGCGTGGAGGTGATTGGCAAACGCCTTCACTTCATCCACGTCCGGGATGACTACCGGTAGGATAGGTGAATAGTTGGCTTGTTGTGGGACTCTTGCTTTAACCGTTAGCACGTTTGCTCTGCTCCTTTTCCCAAGCCCGCAAAAGGAAGGCATGGTATTGCTATTACCACACGTTCTGTGGCCTAGTGTGCGCGACTGACCTCCACCGGCCGGCACGGGCTCTTCCTCGATGATTGAGCCGCGCTTGCTGTAGAGACGCACGTACCTACTGCCCCGTGGCTTTGCGTCACCGTATTGGCAAGTGCCGGATCTGCCCTATCCATTCGCCGTCGAGACTATATTCGGCCCGCAGCAAGAGTTCTTCGATGGCCACGCCAATGGAAACAGATCGATTGACTTCAAATACGCCGGACATCAGTCGGCCGGTTTGAACGCGCTCATACGCATACCGTGTGATCGTGGTAACATCATGCGTGAGCAACACTCGTCCATGTTGGGCAGCCCACTCAAGCACGGTAGGGTCGTCTGCACCGGATCAACCCACATCCTGCAGACGGACGAGATCTAAACCTGGTTTCCGCCGCAACAAGCCACGCACAATGTCGTTGTTGAAGTTTTCATCGGGAAGGAACCGCAGCATGCGCTAGCAGCGCTGGCCTGCACGGCGCGCCAAGAGGCGGTCTCGGACCCCAACGGGGTCAAAGCGGGCCTCGTTGTGCTTGCGAACATGGTCGGCCTGTTGTGCTCGATGACGCAGATAGGCCTCAACTTCGGTGCGGTGGCGCAGATAATAGCCAATCACGGAATAGATGTCGGCGAGATCGAGAGATGGGTACTGCTGAGCGACCTCTTCGGCGGTCGCCCCATCGATAAATGCCATGATAACTGTATCGATAGTGATCCGCGTCTTGCCAACGCGCACCACACCATCGACATCGGTCTCAAACGGAAGGATCTCGGTTGAAGTCAAAGGGATCACCGCGGTTGCCTCCATTAGCGACATTGTAGCGTATTACGCTGACAAATGGAATGGAGACGCTCTTCCCTGCCACAAAGCGGCAAGCCAACCTACTTCGGCTCTCATGGCCGACGCAACGCGGGCCCGCTACCGCTGGGTACGGTAGGCTGGGATGAGTGCAGCGAATCCCAGCAATCCGCCCCTCAATACCCCTACCCCCATGGCCACATTGACGGTGAAACAATAACACTCACCAGCCATTCTCGTACGGGTATATACTCACACAACCGTTGCGGCGACTATAGCAGCGTTCCCCGGAGCAGCAACGCTGCTACCGTAAAGTAGATCACGAGACCTGTGATGTCCACGAGCGTTGCCACGAACGGCGCACTCGACGCGGCAGGATCGGCGCCGAGCCGCTTCATCACGAACGGAAGCATCGAGCCGGCTAACGTCCCCCACAGCACGACCCCTACGAGCGAGCAGGCAACGGTGAGGCCGACAAGCAGCCAGTGCTCGCCGTAGGCGCCGAAAAACGCTCCCCAGATAGACACCCGGAGGAGCCCCACCGCGCCGAGGATGCCGCCGAGGGCGAGACCGGACAATACCTCTCGCTGCATGACTCGCCACCAGTCCCGCAGCGTCACCTCACCCACGGCAAGCGCCCGGATGATAAGCGAGGCTGCCTGGCTCCCCGAGTTCCCCCCTGACGAGATAATGAGGGGGACAAAGAGCGCCAGCACGACCGCCCGCGCGATTTCATCCTCGAAGTACCCCATCGCCGTCGCGGTCAGCATCTCCCCCACGAACAGCACGATGAGCCACCGCGCCCGCTTTTTGATGAGGGTCCAGAACGGGGTGCGGACGTACGGTTCGTCGAGCGCCTCGAGCCCGCCCAGCTTCTGGATGTCCTCGGTGGCCTCCGCCTCCGCCACGGCCAGCACGTCGTCGATGGTGACGATACCGAGGAGCACGCCATCGGAGTCCGTTACGGGGAGTGCCACGCGGTCATGCTCGCGGAAGACTCTGACCGCCGTCTCCCGATCATCCGTGGCTCGGAGGGCAACGAACATCTCGCCCATGAGGGAGCGTACCTGCGCGTCGGGCGCAGCCAGGATGATCTCCCGGATCCGGAGATCGTCCACAAGGCGAAACCCCCGCTCGACCACGTAGATCACGTTGATCGTCTCGGAGTCCTTCCCGAAGCGGCGAATGTGCCGAAGCGCCTGCTCGATAGTCCAATCGGGACGGACAGCCACGTAGTCCGTCGTCATGAGTCGCCCAACGCTCTCCTCGGGGTAGCCAAGGAGCCGGACGGCGGCCTCGCGCTCCTTCGGATTGAGGAGGTTCAGGAGCCGCTGCGTGACCTCGCCGGGGAGCTCCTCCAAAAACGCTGTCCGGTCGTCCGGAGCGAGAGTATTGAGCAGGTCAGCCAGCCGCTCCCGCTCGTTGGCCAGCGTCTCAATCAGGGCCTCCTGCTTCTCGTGGGGAAGATATTCGAAGACGGCGGCGGCCTGCTCGCGCGGAAGTACGCGAAAGAGGATGGCGTCGTCGCGGTCCGGCAGGTGGTCGATGAGCGCGGCGATTTCCGAGGGCTCCCACTCCGCTACTGCTTCGCGGAGCGCGCGGAGATCCCCATTGTGGAGGATAGCCTCGACTTCCGGCTTCAACAGGTAACTCGGCATGATCGGCCATTTTTTTGGTGTTGACGGTGAGGGTGGAAGAAAGCGACTTGGCGTCAGTGCCCAGCGGCAGGGTCGCTGCCGGCAGGAGACCTTTTAGCGCAAGGAGATGCGGTGCTCAGTGACGGGGGCCTTCACCATGAGCACCAATACTGTTCACGTTGGCCGCTCGTGGTGAGCCTGTCGAATCACAATTACCCTTCGACAAGCTCAGG
>UBJH01001148.1_pt1 | contig 20695 bp, 22 predicted proteins | sample 2193721 | NCBI WGS metagenome assembly UBJH01 (sample SAMEA4703186, study PRJEB27089) | metagenome | reverse complement strand
GCACCAAGACGGCCTGATCAAGCTGCACCCGCTCGAATATCACCCGCCGGGCGACGAGCTGAATGAGGAGTACCCGTTTGAACTGACGACGGGCCGCAAGCTGGAGCAATACAACGTAGGCACGCAGACGCGCCGCACGGGGATCAGCGTTTACGACACCGAGGACCGTCTAGAAATTCACCCCGAAGACGCCAAGCGCATCGGCGTGCTCGAAGATGACTGGGTCGAAATCAAGAGCCGGCGCGACGCCATCCGCCTGCGCGCGCAGGTCACGAACCGCATCCGCGAGGGCACGGTGTTCACCACGTTCCACTTCCCGGAAACGGCGCTCAACCGAATCACCAGCGAACACCACGACGGCCCGACGATGTGCCCGGAATACAAGTTCACCGCGGTCAGCGTCATGCGCGTAGGCGGCAAAGAAGACCCCGCGGCCAAACACCACCACGGAGCCGTCCCGCTCGCAGGCGACGCTCCGGTCGAAGCCGAAAAGGCGTTCGAGGTTCACGTGCCGGCGGGGGCAGCACGCGCGAAGTTGGGGCCGAACTAATAACTTGAAGTGTGAAAAAAACAGAAAACAGGGCACAGAAACTGTGCCCTGTTTTCACGTTACGGATTGGACTCCCCGTTTCCTTGATTGTGCTACCGGCGCAAATGTCACGTGAGTATAATCGCACCGTCAAGAAGCCCGTATCCCGAGTGTTTTTGCGAGCCGCCTCGGCGACGCAAGCCTTGGCGAATTGAGGTTTGCTTTCGTCCCGACTCGGATTCGACGAACTTGACTCGGACAACGAGCGTTTTCAGTGGGCGCGGTCCAAAGCCAGTTTTCCAAGCGTGCGGTGATCGCCGGGGGTATTCATGAAAGTCGCCACCATCATCTTAAGTGTGATGTTATTTGGGCCTGGACTCTCCGCGCAAGCCAAGGAGAAGCTCGAAGAAGTGGTCATCAAAACCAAGAAGGGCAAGGTCTTCCAGAAGTACCACAAGAAGAATGGCAAGATGCACGGCGACTTCGAAGAGTACTGGAAACTCGATCACTTGACTGAAGACTACCTCAAAATCAAAGGCCAGTTCATCGACGGCAAGAAGACCGGCACGTGGACAGATTGGCCCATGTGGAACGTGCCCGATAAAAAGCGCGAATTCGAGTACGTCGACGACAAGCTTTGCGGCAAACACACAAGCTATGGCGACAGCGGCGAAGTGGAGTGGAAGGGCCAATACAAAGATGACAAGCAAACCGGCGAGTGGACCCGCTATTGGCCCAACGGCGAACTACGAGAACAAGGACAGATGGTTGAGAATCTCCGTGAAGGCCGCTGGAAAGCCGAGTGCGACTCAGGCTGGGGAGAAGGCCTTTATGCGAAAGGAAAGAAGCAGGCCATCTGGCAGTGCTACACCATGGACTGGAAGATGCTCATTGCTGAAGGGAAGTACGTCGACGACTTACGGGAAGGGCTCTGGGTAAAGTACGGCGAAGGCAAGAAGAAAGTGGCTGAGGAGACTTTCGCCGCAGGCAAGTTGAACGGTCCGTTTTGTGAATGGTACTCCAACGGCGAGAAGAAGCAGGAGGGCGCTGTCGGGACGTCAGGCCTTGAGGGCACTTACACAAGTTGGCATGAAAACGGCCAGAAGCGTGAACGCATGAATTACAAAGCGGGTAAGCCCGTAGGATTCTGCGAAAGCTGGTGGGAAGACGGCAAGAAGCAAAGCGAGACCGACCACGACAAGGGCACCTTGGTCTACTGGAACAAAGAGGGCCAGAAGACGGATGAGGACACAGGCGGTCCCGATGGATCCAGAATCAGATATTACCCTGGCGGCAGCAAAAGCCTCGAACGCAAGCGCAAGAAGAACATCGTGGTGCTGGAGACCGAATACCACGAAAACGGCCAGAAAAAGGCCGAGGGCGCAACCCACGAGAAAGATCGAAGCAAGCGCGACGGCAAATGGAAGTTCTGGTACGACACCGGAGACAAAGAGGCCGAGGGCGAGATGTGCCTCTACGGTCGCATTGGCAAGTGGGTTGAGTTCCACAAAAACGGCAAGAAAAAGTCTGAAGGCCAGTGGTTCTCGGCCTTCGACAAGCTCACTGGCAAAGTAATCGAGATCCAAATTCTCAAATGGACGTGGTGGGACGAAGAAGGCAAGGAAACCAAGACAGAGAATTTCCCTGATCCCCGCAAGGAAAAGCTGCCTGGCAAGTAGGTTCCACGAATTGCACATACCAATTCGCGCACAACGTTCCACTTCCGGCAAGCAGGAAAGCGTTCCAGGTGCACGTGCCGGCGCGGGCCGCGCGCGCTTTCCTTCAGGGACGAGGCAAGTTCGTCAAAGGAGCCGCGCCTGCACCAAGAAAACAGGTTGCGAGCGCGGCCCCGGACGCAGCAGAAGACGCCACGGAGAGCGAGGCCGAAACTCTGGCAGTGCGCTGCAATCACTGTGAGCAGGAGGTCGAGATTCCGTTCGACGGCGGCATCGAGCTCGCGCCGGACACCTGCCCCGCCTGCGGCTACTATCCCTTTGAGTTTGAGGTGACGTAATCTGGTGTGGCGCCGTAGCGCCTGTTGTAGGGCGACCCGACATTTCGCTACAATGTGGCGATGAACTGGCAGCAACTCATCGAGCGCAACCCCAAGGTGATGCAGGGCAAGCCTGTGATCAAAGGGACGCGTATCACTGTGCAACTAATCATGGAGATGTTGGCGGAAGGCTCAAGCGAGGCCGATATCCTGAAGTCCTTTCCGCACCTTAGAATTGATCAAATTCGCGCTGCAATCGCGTACGCCGCCGCTGCCCTGGGTGCTGACGAGATCGTGCTTCTGGGCGAGCAGGCCGCGTGAAACTGCTGGCTGACGAGAATCTGGATGCGCCCATCGTGGCCTGGCTTCGAAAGCTGGGCCACGACGTTTTGTTCATGGTTGAGCACGGGCCAGGCACTTCCGACGAAGAGATTCTTGCGCTGGCAGTCAGAGACGGTCGCATCATTATCACGCAGGACCGCGACTTCGGCGAGTTGATCTTCAGGCGCGGGCTAAAGGCCGCCGGCGTGCTCTACCTGCGCACCATCGGCGCCACGGCTCAGCAGCGGCTGCAACGCTTCGAACTCATTTGGAACACCGTTGAAGCAGAACTGCCCAAGCGATTCATCGTCGCGGGCAGGGTATCTCTGCGGAAACGACCGCTCAGTTGATGCTTCTTCGGCTGAACGATTACCAGCGCAGCGCCCGCTCGCGATCCGGCCAGCGCGCGAGTGCCGACTGGATATCCACGGCCGACGAGCCAAAGGTACCGTAGCGCGTCTGCGCCCACAACAGCGCCGCCGTCGCCTTGTACAGGCGGCGGTTGCCGTCCTGCGTCGGCAACGATGCCAGCTGCGCCGGCAGGAAGACGGTCTCGGTGTCGGTGTGCGGGAAGGTGCCTGCGGAAAGCGCGAGGGCACGGCCGGAAAGTCCTTGAATGAAGCGCGCAAGACGCACTTCGATGTCGGCGAACCGTGCCGCCGCCGGCGCATGCTCGCGTGCCGCACAGAACCCCTCGAGGTCGCGCAGCAGCGCCATGGCATGCTGTCCGCCCAGGCGGTCGTAGGCATCCAGTCCGGCCAGCACCCAGGCCTCGAAGCCTGCAGCGTCGAGCCGCTCGAGGGCGCGCGGCGCCAGTGTGGCGACAAGATAGCCGATCTCGGCATACGACTGGGCGGCGACGCCGACCCAGTGCAGCACGCGCTCCTGTTGTTCGCGCCTGAGGCGCTCGAGGCCGTCGGCAATGCCCTTCGCCGAACGGTGCGAGGTCGAAGCGAACAGCAACTCGTCGAGGCGCTGCTCGAGTTCGTTGGAAAAAAGCTTTCTAGAAGACGGCGTGGACGAGGTCATCGAGCGTCCCCGTCATCTCGGGATCGTCGGTGAGCGCCCGCGCGACGGCGGCGGTGCAGGCCGTCGCCGGCTGCACGCCGTCGGCAATCAGCTGGGCGGCATGCACCAGCAGGCGCGTGCTGGCGCCCTCGTCCAGCCCGGCGCCCTTCAGGTTGCGCGTCAGTTCGGCCAGCTTCACCAGGCGGCGCGCCGTTTGGGCGTCGACTCCGCCTTCCGCGGCGACGATGCCGGCCTCGATGGCGGCTTCGGGATAATCGAAGTCCAGCGCGACGAAGCGCTGGCGCGTGGATGGCTTGATCTCCTTCAGCACGCTCTGGTAGCCGGGGTTGTAGGACACCACCAGCATGAAGTCGGCGGGCGCGGCCACCAGTTCGCCGCGCTTGTCCACGGCGAGGATGCGGCGCGCATCGGCCAGGGGATGGATCACCACCGTGGTGTCCTTGCGCGCCTCGACGATCTCGTCGAGGTAGCAGATGGCGCCGGCGCGCACGGCGGCGGTGAGCGGGCCGTCCACCCACACGGTTTCGTTGCCGACGATGAGATAGCGGCCGACCAAGTCGGCGGTGGTCAGGTCGTCGTGGCAGGCCACCGTCACCAGCGGCCGCTGCAGGCGCCAGGCCATGTATTCGACGAAGCGCGTCTTGCCGCAGCCGGTCGGCCCCTTCAGCAGCACCGGCAGGCGGCGGCGATGCGCCGACTCGAACAGCGCCACCTCGTCGCCAATTGGCTGGTAGTAGGGCTCCGCAACGATGCGCGCCAGCTGCGGCGCGATCCCGCGCGGGCCGGCGTCAGCGCTCAATCGTCGAAGCCCTCGTCGCGGGGATCTTCCTCGCGCGCCAGCCGCTCGGCCGCCTCGCGCTCGGCCTGTTGCGCCTTCGTGCGCGCCTGTTCGCGGCGCTTGTCCGCCGCTTCCTGGTGCAGGGGAATGCTCTCCTCGCCGAACAGCACCTGGCGCAGGAAGCGGAAGCCGAACTGCATGAGGGCCTCTTCGCTCTCCAGCGAATCGCCGAGCATCGCCTGGCGCTCGGCCTCCGGCACGTCGTAGAGTTCCTTGAACGGGCCGCTGTCGACGAAAGCACGGAAGGTGTCGATGTCGTAGCAGGTCATGAAGAACAGCTGGCGGCTCTTCACCGAGGGCTTGCCCACCGTCGGGCCGGAGGACATTTTTTTCAGCACCAGCTGGCGCCAGCCGCGGCCCTGCTCGTCGTATTCCTTCAGCCCCTGCTCGGCGCGGTATTCGTCGATCGTCAGGCTGCGCGGCTCGTTGTGGCCGAGGCAGTGCGCCTCCTTCACCAGCGCGTAGGAGTGCGTGTCCGTATATTCGTCCTGCCGGCGCATGGAAAGCAGCGCCACCGGATAATAGCGGCAGGCGGTGGGGCGGTCCTCGTAGACGCCGCAGCCCTCGGGCTTCATGAACTGGCAGGCGCTGCCGCCCTCGACCGGCTTCATCTTGATGCCGGCGATGCCGTCCTTCTCCATCTCGTAGGGCACGGCGTACTGCTGCAGGAAGGCCGCCGAAGCCAGCCCCAGCCGGCGCTTCAGGCGCAGGATGTCGTAGGGGGTCAGCGAGATGTCGATATTGCTGCAGCAGGCGTTCCAGCAGGCGATGCCCTTGCGGCACTGGAACTGGATCGTCTTGGATCCGTCGACCATCTCCGGCACGACCGGGCTCTCGGGAAACGGCAGGTCCTTCGCCATGTAGGTGTCCATGCTCATACCTCTTGATCCTTCACTGACTTGATTTCCCGAATCATAGTCCGGGACGCTGCAATCCACCAACCCGCACAACAGAAGGGGAATGGGGGCTTGAAAGCAAACCGGGCGCCTCGCGGCGCCCGGTTGCGTTTGCAACAACCTGCGGACGGCTTAGTGCGCGGCCGCCTTGAACAGCTTCGACTTGTCGACCAGGTCGACATGCTTGCGCTTGAAGCAGGTCCACTTCTTCGACTGCTTGTCGTACACCGAATTCACGAAGCAATGCCAGTTCTGCTCATCGACGAAGTTCTTGTCGGTGCGGTAGTAGAAGCCCGGGTAGCGGGATTCCTCGCGGAACTGGATGTGCTTCATGTGCGCTTCGGCAGTCAGGATGCGGTGGTAGTTCTCCCAGGCGCGCAGCAGCTCGTGCAGGTCCTTGGCGCGCATCCTCTGGGCGTCTTCCTTGAGCATCTCCAGCTTCTCTTCCGCCACGGCAAGCATCTTGTCGTTGGTGTTGTAGTAGGTGGCGACGCCGGCAACGTACTCGTCCATGATCTTCTGCAGGCGCATCTGCAGCATCTTCGGCGTGATGTAGTGCGGGTTCACGTCGATGGCGGTGGAGTAGTCCTTGTGCTCGATGAAGTTGCGCACCGGCTTGTAGATCTCCTCGGCGAGGACGGCGGGATCGGTGTCCAGTTCGACCTTCCAGTCCTTGTTGTCGAGGGCGTACTTGACCATCGCCTTCGAGGCCAGGCGGCCTTCGGTGTGCGAACCGGAGGAGAACTTGTGGCCGGAGGCGCCGACGCCGTCGCCGGCGGTGAACAGGCCCTTGACGGTGGTCATGGAGCGGTAGCCCCAGTTCCAGCCCTTCGGCAGGTGCGCCGGGACGCCGTCATACTCTTCGGTGGTCGGTGCGCCGACGTCGGTCGGGCCGGACACCCAGATGCCGCAGCAGCCGGAGTGCGAGCCGAGCAGGTAGGGCTCGGTCGGCATCAGCTCGGACATCTTCTTCTCCGGCTCGATGTTCTCGCCAACCCAGATGCCGCACTGGCCGATGCACATGTCGAGGAAGTCTTCCCAGGCTTCCGCTTCCAGGTGCTTCACTTCCTTCGGCGTCAGCGTCTCGCGCAGCTTGGCCAGCGCGGTAACGGTGTCCATGTAAATCGGGCCGCGGCCTTCCTTCATCTCTTTCAGCATGAGGTGGTTGCGCAGGCAGGAGGCGGGAACGGCGGCCTGCCCGTAGGGCGGGTAGTCGTTCAGCATCTCCTTGTTCTTGGTCATGTAGTTCTCGCCGTAGGCGTTGGTGGCCTGCGCCTTGAAGAGCAGGAACCAGGCGCCGACCGGGCCGTAGCCGTCCTTGAAGCGGGCCGGCACGAAGCGGTTTTCCATCATGGTCAGTTCGGCGCCGGCTTCGGCAGCCATGGCGTAGGTCGAACCGGCGTTCCACACCGGGTACCAGGCGCGGCCCGTGCCCTCGCCCACGGAACGCGGACGGAACAGGTTGACGCAGCCGCCGGCGGCCAGCATGACGGCCTTGGCCTTGTACACGTAGATCTTGTTCTCGCGCACGGAGAAGCCGACGGCGCCGGCGATGCGCGACGGGTCGTTCTTGTCGTTCACCAGCTTGACGATGAAGACGCGCTCCTGGATGCGGTCGAGGCCGAGCGCCTTCTTGGCGGCTTCGGCGACGATCCACTTGTAGGATTCGCCGTTGATCATGATCTGCCACTTGCCCGAGCGCACCGGCTTGCCGCCGTCCTTCAGGGCGGGCAGGCCTTCGCGCTGCGACTCGGCGCCATCATGACGCACGCCGTCGGCGTCGGTCTTCCAGATCGGCAGGCCCCACTCCTCGAAGAGGTGCACGGAGTCGTCGACGTTGCGGCCGAGGTCGTAGGCCAGGTCGTCGCGGGTGATGCCCATCAGGTCGTTGGAGACCATGCGGGCGTAGTCGGCCGGGTCCTGCTCCGGGCCGATGTAGGTGTTGATGGCGGACAGGCCCTGGGCCACGGCGCCGGAGCGGTCCATGGCGGCCTTGTCGACCAGCTTGATCTTCAGTTCGGTGCCGGTCTCGGCCTTGACGGCCTCGGCCCAGCGCATCATTTCGTATGCGGTTCCGCAGCAGGCCATGCCGCCGCCGATCAGCAGGATATCCAGGTCTTCCTGGACGATCTCGGGTTTGTCAAAAGTTCCAGACATTGCAGTCACCTTGAAAGTGGATTGTTTATTCGGTCGCTTACTTCACGCGGATCAGTTCGTCGGCCTTGCCGGCGCGGTAGCCGCCCATGACGTCCTTGGTGAAGACGCCCGGCTTGTCGAGGTCCGCCATCTTCGGCATCGGCTTGCCGCCGTAGGGGTCGATCGAGCCCTCGGAAGTGGTGCGGATCGGGAACTTGAAGCGCTTCAGGGTGCCGTTGCGGAACTTGATGGTCCACATGATGGAGTCGGAACCGCGCAGGGGCTGCACCGAGCCGCCCAGCGGAACGATGTCGGCATAGTGGCGCACTTCGATGGCGTTCTGCGGGCAGATCTTGACGCAGGAGTAGCACTCCCAGCACTGCTCGGGTTCCTGGTTGAAGGCCTTCATGGCATGGCCCGTATCGGCGCCGTCCTTGTCCAGCTTCATCAGGTTATGCGGGCAGATATACATGCAGGCGGTCTTGTCCTGACCCTTGCAGCCATCGCACTTGTCGGTACGTACAAAAGTTGGCATCTTCCTTCTCCTAAAAAACGACGCCGGCAATCATTTGCCGGCGCAATCCAAAAAACCTACCGGGCCGAATGACCGGCCAGCTTGATCTCGACCTTTTCAGTCAGTCCCGCGTAGTACTTGCGCAGGATTTCCAGCACTTCCGGCCGGGAAAACTCCGCCGGCACGTCGTCGCCTTCCGACAGCATCTTGCGCAGCTTGGTGCCGGAGAGCAGCAGGCGGTCGGCATCGCCGTGGGGGCAGGTACGGGCGGAGGCCATACCGCCGCACTTGTAGCACCAGAACGTCCAGTCGATCTTCAATGGCTGGGTTTCCAGCGAGCCCTTCGGCAGTTCGTCGAAGATGTGGTGCGCGTCGAACGGGCCGTAGTAGCTGCCGACGCCGGCATGGTCGCGGCCGACGATGAGGTGCGAGCATCCGTAGTTCTGGCGGAACAGGGCATGCAGCAGCGCCTCGCGCGGGCCGGCGTAGCGCATGTCGAGCGGATAGCCGGCCTGCACCACGGTCTTCTTGACGAAATAGTGTTCGGCCAGCGTCGCGATCGCATCGGAACGCACGTCGGCGGGAATGTCGCCGGGCTTGAGGTTGCCGAGCAGCGAGTGGATCAGCACGCCGTCGCAGGTCTCGATGGCCACCTTGGCCAGGTACTCGTGCGAGCGGTGCATCGGATTGCGCGTCTGGAAGGCGGCAACCTTGGACCAGCCGTAGGAATCGAACAGGGCGCGGGTCTGCGCCGGGGTCATGAAAAGTTCGCCGTACTTCGAGGGGAACTCGGCCTGCGAGAGCACCTTGACGGGGCCGGCGAGGTTCACGTCGCCCTGCTCCATCACCATCTTGACGCCGGGGTGCTCCAGGTCGGTGGTCTTGAAGACCATGGCGCACTCGTGCGCCTTGTCGATCTTGTACTTCTCGGTGACCTTCAGGGTGGCGAGGATCTCGCCGCTGTCGGGATCGAGCAGCGCCACATCGGAGCCGGTCTTGATGCCGTCGGCGACCACCTCGTCGGTGGACAGCGTGATGGGAATCGGCCAGAACAGGCCGTTGGCCATCTTCATGCCGTCGCACACGCCCTGCCAGTCGCTGTGGGTCATGAAGCCGTCGAGCGGCGTGAAGCCGCCGATGCCCAGCATGATGATGTCGCCCTTTTCGCGCGAACTGACCTTGATCTTGGGTAGCGCCTGGGCGCGCGCCAGCTCGGCCTTCAGCGCCTCGCCCTGCAGCAGCAGGGGCTTCAGCGCACCCCCGCCGTGGGGATTGACCAATGCCATGCGTTCTCCTCCCAATGGATTCTTATAGAAGGAGCGAAGGCTAGCACTTCCCCAAGGGCCAAATAATCGTTTTATTTTATTGTGAAATAGGGGGGGTCGATTTTTTGACCTACATCAACTTTAGATGCCGAATGCAGGCCTCAAAGAGGCAACTTCTGTTTCGCTTCCTCCTGCTGCCGGATCTTCAGTTCTCGCAGGCGGGCATCGACCTGGGAATGCTCGAAAAAGTCGCCATCCCCTGCCTTCTGCGCCAGCTCCAGCTGCTGGACCGCCGCCACCAGCTGCCCCTGCAGGGCATACAGCTCGGCCTGGGCGCGGTGCTGCTGCAGGCGCTTGCCGAGCGCGGCATAGCTCCTGGCCTGCAGGCCGTGGAGGATCGGATCGGAAGGGGTCAGCTGCAATTCGGCAGTCGTCGTCTTCAGCGCCTCCTGCGCCTGGCCATCCGCCAGCTGCGCATCGATCTGGCCGTAGAGCAGGGCCTTGTTGCGGGCGTAACGGCTGCGTGCCTCCCGGTAGATCCTCAGCGCGCCAGCCGGATCGCCCTGCATCCGCCGCAGATCGGCGGCAAGCGTATCCACCATCGGTGACACCAGCTTCATGCTGCGCAGTTCGGCCACCTGGCGCTCGGCAGCGGCAAAGTTCTTCGCCCGCACTTGCGCCGCTGCCAGGCCGTAGCGGGCGGCGCCCTCGGAAAGATACTTGCGCTCGCGCAGCTGGAACTCGAAATCGGCGACGGCCTCCTGCGGCGTACCCCGCGCAGCGCGCAACTTGGCGCGCACCAGCTGGAATTCGGCGGAATCGGCAACCTGGCGATAATGGGCATTGAGGATGCGGTTTTCCATGTCGCTGATGCGCTCGGTGGTCAGCGGATGGGTGCGCAGATAGCCCGGCGCGTTGTTCTCGTAGAGCCGGCCGAACTTCTGCATGCGCTCGAAAAAGGCAGCCATGCCGCGCACGTCGAAACCGGCCTTCTCGAGCGTCTGGATGCCGATGCGGTCGGCTTCATGCTCGAATTCGCGCGAGTAATTGAGCATGGTCTGCACGCCGGCGGCCGTGCCGGCAACCATCGCCGCCTGGCTGGCATCGGAACTCGAGCGCGCCGCCAGGATGGCCACGGCTATCGCCAGCCATTGCGTGATTTGGGCCTGGTTCTGCTTGCCCATGAGCCTTGCCAGGTGCTTCTGCGTGACGTGGGCGATTTCATGGGCCAGCACCCCGGCCAGTTCGGATTCCGACTGTGCCGCCAGGATGAGGCCGCTATGCACGCCGATATAACCGCCCGGCAGGGCAAAGGCATTCAGCGTGGCGTCGCGGATGGCGAAAAACTCGAAATACCGTCCCGCCTCTGGCGTCGCCGCCGAGAGGCGGGCGCCAAGCGTGTTGAGATAGGTCGTCACCTCGACATCGTCGATATAGCTCGGCTCCCGCAGCCGGATGTCGCGCATGATCGACTCGCCGATGCGCCGCTCGAGGTGCGGCGGCAGGTCGGCCTGGGAAACTTCGCCCAGATCGGGCAGGCCCTGGGCAAACGCGCCCTGCGCAAGCGCTGCGAGTAAGGCGAAAAAAACACTGAAGCGAATTTTCATTGTCGCTATGATACCGTGCCGTGCCTGGGCCCGATTTCGGGAGCCCGGGTGTTCCGCTAGAATATGCCCATCCATATATGGATCGTCCCGATCCGAGAAGGTTCGCTTGAGCACACATTCCCTGCTGCTGGCCGAGGATTCACCGGAGGACGCCCAGCTGATCCTGAAGGCGCTGCAACCTGTCATCCAGGAAAGCATGGTCGTGCTGTGCACCGACGGGGTGGAGGCGCTGGATTACCTCCTGGCCCGCAATGCCCATGCCAACCGCAATAGCGAGGACCTGCCCGGCGTGGCACTGATCGATCTGAACCTGCCCAAGATCAACGGGCTGGAGGTGCTGCGCGAGCTGCGCGAAACCCCCCGCACCCGGCTGCTCCCTGTGATCATCCTGTCCGCTTCGTCGGAGCGGCGCGACGTGCGTTCCGCCGCCCTGCTCGGCGCCAACAGCTACGTGTGCAAGCCGCACGACTACGGCCGCTTGCGCGAGACGGTCGAACTGCTCGGCCGCTACTGGCTCGACCTGAACATTCCGCCGCCGCCCACGCCCCCCACCTGACAGGCGCTCCTGCAATGTCCGACCCGCTTACGCATTTCGACGCCCACGGCCAGGCGCACATGGTCGATGTGGCGGAAAAGGGCGAAACCCGACGCATCGCCCGTGCCACCGGCACGGTTTTCATGCAGCCGGCCACCCTGGCCCTGATTGAATCCGGCGATGCCAAGAAGGGCGACGTGCTGGGCGTGGCGCGCATTGCCGCCATCCAGGCGGCCAAGCGCACGCCGGACCTGATCCCCCTCTGCCACCCGATCGCCCTGACCCGGATCGGGGTGGCGTTCACCATCGACCGCGAGCGCGCCTGCATCACTTGCGAGGTGACGGCCGAGACGGTCGGCCGCACCGGGGTGGAAATGGAGGCGCTGACGGCCGTCAGCGTCGGCCTGCTCACCCTCTACGACATGTGCAAGGCCGCCGACCGCGGCATGCGCTTCGAGAATATCCGCCTGCTGGAGAAGGAAGGCGGCAAGTCCGGGCACTGGCAGGCGCCCTGAGCCCGGCGGTTGTCCGGGCACGGGACGCCCGGCCGGTTAGAAGGCCTTCAGGTAGGACTCCGTCGCCGCGAAGCGCAGCAGCGCGCCGATCACGACGTCGAGGAGACCGAGGATGTGGTACGGCTTTTCAGCCGCGATCCAGACCTTGCCGGTCGCGCCCACCGGTATGAAGATGCCTTCCGGCTCGGTGAACTCCAGGATCACCGTGCGCCCCATCTCGTTCATGTTCCGCTGCACGTGTTCGGTCACGGTCTGGGGCGTCGGCAACAGGGAGCCCTGGGCCTCGCCCGTCGCCTGGGTGATGCTGTGCACCCGCGCGCGGAAGATCTTGCCCGGATAGGCATCGACGTAGAACTCGGCGAAGGCCTTCGGCTTGATGTACTCGTACACCTGGTCCGGGATGCGCAGCTCGATGAACTTCCTGTCGGTGAACATGTGGATGAATGCCGGGCGCGACTCGCCCCAATATTGTCCTTCGGACGAATACTGCACGACCACCCGGCCGTCGACCGGCGCCACGACCAGCGCGCGGTCGATCTTCCATTGCAGGTCGGCCATGTCCTGCTCGGCCTTGATGACCAGCTCGCGCTGGTTCTGCACCTCGGCCACCTTGGCGTCGTACTCGGCCTGCGGCACGACATCGCCGCGCAGGCCGCCGAGACGCTTCAGGTCGACCTCGAGCTTGCCCAGTTGCGACTGGAGGCGGGACTTCTCGGCCTTCTTCGCCGCCATCTGGATCACGTAGCGGTCGGTATTGAAGCGATAGACCGGATCGCCGGCCTTGAGGCGCTGGTTGTGGGTGACGTAGAGCTTCTCGACCTCGCCGCCGGCGGGCGAGTTGAGGGTCAGGTGCGGCGCCTTGACGGTCGAGGTCGCCGTCAGGTCGAGGAAGGCGTAATAGCGCGTGACGATCAGCAGCATGAACAGGACGAAGACCGCGCCCAGGCCCATGGCGACGAAGTTGCCCGCGGTTTTTTTGACGATGCCGTACTTCAGAAGAAGCCAGCAGATCAGGATGTAGGGGACGAGCGTGATCTTCATGCCTGCTTCTCCCCGCCGCTTCCCGTCGCGGGAGGTGCTGAAGCAGGCGGCACCGCTTCGGCCCTGGGCGGCGGCGCTTCCATCGCCGTCGATTCCGCCGCAGAAGTCAGTCCCTGCGATACGGCAGCGACGGCCGGCTCGGGCCAGCGCGACTTGCGCAGGATGCCGACGATCCAGTCCTCGGTGGCCTGCCAGTCCATGTAGGCGATGAACAGCGCGACGGCCCAGACCCAGTGCTGGAACAGGCCCAGCAGCGTCAGTGCGCTGACCAGCTCGGCCTGGCGCATGGTTTTGTGGTCGGCCCTGTGCGCGGGGATCTCATGGATGCGCCAGGCCAGCATCAGCAGGCCGACGACGATCAGCAGCAGGAGGGGCAGCAGGATCCACAGCAGCCAGTCGGCATCGAGGATCTGGCGGTAGATGCCGAAGGGCTCGGTCTTCGGATCGAAATAGCCATCCGGCTTGGGTTCGGCATAAACATGGAACAGCATCAGAAACCTCCTCCCAGCGCCTTGTAAAGCAGGGCGCGCGAGACATACTGGTCCCGGCGCGCACCCACCACCTGCAACTGGGTATTGTAGAGCTTGACCATTTCGGTGAGGACCTCGAACTTGCTCGAGCGCCCCGCCTCGTAGCTTTTCTCGGTCAGCGCGACCGACTTCCTGCGCATCTCCACCTCGTATTCCTTCGCACGGAGCTCCTTGTCGCTCCAGTCGCGCTGAACCATGGCGTCGTAGGTTTCGCGGAAGGCGACCGAGACCGTGTAGCGGTAGTGGGCCTCCGCCTTGTCGCGCCGGGCCTGGGCGCCCTCGACGCGCGAATCGATCAGGCCGCCGTCGAAGAGGGGCGCGACGAGGCCGCCGGTGATGTCCCAGTACAGCGGCACGCCGCTGATGGCGCTCGACGTGGTGAGGAGCAGGCCGGCCAGGATGGAGAGGGTCAGGCGCGGATAGCGCTCGGCCTGGATGGCGTTGATGTCGGCATGGGCGGCGACCAGCAGCTGCTCGGCCGAGGCGATGTCCGGCCGGCGCAGCAGCAGCTGCGCATCGACATCCTGCGGGGTGTCGGGCAGGGTCGGCAGCCTGTCGGCGCGCGCCAGGGGCTCGCCCATCTGCCGCGGGCTGCGGCCGGCGAGAATCTGCAGGGCCAGCTCGGTGCGGGCGACGGCGACCTGGACCGGCGGGATGTTCGCCAGCGTCCCGGCCAGCTCGGCCATGCTCTGGCGGTAGGCGAGTTCCGTGCCCACCTGGGCCTGCCAGCGGCGGTATTCCAGGTTGGTGAGTTCCTCGAGATTGCGCGCGGATTCCCGCAGGACGCGCAGCTGCGCTTCCAGCGCCAGCAGCTGGAAATAGGCCTCCGCCACGGAATAGGAAACCGAGAGATCGACGGCATTGCGCGTATGTTCCGAGGAGGCCAGGCGCGCCAGGGCGGCGTCGTTGGTCTGCTTGATGCGCCCCCACAAATCCCATTCCCAATTGAGGGTGGCGCCCGCGGCGCCGGAGGTCGTGACGTCGTTGATGTCCTTCGAGCCGATGGTCATCTGGCGCTGGGTCACGCTGAGGCGGCCGCCGACGTCGATGCGCGGCGACAGCAGGGACTTGGCCTCCCCGACCAGGGCGCGCGCTTCCGCGACGTTGGCAGCCGCCTTGGCCAGGTCGAGGTTGTTGGCGAGGGCATCGACCACCAGACCATCCAGCGCCGGATCGGCGAAAGCCTTCCACCACTGGCGGTCGACGCTCGCGGGTTTCCTGGCCGGGGCCGGGGGCAGGTCGAGCTTCGGCGACTGATAGACCGGCCAATCGATGGCGCAACCCGACAGGCCAACGAGCGCGCAGAGAATCAGCCCCTTGAGGAAAGTGCGTTGCATTGGCATAGGGGCATGATTGTACTCAAATCGGCCGCCAATTGATTGCGCGGCGAGAAATTCAGAATCAAGCTATCCCCATGTCGGCGCGAGGAAAAAGGCAGTGAGCCGACCAGGCGGCAATCGCCGAAGCTGACCGTCTTCGGCACCACGTCCTGGCGCAGCATGTTGCCCTCCATGGCGGCATTCTCCGTGAGCTTGCAACGAATCTGGCCTTGCATCCTGCCCGAGGTACGCCTGGCGAAAAACACAGGACGTTCGGCCATGGAATAGATTCGTGTTTTCTCCGTCTAATCGAAAATCGGCAATAACAGTTTTGTATGCCTGAATATTAGCTCCTGCTGAAATTGGGACGGCTTATTTTCCAATCAGAACCAATGAGTTGTCCTGTTACATCGAACAGGTTAGAGTCCCGTCACGTGCCGCAAGGGCGAACGAACACACAGACCAAAGGAGTCATACGGATGGATGCATTGCGCAGAACACTGCTGAAAGGGGCGGGTGCCACGGGCGTCCTGACCGCGGCAATCGCGGCGGGCTTGCTCAAGCCCTCCCAGGTGCTGGCCGCGGAATGGAACCGCGCGGCCTTCGACGCCAAGGACGTGGCCGGCGCCCTGAAGGCGGCTGGCGCGGGCAACGCGGCCGAGAGCAAGGATATCGTGATACGGGCGCCGGACATTGCCGAGAACGGCGCTGTCGTGCCGGTGGAAATCGTCAGCAATATCCCCAACACCATTTCCCTGGCCGTGGTGGTGGACAAGAACCCCTTCCCGCTCACCACCGCCTTCGATTTCGCCAACGGCGCTGTTCCGGAAATGGCGCTGCGCGTGAAAATGGGGCAGACGTCGCTGGTCGAAGCGCTGGCGAAGACGTCCGACGGCAAATTCTACATTGCCAAGAAGGAAGTGAAAGTCACGGTCGGCGGCTGCGGCGGCTGAGCGAAACGGAAACAACACGGAGAAAGACATGGCAGATCCAATGAAAATCCGCGCCCAGATGAAGGGCGATACCGCCGATATCCGCGTACTGATGAGCCACGCGATGGAAACCGGCCAGCGCAAGGACAACGCCGGCAATACGGTGCCGGCGCACTACATCCAGAGCATCACGGTCGACGTCGGCGGCAAGCGCGTCCTTCAGGGGCAGACCGGTCCGGCCGTTTCGCGCAACCCGGTGTTCGGCTTCAAGGTAAAGGGCGCCAAGGCCGGCGACAAGGTTGTCATCAACTGGGTGGACAACAAGGGAGACAAGCGCACCGACGAAGCGACGATCAGCTGACGCCAGCCCCGGCCAGCGCACAATAACAACCGGGGCGGCAACGACCGCCCCGCAAATGCAGTTGCATCACCCACCAGGAGGAAGCACCATGAAGCAGCGACTCGGCATCCTGATCGCGGCAGCAGCGCTCTCGGCGGCGCTCGCCGCACACGCCCAGCAACCGCCAAAAGAAACCGCGCCCCCGCCGAAAGCCGGGGACAAGAGCGCCATCACAAAGGAATTCGAGAAGTTCCGTGAAGTGCTCGAGGAGGACAATCCCGCCGAACTGTTCGAGGCGCGCGGCGAGGACATCTGGAAAAACAAGAAGGGGCCGAACGGCGCCTCGATGGCGCAATGCGACCTCGGCCTGGGTGCAGGCGTCGTCAAGGGGGCCTACGTGCACATGCCGCGCTACTTTGCCGATGTCGACCAGGTCATGGACGCCGAGCGGCGCGTCGTGCACTGCATGGTGAAGTACCTCGGCTACCAGGAAGCGGACATCCGCAAGCAGCCCTTCAGCAACCTCAGCAAGACGCCGGATCACGTCTCGGTCATCACCTATGTTGCCGCCCAGTCGCGCAACATGAAGATCGCCGCGCCACAGAAGCACCCGAAGGAAGTCGAAGCCTACAACATCGGCAAGGAGATCTTCGCCTACCGCGCCGGCCCCTATGATTTCTCCTGCGCCACCTGCCATGGCGCCGACGGCATGCGCATCCGCACCCAGGATCTGCCGAACCTGAGAAAACCGGCCGAAGCCGTCAAGGCCTACCAGGGCTGGCCGGGCTACCGCATGACCGGCGGCTTCATGCTGACGCAGCAGTGGCGCATGAACGACTGCTTCCGCCAGCAGCGCTTCCCCGAACCGACCTACCTGTCGGATTCCATCACCGCCCTGCTGACCTACATGACGGCAACCGCCAACGGCCAGGTCTACAAGGGCCCGGGCATCAAGCGCTAAAAGGGGGAGAACATGAAGAACATGAACAGGAGCCTAGTCTGCCTTGCCGCCGTGCTTTGCAGCAGCGCGGTGCTTGCCGACGAAATCCGCAACTATCGCGCCGAAGCCGTCGCCATGATGAAGCGCGATTTCAAGACCAAAGGCATCGCCACCGCCGATCGCGTCCATGAGGACGGCGTGCAGGCAATCTGCAACCGCACTGCCGACAATCCGCCCAAGGACATTGCCGCCCGCCTGGAGAAGGACCAGCTCGAGAAAGTCAGGTATCCGGCCGACGGCAAGCTGATGGGTGACTGGAAAGCCGGCGAGAAACTGGCGCAGAGCGGTCGCGGCATGACCTGGTCGGACTCGGCCAGCGTCCCCGGCGGCGGCAATTGCTACAACTGCCACCAGATCGGCCCGCAGGAAACCTCCTTCGGCACCCTCGGGCCGAGCCTCTACCAGTTCGGCAAGCTCCGCGGCAACACGCCGGAAATGCAGAAATACGCCTACGGCAAGATCTGGAACGCCAAGGCCTTCAATCTTTGCTCGGCCATGCCGCGCTTCGGCCACGCCAATGCGCTGAACGAGCAGCAGATCAAGGACCTCGTCGCCCTGCTGCTCGACCCGCAGTCGCCCGTAAACAACAAATAACGAGCAGCCATCAAGCTGACCGAGGCTTGGCGCTGCCAAGCCTTTTTTTTAAGGACCCCGACATGTCCATGAATCGCAGAGAGTTCCTGCAGATCCTCGCCGCCGCCTCGGCCGCCGGCTTCGCCCTCGACAGCCATCAACTGCTCGCTGCCCAGGGCGGCGAAAAGCTCTACGACCTGCCGCGCTTCGGCAACGTGCATCTCCTGCACTTCACCGACTGCCACGCGCAGTTGATGCCGATCTACTTCCGCGAGCCGAACGTCAACCTCGGCGTGGCCGGAGCACGGGGCAAGGCGCCGCATCTCGTCGGCGAGCACCTGCTGAAGGGCTTCAACATCCGGCCGAAGAGCATCGAGGCGCATGCCTTCACCTACCTCGACTTCGCCGAGGCGGCGAAAACCTACGGCAAGGTCGGCGGCTTCGCCCACCTCGCCACGCTGGTGAAGCGCCTGCGCGCCTCGCGCCCCGGCGCCCTGCTGCTCGACGGCGGCGATACCTGGCAGGGCTCGGCCACGGCCCTGTGGACGAAGGGCCAGGACATGGTCGACGCCTGCAAGCGGCTCGGCGTGGACATCATGACCGGGCATTGGGAATTCACCCTCGGCGCGGAACGGGTCAAGGAAATCGTCGACAAGGATTTTGCCGGCAGGATCGAATTCCTCGCCCAGAACGTCAAGACGACCGACTTCGGCGACCCGGTGTTCAAGCCCTACGTCATCCGCGAGATGAACGGCGTGCCGGTGGCCATCCTCGGCCAGGCCTTTCCCTACACGCCGATTGCCAACCCGCGCTACATGATCCCCGACTGGACCATGGGCATCCAGGACGAGGAGATGCAAAAGGTCGTCACCGAGGCGCGCGGCAAGGGCGCGCAGGTCGTGGTGCTGCTCTCGCACAACGGCATGGACGTCGATCTGAAGATGGCCAGCCGGGTGACCGGCATCGATGCCATCCTCGGCGGCCACACCCACGACGGCGTGCCGGCGCCCACGGTCGTGAAAAATGCCGGCGGACAGACACTGGTGATGAATTCCGGCTCCAACGGCAAGTTCCTCTCGGTGCTGGATTTCGACGTCAGCGTTGGCAAGGGGGGCGGCAAAATCCGGGGGGTCCGCTACAAGCTGCTGCCGGTATTCTCCCACCTGCTGCCGGCCGACACGGACATGGCAGCCGCCATCGACGCGATGCGCGCGCCGCACCAGGCGAAACTGGCGGAGAAGCTGGCCGTCTCCGAGGGCCTGCTCTACCGCCGCGGCAACTTCAACGGCAGCTGGGACCAGCTGATCCTCGATGCCATGATGGAAGTGAAGGGTGCGCAGATCGCCTTCTCGCCCGGCTTCCGCTGGGGCACCAGCATCCTGCCCGGCCAGGCCATCACCTTCGAGCACCTCATGGACCAGACGGCCATCACCTACCCCTACTCGACGCTCAACGACATGAGTGGCGAGATGATCAAGAACGTCCTCGAGGACGTCTGCGACAACCTGTTCAATCCCGATCCCTACAAGCAGCAGGGCGGCGACATGGTGCGCGTCGGCGGCATGAGCTACACCTGCGATCCCAACGCCGCCATGGGCAGCCGCATCCGCGACATGCGCCTCGACGGCAAGCCGATCGAGGCCGGCAAGACCTACAAGGTGGCCGGCTGGGCGCCAGTGGCGGAAGGCGCCTCGGGCGAGCCGATCTGGGACGTCGTGGCGAAGTGGCTGCGCGACAGGAAAGTCGTCACGCCGCGCCAGCTCAATATGCCGAAGCTGGTGGGTGTCGCCCGGAATCCAGGCATCGCCTGAGGCAGCTCAGCCGTCGGTCCGGCCATGCCGCAGGCAGTCAGCCCGTAACATTCCATTACATTGCCGGGTGGCATGAAACGGTAGAATCCGCCTGTCGAGGCCGATTCCCGCCGTCCCATGCAAACTGACTTTTCCGCCGTGCTGCGGCGCGGCACCCTGTTCGCGGCGCTGTCCGTCCTGCAAGCCCCCGCGCTTGCCCAGGGCGACCCGTTCGGCACCCTGGCCGCCGTGCCGCCGATCGCCGGCATACGCGTGCTGACGCCGCCCTGCCAGCCGACCGAAATGGGCAAGCCGCTCGAGTTGGCCGACGTGGTCGAGGTCGCCCTGTGCAACAACCCGCAATCCCGCCAGGCCTGGGCGAGCGCGCGCGTCGAGGCTGCCCAGGTCGGGGTGGCGCAATCCGCCTTCCTGCCCAGCCTGTCTGCCAGCGCCTCCATTTCCCGCCAGCGCACCGAGACGGCACTCGGCGACGATGCCACTACGCGGCGCGGCGCGGCGATCGACCTCGATTACGTGCTGTTCGATTTCGGCGCGCGCTCCGCCAACCTGGAAAACGCCCGCCAGCTGTTCGCCGCCGCCTCGTACGCCCGCGACGCGACCGTGCAGTCCCTCTTCCTTGCTGCCATCCAGGCCTACTTCCAGCGGCAGGCCACCGCCGCCGCGGTGGAGGCCAGCCGGCTGTCCGAGAAGGCGGCGCTGGAATCCCTGAATGCCGCCGAGGCGCGCTACCGCGTCGGCACCGCCACGCCGGCGGACCGCCTGCAGGCGCGCACCGCCCACGCCCAGGCCGTGCTCAACCGCATCAGCGCCGAGGGGCTGCAGAAGACCGCCCAGGGGACGCTGGCCAACGTCATGGGACTCGACCCCACCCGCCCGCTCCAGCTGGCGCCGCTGCCGCCGGGCAGACCCGGCGCCGACTTCGAGGCCGACATTGCGCGGCTGATCGGGGAGGCGCGGGCGCTGCGCCCGCG
>UBJH01001256.1_pt1 | contig 21008 bp, 14 predicted proteins | sample 2193721 | NCBI WGS metagenome assembly UBJH01 (sample SAMEA4703186, study PRJEB27089) | metagenome | reverse complement strand
CACATCCGCACCGCCGAGGAATACATCCCGGTCACGCAGGAAGAAATTTTCGAGGCCAAGCGCGAGGGCGTGCGCATCAAGGGCCTGCGCACCCCGGTCGGCCTGACGGTGGAGGGCAACCGCCTGACCGGCATCGAATTCGTGCAGAACCGCCTCGGCGGCTGGCGCGCCGGCGGGCGCCGCCAGGCCATCCCCATCGAGGGCTCGGGGTTCCACGAGCCCTGCGACACCATCATCATCGCCATCGGCCAGCAGACGGTGAACGACTTCCTCGGCACCAAACTGGAACTCGACCGCTGGGGCAACGTGCGCGTCGGCGTGGACGGCATGACCTCGCACAAGGGGATGTTCGCCGCCGGCGACTATGTGAACGGCGCGTCGACGGTGGTGCAGGCCGTCGGCCACGGCCGCCAGGTGGCGAAGCGCATCGACGCCTGGCTGATGGGGCGCGAGCGGCGCAGGCAGGTGGTGCGCATCGTGCCGGTGGACAAGCCGCTGCGCGAGCGCGCCTTCGACTTCATTCCGCGCCAGCACATGCCGACGGCCCAGCTCGCCGAACGCATGAAGGACGGCAAGCACGAGGTGGAGCTCGGCCTCGACGAGAAGCTGGCCTTCGAGGAGGCCAAGCGCTGCTACCTGTGCAACCTGCGCTACCAGATCGACGTCGACCGCTGCATCTTCTGCCGCGCCTGCATCGAGGTGGCGCCGCGGAACTGCATCAAGCTGGTGAGCGGCGTCGAGATCGGCGAGGACGGCGCCTACGGCAAGCTGCTGGAGACCAAGGAGTGGAACCACGTGGGCGCCATCTGGATCGACAACAACGAGTGCATCCGCTGCGGCCAGTGCTATACCGCCTGCCCGGTGCAGTGCATCTCGATCTCCCGCTGCGAGCTGACAGAGGTGGAGATCTGAGATGGGGAACGCCAAGAACGTACGGCATCACGTGGTCATCGGCAGCGGCGTGGCCGGCAGTCAGGCCGCCGACACCCTGCGCGAGCGCGAGCCCGACGCCCGTGTCACCATCCTGACGCTGTCCAGCCTGCTCTTCTACAACCGCTACGACTTGCCAAAAGTGTTTCGCGGGCACCGTGACTGGCGCGAGTTCCTCGCCTATCCGGCCGATTATTATCGCGACCACCGCATCGAGGTGCGGCGCTGCAGCCGCGTCGCCGGCGTCGATGCGACCCGGCGCAGCATTCTGCTGGACCACAAGGAGGAAATCCGCTTCGACACGCTGCTGGTGGCATCCGGCGGGCGCGGCTACATGCCCGAGGAGCTGGCCGAGTTCCGCCCGCTGATGCACGGCTTCTCCAGCTATACCGAAGCGGTGACGGCCGCAGGCGTCGTGCCCGACCGGGGGCACGTCATCATGCTCGGCGGCGACATGATCGGCCTCGATCTCGCCCGCACCCTCGTCGACACGCGCCATCGCGTCACCCTGGTCGCCGGCCCGCAGACTTTCTGGCCGCACGAGGTGGGCGAGGACGAGCGGCCGTCGCTGATCGCCGCCCTGGAGAAGATGGGCATCGAGGTCGTCGAGGGGGCGGATGCCGGCGGCATCGCCTCCATCGAACAGGGCGCGCGCGGCCTGTCGGCGCGGCGCGTGCTCTTCAAGGACGGCACCGAGCTCTACGGCGACGTGGTGATGCCCTTCTTCGGGCTGTCGCCTTCCGTCGAATTCATGCTGGGGTCGGGCACGGACATCGAGCGCGGCCTGCTGGTGAATCCGGCCCTGCGCACCACCAGCGAGGGCATCTACGCCGCCGGCGACGTCTGCCAGATCTGGTCGGATGCCGAGAAGCGCTACCGCTTCTTCTACGGCTGGAAGAACGTGAGGGCGATGGGTGACCTCGCCGCCCGCAACATCGCCGGCGGCGACGATCCCTGGGTGCCGGCACAGGACGAGAAGCTGCACATATTGGACGACGGCAAGATCCAGTCGCCGTTCTGGGAGTACGAGTGATGGCCACGGATATCCAGATTTCGATTGTGGGCTCGGCCGGCGACGGCACCATCGCCGCCGGCGAAATCCTGCGCGGCGCGCTGGCCGGCATGGGCTACAAGGTGATCAGCTTCGACGTCTATCCGCCGGAAATCCGCGGCTTCGGCAAGTGCATCGCGCGCATGCGCATCACCACCGAGCAGGCCTATTCGCTCAAGCACAAGTCCGATGTGATGATTTCGCTCGACGACAGCCATGCCATCCCGCACGCCAATGAGGTGCGCGAGTGCGGCGCCGTCATCTACGAGCAGGGTTCCATCGTGCGGCTGCCGGAAGGCGGCCACATGAGCGCCCATGTCGGCCCCGGGCAGCTGCCCTACCCGGTGCCAATCCGCGAACTTTCGGAGAAGAGCACCGGCGCCAATCGTTCGCGCAACATCGTCGTGCTGGGTTTCCTGGCCGGCCTGCTCAGGTTGCCGGCCGAGGCTTTCCAGAAGGCCATCGCGAAGAAGTTCAAGCGCAAGGCGGCGGCGGCTGAAGCCAGCGAGGCGGCCTTCCGCGCCGGACAGGACTTCGCCGCGCAGACTTTCAAGCTGGACGACGTGGTGTTCGGCCCGGCGGTGTCGACCGTGGTGGCGGGCGCCACCGTCGAGATGATCAGCGGCAACGCCGCCATCGTGCGCGGCGCGCTGGACGCCGGCATCGACACCTTCTTCGGCTACCCGATCACGCCGGCGACCTCGATCATGGAGCGCCTCGCCGCCGAGATGCCCAAGCGCGGAGGCCGCCTGCTGCAGACCGAGGACGAGATTTCGGCCATCTCCGCCGTTGTCGGCGCCGGCTTCGCCGGTGCGCGCGCGGCGACCTCGACCTCCGGACCGGGCCTGTCGCTGATGGCCGAGATGCTCGGCATGGGCGTCATCGGCGAGGTGCCGAGCGTGATCTTCGTCTCGCAGCGCGGCGGGCCGTCGACCGGCATGCCGACCAAGACCGAGCAGTCGGACCTGCACATGGCGGTGTACGGCGGCCACGGCGACGCGCCGCGCATCGTCATCGCGCCGACCAACGTCGATGGCTGCTACCGCTGCGGCGGCAAGGCCTTCGAGATGGCCGAAGCCTACCAGACGCCGGTGATCGTGCTGATCGACCTCTACCTCTCCAACCGCTACGAGACGGTGGTGTTCCCGTCCCGTCCGCCGTTCGAGGCCGACACCAACCGCAAGCCGGGCAAGCTGGCGGCCGGCGCCCAGTACAAGCGCTTCGCCCTGACGGCCGACCATGTCAGCCCGCGCGCCATCCCCGGAGAGAAGGGCAATATGCATGTCGTCACCGGCCTCGAGCACAACGAACTCGGGCGCCCCAACGACTCGGCCGAAATGCACGAGGCGATGAGCCGCAAGCGGCACGAGAAACTCAAGGCGGCCCTGCGGCATCCGGATTTCACGCACTACAAGCGCTTCGGCGACGAGGGGCCGGTCGATGTCGGCCTGATCTCATGGGGCTCGACTTTCGGCGAATGCCTGGAGGCAATGATCAAGGCGCGCGGCGAGGGCATCCGCTGCGCGGCGATGAAGGTGGTGATGCTCTCGCCCTTCCCGACGCACGGCGTGACGGCCTTCATGGCCGACTGCAAGCAGGTGCTGGTGCCGGAGCTGAACTACCAGGGGCAGTTCGCCAACCTGCTGCAGGCCAACGTGGCGCGGACGGTGACGCGGCTCAACCGCGTCTCCGGGGAACCGATGAAGGTCGAGGAGATCCTCGAGGAAATCCGCCGCCTGGCGGGTAAGAAAGCGGCGCAGAAGGCGGCGTAAGGAGACGAACATGGGCGAAATCAAACCAATCTACCTTGAGGAAAAGCTCAAGGAAATCGAGGACAGCGGGCGGCTCGACTACCGCTCGAAGACGCTGCCGACCTGGTGCCCGGGCTGCGGCTACTTTTCCATCGTCGAGGCGGTGGCTGCCTCGCTGTGCGAGTTGAACATCCCCAACGAGAATGCCGTGATGGTGTCCGGCATCGGCTGTTCCTCGCGCTTCCCGTTCTTCGTGAACACCTACGGCATGCACACCCTGCACGGACGCGCGCTGCCGGTGGCCACCGGCGTCAAGACGGCCAACGATGCGCTGACGGTGGTGGTGATGGGCGGCGACGGCGACGGCTTCGCCATCGGCGGCGGCCACGTGCCGCACGCGGCGCGGCGCAACGTGGACATCACCTACCTGCTTTTCGACAACGGCATCTACGGCCTGACCAAGGGGCAGACTTCCCCGCTGTCCGCGGTCGGCTTCCGCACGCCGACCTCGCCCTACGACAACCCGGACCGCCCGCTCAATCCGCTGCTGATGCTGCTTTCGCATGGCGCCAGCTGGGTCGGCCAGGCCTACGCCGGCCGGCCGGACCACCTGCACAAGATGATCACCCAGGCGATGGCGCACCGCGGCTTTTCCTACCTGCACATCCTCTCGCCCTGCGTCACCTTCGACAAGACGCACCGCACCTACCAGAACCTCGGCATGCAGGTGCGCGACCTGCCCGCTGATCACGACCCGAGCGACCGGCTGGCCGCCATGCGCGAAGCCATGCACGACGAAACGCCGGCCCTCGGCCTCTACTTCAGCGAGGAGCGGCCGACCCTGGGCGACGCCCTCGACGGCCTGGTGGAAAAGGCCGGCGGCGAACTGCCCGGCAAGGTTGCGGCCAAGCCGGCGCGCAAGACGGCACGGCGCTGATCGTCATCCCCGCGAAAGCGGGGATCCATGCCTTTCGCCCATTGTTGGATCCCCGCTTTCGCGGGGATGACGGCGTTGGTGTCACCGCAAAAGTCAGTCTCCCCAACACGGCGATATCCCGCTTTTCGGCGATAATTGCGCCATCGGCCTGGTAGCCAGGCCTTTCCCGCACTCATCACGTGGTCTCCGTCACCCATTCCATCGCCCAGGCCGGCGCCGAGGACGCGCAGTTCGACCTGCTCGCCGAAGGCCTGCCGCCCGCAGCGCGGGCGCAGCTCGTGCAGGCGGCCGATTTCGCCCGCGGGCTGTATGGCGAGCAGTGCCTCGGCACCGGCGAGCCGGCCTGGCAGCACGCCCTCGGCATGGCGCTGGTGGCGGCCTCGCTGCGGCTCGACCTGGATACGCGCCTGGCGGCGCTGCTGTTCGCCGCCTCCGATTTCCTAAAGGACGCCAGCGAGAAGCTGACGGCCGAATTCGGCGCGCCGGTGGCGGACCTGGTCAGCGGCCTCGGCCGCCTGAAGGGCCTGCAGCTGGTCACTGCCAGGAACGAGCGCGCGCAGAGCGTCAAGGCGCAGGCGGAGGTGCTGCGCAAGATGCTGCTGGCGATGTCGGCGGACATCCGCGTCGTGCTGCTGCGCCTGGCCAGCCGCACGCAGACGCTGCGCCACCTCGCCGAGCACCCGCAAGCCGAGCGCGCCGAGGTGGCGCGCGAGAGCCTCGACATCTACGCGCCGCTCGCCAACCGCATCGGCGTCTGGCACCTGAAGTGGGAGCTGGAGGACCTCGCCTTCCGCTTCCTCGAGCCGGACACCTACAAGCGCATCGCGAAGATGCTCGACGAGCGCCGCGTCGAGCGCGAGCAGTTCATCGAGGAGGCCATCGCCCGCCTGCAGGGCGAGCTGTCGGCGGCCGGCCTTGTGGCGGAGGTCTACGGCCGGCCGAAGCACATCTACAGCATCTACAGCAAGATGAAGGCGAAGAACCTCGACTTCAGCGAGGTCTACGACGTGCGCGCGCTGCGCGTGCTGGTGGACGAGGCGAAGGACTGCTACACGGTGCTCGGCATCGCCCACCACATCTGGCAGCCGATCCCCAGGGAATTCGACGACTACATCGCCCACCCGAAGGGCAACGACTACCGCTCGCTGCACACCGCCGTCATCGGGCCGGGCGGGCGCGCGCTGGAGGTGCAGATCCGCACCCACGAGATGCACCAGCACGCCGAGCTGGGGGTGGCCGCGCACTGGCGCTACAAGGAGAAGACGGGTTCGGACGCGCGCTACGACGACAAGATCGCCTGGCTGCGGCAACTGCTCTCCTGGCGCGACGAGATCAGCGACTCCTCCGAGTGGGTGCGCCAGTTCAAGCGCGCCGCGCTCGACGACACCCTCTACGTGCTGACGCCGCAGGGCCGGGTGATCGACCTGGCGCGCGGCGCGACGCCGGTCGACTTCGCCTACCGCCTGCACACCGACCTCGGCCACCGCTGCCGCGGTGCGAAGGTGAATGGCGCACTGGTGCCGCTGAATACGCCGCTCGCCAACGGCCAGACCGTCGAGATCGTCACCGCCAGGCAGGGCGGCCCGTCGCGCGACTGGCTGCAGCCGGAGCAGGGCTACCTCGCCACGTCGCGGGCGCGCGCCAAGGTGCGGCAGTGGTTCACCGCCCTCGAGGAAGCCGAGACGCTGGCGCAGGGCCGCGCCATCGTCACGCGCGAGTTGCAGCGCGAAGGCCAGTCGGGCGCCAGCCTCGACGAGCTGGCGCACAAGCTCGGCTTCGCCGACGCCGATGCGCTCTACCTGGCGGCGGCGCGGAACGAGGTCGGCCAGCGCCAGCTGCAGACGGCGCTGCGCGGCGCGCCGGAGGCGGTACCGGCAGAACCCGCGATCCAGACGCGGCGCAGCAAGGCGGCGGCCTCGGGCAATCGCATCCTCATCGTCGGCGTCGACAAGCTGATGACGCAGCTCGGCCGCTGCTGCAAGCCGGCGCCGCCGGATGCCATCGCCGGCTTCGTGACGCGCGGCAAGGGCGTCTCCATCCACCGCCTGGAATGCAGCAACTTCCGCAACATCAGCGCGCGCAACCCCGAGCGCGTCATCAGCGCCGAGTGGGGAGTGGGCAATGGGGGGGGCGCTGACGCGCTCTACCCGGTCGACATCGTCGTCGAGGCGCAGGACCGTCAGGGCCTGCTGCGCGACATCTCCGAAGTGCTCTCGCGAGAGAAGATCAACGTCACGGCGGTGCGCACGCAGACGAAGCAGGGCAGTGCGCGCATGGGCTTCACCATCGAGGTCAGCGGCGTCGCGCAATTGCAGCGGGCGCTGAAGCTGATCGGCGAGATCGGCGGCGTGGAGCGCGCAGGCCGGAATTGAGACGTCCCGGGCGCATGGGGTAAGGGCATGCCCGGGGCCTCTGGTATTTCCAATCAAGCTTAATTTGTATACAGTATTCATGATTTGATCGCAGGCGCTGGTCTGTGCCCTTTACCGGACCTGCCTCTTTGGTCGATGATCCTGGTTGCTGACAAGGACGGCAGGAGTCATGGGAACGAATCCATCGGGCACGGCGGATATTGCAGATCTGGCTGGCATCATCAAATGGCTTGACGGAAGCGGGCGGCTGGTGCGCGTGCGCACGGAGGTCGATCCGGTCCACCAGCTCGCCGGCATCGCCGCCCGATTCGAAGGCGGCCCGCGCGCCGTGCTGTTCGAGAAGGTCAAGGGCAGCCGCTATCCGGTGTTCGCCGGACTCTACTGGTCGCGCGAGCTGCTCGGCGGCCTGCTCGGCCGCCCCGTGCTGAGTCTTCCGCAATACGTTTCCGAGTGCATCCGCGACTGGCAGCAGCATCCCGTGGCGCCGGTGGTGTTGAGGCGGGGCCCGGTGAACGAAGTCACCGAGGACAACGCCGACCTCTCCAGGCTGCCGGTGCCGACGCATGCCGAGCTCGATGGCGGCCCGTATTTCGATGCCGGCGTGGTGATCACCAAGGATCCCGAGACCGGCATCCGCAACACTTCGATCCAGCGATTCCAGGTGGTCGGCAAGGACAGGCTGGCGATCAACATCGATGCCGGCCGCCACCTGGAGCTCTGCCTGGCCAAGGCGGCGGCACGCACCCAGACGCTGCCATTCACGCTCAACATCGGCGTTGGTCCGGGCCTGCACTTCGCCGCGGCGGTGCCGGCCGAGGCGGCGCCTTTCGGCACGGACGAGCTCGGCATCGCCAGCCGCTTCAACGGCAAGCCGCTGGAACTGGTGGCTAGCAGCCTCTCCCCTGTCGAGATGGCGGCCGATGCCATGATCGCCCTCGAATGCGAGCTGGTGCCGGGCGAGGTTCATCCGGAGGGTCCTTTCGCGGAGGTCACCGGCTATTACGCGTCGGTGGCGCCGCGCCCGCTGGCGCGCGTGAGGCGAATCCACCACCGGCGCGAAGCGGTGTTCCAGACGATCATTTCGGGCGGCGAGGTATTCAACTCCGTTGGCCTGCTCGGCGAGGCCAACGTGCTGGCCCTGCTGCAGAAGCAGGTGCCGGGCGTCAAGGATGTGTACTTCACGCACGGCGGCTGCGGCTTCTACCACGCCGTGGTGCAGATCGCGCAAAAGCGCGCGGGCTGGGCCAGGCAGGCGCTGATGGCTGCCTTCGCGGCCTTTCCGCCGCTGAAGATGGTCACCGTGGTCGACGACGACGTCGACATCCGCAAGCCGGCCGACGTCGAATGGGCGATGGCCACGCGCCTCGATCCGAAGCATGGCATTCTCGTGATCGAGAACGTCTTCGGCCACGGCCTCAATCCGACCTTTCCCGATTATCTCGGCAGCAAGGTCGGCTTCGACGCCACCCGGCCTTTCCCGCATACACCGAACTTCACGCGCGCCAAGATCAGTCCGGCGCCGCTCGACGGGCTGGACATCGAAGTGCCCGACATCAGGTCATGAACACCGCCGCGCGGCCGGAAGCACGCGCAGAAAACGACGAGGAGGAGACCCTATGAAACGCCGCACCGCACTTTCCACTATCGCCGCCGCGCTGGCCGCCGGCATCCTCGGCCTGCCGCAGGCCGCATCCGCCGCCGAGATCACGCTGACCTATGCCTTCTTCGCTCCGGCCAAGACCTTTCCCGCAGTGCAGATGACGCACTGGGCGCAGCAACTCGCCAAGCGCACCAACGGCAAGGTCGAAGTCAAGACCTTTCCCGGCGGCACGCTGCTCGGCGCCAAGGACATGTACGACGGCGTCAGCAAGGGTGTGGCCGACATCGGGCTGGGCGCCCCGTCCTACGATCCGGGCCGCTTTCCGCTGACCTCGGGCATCGCGCTGCCGGTCGGCTTCACCAGCGCCACCCAGGCCAGCCACACGCTGTGGGCGCTGACCAAGGAGTTCAAGCCCAAGGAGTACGACGGCTTCAAGGTGATCGCCATGTTCACCACCGAACCGGGCTTCATCCAGACAAAGACCGCGGTGAAGAACGCCGCCGACCTGGCCGGCATGAAGCTGCGCGCCGCCGGCACCGGCGTGCCGGTGCTGAAGGCCCTGGGCGCGGCGCCGATCGGCATGCCGATGCCGGAAGTGCCGCAGTCGGTACAGACCGGCGTCATTGCCGGAACCATGACCTCGCGCGAGGTGCTGCAGGACTTCAAGCTCGCCGAGTCGTTGAAGTTCGTCACCGACTACCCGACCGTGGTGGTCAGCTTTGCCGCCGTGATGGACCAGAAGAAATGGGACAAGCTGCCGGCCGACGTGAAGAAGGCGATCGACGAGCTGGCCGAGGAGATGCCGGGCTGGACCGGCAACTATCACGACAACGAGAACGTCGGCGCCGCCTTGGCCTGGGCGCAGAAGGAGCACAAGCTGCAGGTGGTGTCGCTGGCCGCCGACGAGAGGGCGCGCTGGGACGCCAAGCTCAAGCCGATGGAAGAGGAATGGGTCAAGGAGATGAGCGGCAAGGGCCTGCCGGCCGCAGCGTATCTGAAGCGCCTGCACGAGCTGGCGCCACAGTTCGCCAAGAAGTGATGGCGGACCAAGCGCAGGCAGACGCTGCGGCGGCGCCCGGCGGGCTGATCCATGGCCTCGACCGGGCGAGCCGCTGGCTCAACGAAGGCCTGGCCTGGGGTGCGGCGGCGGTGCTCGGCGCGATGATGCTGTTCTCGGTGGCGGACATGGTGGCGCGCGGCTTCGGCGTCACCATCGCCGGCTCCTACGAGGTGATCGGCTGGATGTCGGCGGCGGCGATGGCGCTGGCCCTCGGCACGGTGCAGCGCCACAGGGGCCACGTCGCGATGGAACTGTTCGTGGTCAAACTTGGCCATCGCAACCGCGCGCTGGTCGAGGCGGCGATGGCGGTGCTGTCCCTGGCGCTGTTCGCCGTCACCGCCTTCTACGTCCTGCGCTACGGCCGCACCCTGCACGAAACCGGCTCGATGTCGGAGACCCTGCGCGTCATCGTCTACCCGTGGGTGTATGTCGTTGGGCTTGGCTGCTTCGGACTGGCACTGGCGCTGCTGGTCGACCTGCTGCGCTCGCTGGGCGCGCTCGGCGCCGCGTTGAGAAACTGAGATGGACCCGACCCTCGTCGCCGTGATCGGCCTCGCCCTGATGGCCCTGCTGATGCTGCTCGGCATGCCGATCTCCTTCACCATGCTCGCCGCCGGGGTGCTCGGCAACGCCTACCTGTTGACGCCTGGCGCCGCCACCCACCTGCTGGCGACCAACATCTGGGAGCAGTTCTCCTCCTACGGCCTATCGGTGATTCCGCTGTTCGTGCTGATGGGCCAGTTCGCCTATCGCGCCGGCACCACCGAGCGGCTCTACGATGCCGCCTACAAATGGGTCGGGCGCCTGCCCGGCGGCCTGGCCGGCACGACGATTGCCGCCAGCGCAGGCTTCTCGGCGATCTGTGGCTCGAATTCAGCGACCACCGCCACCATGGGCACCATCGCCATGCCCGAGATGCGCCGCTACGGCTACGACCCGGCGCTGTCCACCGGCGCCATCGCCGTCGGTGGCACGCTCGGCGTGGTGATTCCGCCCAGCGTGGTGCTGATCGTCATCGCGGTGCAGACCGAGCAGTCGCTGCTGCGCCTGTTCGTCGCCGCCGTGGTGCCGGGCCTGATCCTGACTGCGCTGTTCCTCGCTACCATCTTCTGGATGTGCAAGCGCAATCCGGCGCTGGGTCCGCTGGGGCCGCAGACCACCTGGGGCGAGAAAATCCGCGCGCTCACCGGCGTGATCGAGGCGTTGCTGCTGTTCGGCCTGGTCATCGGCGGTCTTTACATGGGCTGGTTCACGCCCACCGAGGCCGGTGCGGCGGGCGCCTTCGGCGCGCTGGCGATCGGCCTGCTCCAGCGCAGCCTCGACTTCAAGGGCATCGTCCTCTCCATCGTCGAGAGTGTGCGCATCTCGGCAATGGTGGTGCTGCTGATCGCCGGCGCCGTGCTCTTCGGCCGCTTCCTTACCGTCTCGCGCCTGCCCTTCGAGCTGGCCGAGTGGGCCGCCACGCTGCCGGTGGCGCCCTTCGTCATCCTGCTGGTGGTGCTCGGCATCTACATCATCGGCGGCATGCTGATGGACGCGCTCGGCTTCCTGGTGGTGACCACCCCGATCTTCTTCCCGCTCGGCGTCGCGCTGGGTTACGACCCGGTCTGGTTCACCGTGATCCTGACCATCGTCACCACCATGGGCGCGGTGACGCCGCCGGTGGGAGTCAACGTCTTCATCGTGCATGGTCTCGCGCCGGAAGTGCCGATCCACACCATCTTCCGCGGCGTGTTTTATTTCATGGTCTCGTTCGTGCTGTGCATCCTGATAATGTGGGTGTTCCCGGCCACCGTGACCGGTCTGCCGAACTGGATGCTGGGGGCGGGATGAAAGTCGGCGCTGGTACCCCGCTGATTCCTGGGACGTGCGCATGCGCATAGCCGTACTCGGCGGCGGCAACGGTTCGCATGCCGCCGCCGCTGACCTTTCCGACCAGGGCCACGAGGTCCGATTCTGGCGCCGCGATGCCGCGCGCTTCGGCGAGCTGGCGACGACGCGCAAGCTGATGCTGAAGGACATCGCCGGCCGCCGTGAGGCGGCGATCGCCATGGTCACGGCCGAGCTCGGCGCCGCGGTGCGCGATGCCGAATTGATCCTGATCCCCACACCCGCCTTTGCCCAGGAGGACATCGCCCGCGCGCTGGCACCGCACCTGGCCGACGGCCAGGTGATCTTCCTGCCGCCGGGAACTTTCGGCAGCGTGGCCATGATGCAGACCCTGCGCCGCGCCGGCTGCACGGCCGAGGTCGCCTTCGCCGAAACCGGCACGCTGCCCTGGCTGACGCGCCTGCACGGCGCGGAAGTTGCCATCACCATGCGCGCCGTGCGCCTGCCCACCGGCGTATTTCCCGCCGACAAGGCGGCGCAGGCCTTCGCCGTGTTGTGCGCCGCCTTCCCCGCTGTCGAGCCGATCGAGGATGCGCTGGCCGGCGCGCTGATGAATGCCGGCCCCATCATCCACCCGCCGCTGATCCTGATGAATGCCGGCCCGCTGGAGCATTTCGAGCGCTGGGACATCCACAACGAGGGCACGCAACCATCCATCCGCCGCGTCACCAACGCGCTCGACGAAGAACGCATGGCGATCCGCGTCGCGCTCGGCTACACCGGCGAGCATTTCCCGCTGCGCGACCACTACGAGAGCGACCGCTGGATGTACGGCGACGCGCACCAGCGCCTCACCGACAGCGGCGACTGGCGCGAGCACATCGTGCTCACCGAACACCGCTACATGACCGAGGACATCCATTACGGCCTCGCCTTCCTCGTTTCCGTGGCCGACTGGGCCGGCGTTGCCGTGCCGCTGGCGAGCGGCCTGCTGGCGCTGGCTTCGGCGATCTGCAGCCGCGATTTGCGCGCCGGCAACCGCACCCTCGAAGCGATGGGGCTAGCCGCGCTCGACCGCGCCGGCATGCGTCGCCTGCTGCATTCAGGTCGCGCCTGATGGGCCTGCGTATCGCCGCGCTCGGCGCCGGGCGCATGGGTCGCGGCATTGCCCACGCCTTCGCCTACGCGGGCCACGAGGTCTGGCTAGTCGATTTAAAGCCGCGTGACCGGAGGGCCGCAGCGAAACTCGAGGACGACGCGCGGCGCGAGATCGAAGCCAGCCTGAAGACGCTTGCCGAGCTCGGTGTGTTCGATGCCGAGCTGGTCCCGGCGATGTTGGCGCGGGTGCGCTTCTCCGCGCGCGATACCGCGCCGGAAGTGCTGGCGAAGGTTGACGTGCTGTTCGAGGGCGTGCCCGAGGTCATCGAGGCCAAGCGCGAGGCCTTCGCCTTCGCCTGTGCCCATCTGCGCCCCGACGCCTTGCTCGCCTCGACCACCTCGACCATGCTGTCCACCGAGCTGGCCGGCTTCGTCACGCATCCCGAACGCTTCCTCAACGCCCACTGGCTGAACCCGGCCTACCTGATTCCGCTAGTCGAAATCTCGCCGCATCCCGGCACCGATCCCGCGGCGACGCAGCGACTTAGCGCGCTGCTCGAGCGCATCGGCAAGAAGCCGGTGCTATGCCTTGCCGCCCCCGGTTACATCGTGCCTCGCCTGCAGGCCCTGCTGATGAACGAAGCGGCGCGCATGGTGGAGGAGGGTGTGGCCACGCCGGAGGACATCGACCGTGCCGTGCGTTATGGCTTCGGCCCGCGTTTCGCCAGCATGGGGGTCGTCGAATTCATCGATTACGGCGGCCTGGATATTCTCTACTACGCGAGCCATTACCTGGCCAGGGCCCTGGACGACCCGCGCCACGCGCCGCCAGCCATCATAGACCGCTACATGGCCGAGGGCCGCGCCGGCCTGCGCGCCGGCAAGGGCTTCTACGATTGGTCGCAGGTCGATGCCGCGGCCTATCGACGCGAAGTCATGCAGCGCCAGCTCAAGCTGTTGCGCCTGTTGGACCTTGTGCCGGCGCCTGCGGCATCCGGCGGAGGGGACGCATAAGCTCTTGTGAGGCGGCTACAGGAGCGCCGCATGGGCAGGGCAGCGCGCGCATGGGCTTCACCATCGAGGTGGTCGGCGTCGCGCAATTGCAGCGGGCGCAGAAGCTGATCGACGAGATCGGCGGCGTGGAGCGCGCCAGTCGCAGCTGATCGGCACCTGAAAGTCAGCCGCCGCGGCACGGCGGTTGTCCGCCCGGCCACGCCGCCCCGGCCTTCCTGTTCGCGACCGCCAGATGCGGAAACGGCCGATCCCCATCTCCACCGCGAAGGCGCTGAAGCGGAAAGTGGCGGCAGTGGGGGAGAGCAAAGCGAGGTGGACCGACGACTGCACGATGCGCGCCGTGGAGGACGCAGGCCAGTGTAGCGGTAATGGGATAACCTTCCGATCGGGCCATTGCGGATTCTGCGCTACTTCTGCACCCAGAACAGATACATGCCCCGGAATGTCCTCGGGTTGGCGGTTTCGAACCGGTGCCAGTTGTCCAGATTGGCCTTTTCCGGATCGTCGGGAAACTGCTGGCCATATTTGTTCAGCAGGTTCGCGCCCAGCTGGAAACCGAGGAAGCGCAAGCCAAGGCGATCGAGGGTTTCCTTCAGCTGGGGCAGCGAAAACCGGTGCTCCTGGGCGTGGAACAGCAGGTCGCGGCACTCGCTCGTGCCGAAGAAATCCCAGCGCTGCAGCAGTTCCGCCGTCCAGTCGCTTCCTTCCAGCGCCAGGATGTCCTGGCGGCAGCGCCGGATGTCAGCGGCGGTGGGCGCATAACCCTGCTCGGCGATGTAGCGGCGTGCGGCGACGATGTCCTGCCGGCCCAGTTCGCTGTAGAGCGCGATCAGCATGACCCCGCCGGGACGCAGCAGGTCCGCCAGGGTGCGCCAGCCCACCTCCGGGTCTTCCAGGTGGTGCAGGACGCCGATGGATTCGATCAGGTCGAAGCGCCGCTCCAGCGGGCCCAGCCTGGTGATGTCGGCCTGCGCGTAGTCGATGTTCGTCAGGCCGAGCTCCTCCGTCTTGCGCCTGGCGTAGCCGAGGCTGGCGAGGCTGAGGTCAACCGCCAGCAGGCGGCTGCCGGAATACAGTTGTGCCGAGCAGATCGACTGGAAGCCCGTGCCGCACCCGGCAATGAGCACATCCATGCCGGCCTTCCGGGCGAGTGGCCGGAAGCGGGCCGGCGCGATCCGCTGCAGGAATTCGTCGATCGAGAGCGGGGCGAGTATCGCGGGAGCCCTCGTCCAGCGCGGATAGGGGTTTTCCTCGTATTGCGCCTGCACCTGCGACGACACGCCTGCGCCAATCGCGGTGAGGGCGGGGATTTGCGCGCGCAGCTGCCGCTCGCGGCGCGGCTCGCGGACCTGCTGGTCCACCAGCGCTGCGAGGGCTTGGCCGCAATCCAGCGCCAGCAGGCGTTCCGCGCATGCCAATCCCTCGAGCGGGAAGTAGGCCGCCGCCATCGCCAGCCAAGGCCGGGGAAAGGACGACTCGCCGGAGAGCAGCGCCTCCAGTCGGCCGCGCAGCGCCTCCGCCGCGGCGATTTCGCTGTCGGTCGCATCGAACACGTACTCGTTCAGGAAGCATTGGCGGGCGAGCGCGCAGCAGAACGCCAGCAGGGCCTCGTCGTCCAGGCCTACGGCGCCGGCATCCGTCACGAGCTCCAGCAAGGCATGGCGGGCCTGCGTCAGGAAGCGTTCCATCGCGATGCTATGCATGGGCGAGCACTCCAGCAGGCTGCGCAGCAGCCCGTCGCCGGCCAGCGCGGCGAGCCCGGCCGTTCCGAACAGCGCCTGCCGGGACAGACGGCGAGGCCAGGCTTCGACAGCGCGCTCGAAGCACCCCCTGATTTCGTCGTCGAGCATGACCAGGCCCAGCGCGGGGTCGACCAGTTCGCGCGGGGAAATCCAGGCCTCGGACAGGGCGCGCGTCGCCAGGCGGCGAATTTCCGCCCCGTCCTGCGTGAAGGTTATTTGCTTCATGCAGTTCGCGAAGCCGAGCTTCGCCTCGGCGCTGTCGCCGATCGACAGCCTGCGGGCGAAATGCCCGAGCGCCTCGGGCAGCCTGCCCTGTTGCGCCAGCAGCACGCCGAGCAGGTAGAGCGCATCCGCATGGCGCGGGTCTCGACGCAGGACGTTCCCGTAGAGGGAAGCGGCCTCGTCCAGGCGTCCGCGCTGGTGGTGCGCGAATGCGCCCTGCATCAGCGCCGGGATGCCCGCTGCCTGGATGCCGGGGACGGCTGACTGCGCCGTCAGGCAGCAGGCCTTGTATTTACGGCCGCTGCCGCAGGGGCAGGGGTCGTTGCGGCCAAGTTTCGACCCGATTATTTGTTTGTTCATCGCTGATGCCCGGCCTTGAAAACAACTCGGCTCCGGTTCCTTGTCAATTCAAGGGTACGGGGCGGCTAGTGTACCGGAGTCGACTGCATTCCTCGCCCGAATCGCCGTCCTGCGCAGGCTGACTTTTCCGCCGCCGTTCAGGCCGGCGGGGTGGCGATGGAAAGTTCTGCGAGCAGGGCTTCCTGCGCCGAGAAGCCCTTCTTGCGCGAGCGCTTGCGACGGTAGCGGCCGTCCTTGTCCATTTCCCAGGCCTGGCTGTTGTCCGCCAGGCAGGGCATCAGGCCTTCCTTGAGGATGCGCCGCTTGAGCTTGGGGTCGAGCACCGGGAAGCACAGTTCGATGCGGCGGAAGAAGTTGCGCTCCATCCAGTCGGCGCTGGAGAGGTACATCTTCTGCGCGCCGTCGGCGTAGAAGTAGAACACCCGCGTGTGTTCGAGGAAGCGGCCGACGATGGAGCGCACGCTGATGTTGTCGGAGAGCCCCTCGACGCCCGGCCGCAGGGCGCAGGCGCCGCGCACGATGAGGTCGATCGTCACGCCGGCCTGCGAGGCGTCGTAGAGCGCCTCGATGATTTCCGGCTCGAGCAGGGCATTCATCTTGGCGAGGATGCGCACGCGTTTTCCCGCGCGGGCGTTGGCGGCCTCGGCGCGGATGGCGGCGAGCATGGCGTCGTGCAGGGTGAACGGCGCCAGCAGGAGATGATTCAGCCGGCTCGCCTTGCCGAGGCCGGTGAGCTGCTTGAAGACTTCGTTGACGTCGGCGCAGAGGCCCTCGTTGCAGCTGAGCAGGCCGAAGTCGGTGTACAGCTTGGCGGTGCGCGGGTGGTAGTTGCCGGTGCCGAGGTGCACGTAGCGGCGCAGCACGCTGCCGCCTTTGCCGCCCTCGCCTTCCTCGCGCCGCACCACCATCAGCATCTTGGCGTGCGTCTTGTAGCCGAACACGCCGTATATGACATGGGCGCCGACCTCCTCGAGGCGGGAGGCCCAGTTGATGTTGGCCTCCTCGTCGAAGCGTGCCATCAGCTCCACCACCACCGTCACTTCCTTGCCCTGTCGCGCGGCGCGCAGCAGCAGTTCCATGAGGACGGAATCGGTGCCGGTGCGATACACCGTCATCTTGATGGCGACGACGGCGGGATCGTCCACCGCCTGCTCGAGGAACTCGATGACCGGGCTGAACGACTGGTAGGGGTGGTGCAGCAGGATGTCCTGCTTGCGGATGCAGGCGAAGACGTCGTAGTTCTTGGTCAGCACCTTGGGCAGGCCGGGCTGGAACGGCGGGTACTTGAGATCGGGGCGGTCGACCAGGTCGGGCACCTGCATCAGGCGCACCAGGTTGACGATGCCGGGCACGCGGTAGAGGTCGTCGTAGCCGAGCGCGAACTGCTGCAGCAGGAAGTCGGTCATGATGTCCGAACAGTTGTCGGCGACTTCCAGGCGGACGGCGTCGCCGAAATGGCGCTGTGGCAATTCGCCCTGCAGAGCCAGGCGCAGGTTCTTGATTTCCTCCTCGTCCACCCACAGGTCGCTGTTGCGCGTGGCGCGGAACTGGTAGCAGCCAAGGACGTTCATGCCGGAAAACAGCTCGCCGACGTGGGCGTGCAGCACGGAGGAGAGGAAGACGAAGCCGTGCGGCACGCCGGCGATCTGTTCGGGCAGCTGGATGACGCGCGGCAGCACCCGCGGCGCCTGCACGATGGCGGCGCCGGAGCTGCGGCCGAAGGCGTCCCGGCCCTCGAGCTCGACGGCGAAGTTGAGGCTCTTGTTGAGCACGCGCGGGAAGGGATGCGCCGGGTCGAGGCCGATCGGCGTCAGCACCGGCATCACCTCGCGGAAGAAGTAGTCCTTGATCCAGGCCGCCTGCGCCACGTTCCAGGAGCTGCGGCGCAGGAAGCGGATACCCTGCTTGTCGAGGGCCGGCAGCATGACGTCGTTGAGCAGCGCGTACTGCTCGGCGACGAGGTCGTGGGCCTGGGCGGCTACGAGGCGGAAAACCTCGTGCGGCGCCAGGCCGTCGTGGCTGGGGGCGACGGCACCGAGCTTGATCTGCTCCTTCAGGCCGGCGACGCGGATCTCGAAGAATTCGTCGAGGTTGCTGGAGACGATGCAGAGGAAGCGCAGGCGCTCGAGCAGCGGCACGCCGGCATCGGCCGCCTGGCCGAGGACGCGGCGATTGAAGGCGAGCAGGGACAGTTCCCGGTTGAGGAAATGCTCGGCGGGGAAGCGCTTGGCGCTCGATGCCTTGTTCATTGATTCCAATTGAATCAGGAAACCCTAATATGTTCAAGCCGCAGTTTATGACCGACATGTGACGGGCAGATGACAGGGGCGCGGATGCCAGCCTGTTAAAATCCTTGCATGGGCTATGAACTCGTCGCCGCCGTCGATCTGGGCTCCAACAGCTTCCGACTGCAGGTCGGGCGGGTGGTGGACGACCAGATCTACCCGCTCGACTCGCTCAAGGAGCCGGTGCGCCTGGCGGCCGGCCTGACGCCGCAGAAGAATCTCGACGGCCCGTCGCAATTGCGCGCGATCGAGGCGCTGCGCCGCTTCGGCGAGCGGCTGCGCGGCTTCGATGCCGGCGCGGTGCGGGCGGTGGCGACCAACGCCCTGCGCGTGGCGAAGAACGCGCCGCAGTTCCTCGCCCAGGCCGAGGCGGCGCTGGGCTTCCCCATCGAGATCATCGCCGGGCGCGAGGAGGCACGGCTGATCTACCTCGGCGTCGCCCACACCCTGCCGAATCCGCGCACCCAGCAGCTGGTGGTCGATATCGGCGGCGGCTCGACGGAATTCATCATCGGCCGCAGCATCGAGCCGATCGAGCTGGAGTCGCTCTACATGGGCTGCGTCGGCTTCAGCCTGCAGCATTTTCCGCGCGGCCGCATCGAGAAGTCCGGCATGAAGGCCGCCGAGCTGGCGGCGCGCAAGGAGCTGCAGGCCATCGTGCGCCAGTACCGGAAGACCGGCTGGGAGGAGGCGGTCGGCTCCAGCGGCACCGCCAAGGCGCTGGCCGACATCCTCGAGATGAACGGGCTGTCGGAATCCGGCATCACCCGCGACGGCCTGGAGCGCCTGCGCGGCCTCCTGCTGCATGCCGGCGAGGTGGGGAGACTGACTTTGCAGGGACTGCGGCCCGACCGCGTCCCGGTCCTGCCCGGCGGGCTGGCGATCATGCTGGCGGTGTTCAAGGAGTTCGGCCTCGAGCGCATGACGTTCTCCGAGGGCGCCCTGCGCCTCGGGGTGCTCTACGACCTCCTGGGGCGCTATCACCACCAGGACTTGCGCAACGCCACGGTGCAGCAGTTCATGCGCCGCTATCAGGCCGACGCCGGCCAGGCGGCGCGGGTGGCGGCGACGGCGCGCGGCTTCCTGCTGCAGCTGCTGCCGGAGGCCGTTGCGGCGGAACAGCCCGATGCGCAGGTGCTGGACTGGGCGGCGCTGATGCACGAAATTGGAATCTCGGTGGCGCATTCCAGCTACCACAAGCACAGCGCCTACATCCTCGCCAACGCCGACATGCCGGGCTTCTCGAAAATGGACCAGGCCCGCCTCTCCCGCGTCGTCCTCGCCCATCGCGGCAAGCTGGAGCGGGTGCAGGAGATCATGCCCGACAGCCCCGACTGGCTGCTGATCTTCAGTTTGCGCCTGGCGGTGCTGCTGCACCGCGCGCGCGACGATGCGCCCCTGCCGGCCATCGCCGTGCGGCGCAGGGAGCAGGGCTTCAGCGTCGCCGTCGATCCCGCCTGGCTGGCCGCCTCGCCGCTTTCCGCCTCGGCGCTGGAGGAGGAAGGCCGGCAGTGGTCCGCGCTCGGCATGGAAATCAAGATCAAGGCCGGGCGCGGCAAGTCGCAAGCTGCGGCATAATGCCTGCTGCTGCGGCTGGCAGTCTCGATCATAACAACAAGGGGTGCAGGGTGAGCGGCGCAAGCTTGACGCTTGAGACGGATGCTGAAGGCGGGCGCTGGCTGCGCCTGGCGGGCGAATGGCGCCTGATGGTGCTGGCGCCGCGCTATGCCGCCCTGGAAGCCGAACTGGCGTCGCGCGCGGCAGATGCCGGGCTCGGCTGGGACATCCGCGGCATCGAGGCGCTGGACTCGGTCGGCGCGATGCTGCTCTGGCGCGCCTGGGGGCACCGCTTCCCGGACAACCTCGCCACGAGTGACGAGCTGGAGCCGGTGTTCGCCCGGCTCTACGCCGCCAGCAAGCTGAAGGAAACCGGGCCGGAGCCGAAACAGCCGTTCGAATGGATCGTCACCGTCGGCAGCCTGAGCCTGAGCCTGTGGCGGCATCTGATGGACTTCACCACGCTGGTCGGCCAGCTCATGCTCGATCTCGGCCAGGTCCTGCGGGCCCCCCGCGAAATGCCCTGGCGCGAGAGCTCGGCCAACCTCTACAAGAGCGGCGTGCGCGCCATGCCGGTCACTGCCCTGGTCGGCTTCCTCATCGGCATCGTGCTCTCCTACCTGTCGGCGCTGCAGCTGAAGAACTTCGGCGCCGACATCTTCATCGTGAACATCCTCGGCATGGGCATCATCCGCGAACTGGGGCCGGTGCTGGTGGCGGTGCTGGTGGCGGGGCGCTCCGGCTCGGCGATGACGGCGCAGCTCGGCGTGATGCGCGTCACCGAGGAGATCGACGCGCTGGCGACGATGGGCGTCTCGCGCAGCCTGCGCCTGGTCTTCCCCAAGGTCGCCGCGCTGGCGCTGGCGATGCCGCTGCTGGTGCTGTGGACCAGCAGCATCGCCCTCATGGGCGGCATGGTCTCGGCGCAGTTCCAGCTCGACATTTCCTACGGCTTTTTCATCGAAACCCTGCCCAAGGTGGTGCCGGTGGCCAACCTCTACATCGCGCTGGCCAAGGGCGTCGTCTTCGGCATCCTGGTGGCGCTGGTGGCCTGCCATTTCGGCCTGCGCGTGCGCCCGAATACCGAGAGCCTGTCGGCAAACACCACCGCCTCGGTGGTGAGTTCGATCACCGTCGTGATCCTGGTCGATGCCGTTTTCGCCATCGCCACGCGCAGGCCGAAATGGCAGGCCACCAGC
>UBJH01001314.1_pt1 | contig 21069 bp, 11 predicted proteins | sample 2193721 | NCBI WGS metagenome assembly UBJH01 (sample SAMEA4703186, study PRJEB27089) | metagenome | reverse complement strand
CTCGTATATATATGCCCTGTCGAAAGCAAGATCCTCATACTTGACCATATTCGTTATCTTGTCCGGCTCAGCCAATGTAGGACCCTTACCCTTGATAACAATCTTGTTCTCCATGGTCTCAAAGCTGAAATCCTCTCCTCGCATGATCTGGTCCGGTAAGTCGAACACCTTCGCTCGCTCTTCCTCTCTGAGCTTGAATATCTCGTCGTACTTCGCCTGGTACTGAGGAATATAATGCTTAAGCTTCAAGACCTGCCTATCTGAGACCGGGTCTCCCATGAAGCCCGGACGTGCTCTCTTAGTCTCAAGATTGCGTTCCTCCGTTCGCAGCATGCGCTCAGCCCAGTCCTTCTGCATCCTTATTTTGGAGAGCTCCCGACTGTACAGTTGCACGTTCCCTTTCTTCTTGGCATCGTATGCAACCTTCTCCGCGATAGCATCGTTCATCTCCAAGCCTTTCTCATTCAGCTTCTGAGTGGTTGTATCCGTATCCTTCTGGATCTCTGTAGCATACTTATCCTCTACATCAGCCCAGAACTGCTGCTGTACGAACTCCTTCTCAGGCACATTGGTCATGAAAACCTGGGCTGCCATGTTCTCATAGTTCTCTTCCCTGGTCTGCATGAGGGCATTCGACATCTCTGGCTTCCCACCCAGAGCAGCCGGCAGGAGGTGACCCACTTGAAGCTCTTCTCCAATCCCTGACAATGGACTCACCATCTTATCTGTGCCATACGCTGCGAGCTTCTGCTCGTATGAGAAGTCGTTTATTCGCTGTTGAGACTTAGCGAACAGTGCGGTCAACTCTGCCTTATCTCTGGGGACTGCTTTTCTAAATGTACTCGCACCCGTGACCGTCTTCAATACCTTCTCATTCATTGGCGCACTCGAATTAATTTGGTTCGTAGTAGTCAAGACTCGCCCGACAAGATTAGAACCGACCGGACCATTCAAGAATCCTGGACCGTATGGCTTCTGATTGAAGAAACTTGTGCCATCTGGCGCCGTCGGAGTCACTACTCCAGATGGGTCAGTATACACCGAAGTACCCAGCAACTTGGCAACCTCATCATCCGGACTCTTAGACTTACCTGCAAAGTCCTGCTGATCTAAGACTCCTGTCACAGCACCAAGCTCCGGTGTCTTGTAGTAGGACTCCCCCACTGCCTTAGCTAGTGGGTTCATGGCTGAGAGACCAAACAGCCACGGATCATTATATATCGACATCTGTCCCACTGGCAATCCGACCGTCGTGACCTTACCAGGGTCATCGCTTGGCAGCACAAGCGAGCCATCAGAATAATCCGGTGCATACTCTCCTGCCAACTTACCAAGTGTTGCGTACTTACCCGGCTGTTTGAGCATAGACTCAGTCTGAAGAGGGATGTTCCCACGCGCATACTTGTAGAACGGGAACATTCTCAACATGTACGCTCTCTCAAAATCAGTATACGCTTCCGGCATGTACTCGATCATATACTTCGTGGTAAACTTTGCAGCTTCCTCTGCCGTATCCCCTTTCTTCCACCTGTCCAGGAAAACGGCAAATCTCATCCAGTTCTCCTCATGCCTCGCAGCACCCGCCGGTCCCCAGCTATCCAGGAGTTTGCCTGCACTGCTCTCCGAGACCTTCTGGGACTGCCTGGCGACCCAGCCATCACCGCTGAATATATCTGGTATATGTGGCACTCCCGGGACACTGCTTGTGGATGCTCCAGATAATGGGTCTAACTTCTTCTCTATGTCCATCCACCCTGGCTGACCAAATACTCCGTGCTCTCCTGCTATCTCTATAAGCTCAGCACCGGTTTGTTCTTCGCCCCGTGCGGAAGTCAGCATCCTGTCCAACGACTTGTCTGAGCGCCCCAGAATACTGTACGAATCTACGAATGACGTCGGAGACACTTCTCCCAGGACGCCCGCATTCCAACCAGCCCCACCTATAATATTCTGCATATGGAATGGTAGAGCCCATACAGTCTGTGCCCACTTCCATTTACTTAGTAGGGAATCGTAGGTATCGATTGTGGAGAACTCATTCGCGCCATAAGTGAATATGGTCTTATCAAGAATAACTTCATTCGCAACCTTTGGCTCGAGATGTTCGGCAATCGCCTCTGGAACCCGAATGTTCGTCAGTTCCTTCGCAGCTGCCTCGACCGCATCCTTCTCAGACATGCCCTTGTTTAGTAACCGGTCTGCGAGAAGTGTCATGCGAGCGATCTCTTCCCTGGAGGGGTTCACTGTAACGATCTTCTTTCCAGCAGTACTCACTACTACATCCCTTGCAGCCTGACCTGCGGTCCGTTCACTGATAAGTTCAGCATCATCAGCCAACTTGAGTATATCTTCTGCAGTGTAGGTCTTGCCGCCCACAGAAGTAAACACCTTACCGGGTTCAAGCTTCCGGAGTATTCCTTTAGAGATCTCAGTCATCTCTGGCGCGACATCCTGGGGGAGCACGTTCATCAATTGCGGAGTCCTCCCGGCAAATGAGTATCCTGGCTTGAGTTCCATTGCCGCTTCACCGTAATACTTAGTAACGTACTCCAGGAAATCGTACTGCCCTGTCGCATGCACTGACTCCAGTGCGCTTACTTCGGCTGCCTTGAATGGATCTGTATCAAAGAAATCAAATCCCAGTTTCTGTCTGGCTACAGTATTAATTTCTTCGATCGTGCCCTTGTAACCCCTGGCTTTCGCAGATGAAAGACTGTCCCTCAGTGGCAGGAATATCTCTGTTCCAGTCTTCTTAGTTACCGCAAGATACTCTTTCGCCTCCGGCGTGAGTATGTGCTTGAGATACGCATCTACTGATGAGTCGAGCAACCCTCTACTCGTCTCCTCTGCTGCGAAGACCTTCATATCCTCCTGGATGGTAGAAATGATCTCACGAGTCTTCGGTGACAGACCTGCGCTATCTATGAGAACAGGTGCCTCTACATATTTGGATATAATCTCTTTATACCCATCGCCAAGTTCCTTCTTAGCTGCTTCGCGCATCGTTTCATACTTCTGGAAGTATACATCGGACTTGTACCTAACGCCCTTCTTGAAAAGCATGAACTTATCTGCGTACTCGGACTCGCCCAGGGGCAGGTTGACAGGACGAGGTATGGTCTTCTTGATATTATAAAACGGAGTAAATAATTTGCCGACAAAATCCTTAGTCGCATCGACCTTTGCGCCAGCATAAGCTCCTGTATCATAGAGATACTCTGCTGCCCGTAACATGCTTGGGTTCCCGGATGTCGCCATCTTCTTGAGTGCTGCATCCCACCGTTCCTTCGGCATCCCTTTTGCTGCATCCAGTCGTGCCTTGCTCACGAGTTCCACTTCATTACTGCTCAGTGGACCCCATCCACGCAGGACAAGTCCTGCAGATGGCTCAAACCTCTTAGCGACTGCAGGATTCAAAAGAGTATCTGCGAATATAGACTCAGCCTCCTTCTTAGAGATGCCTTTAGCAGCGGCTTCCTCTGCGAACTTTGTCAAAGCCGCAAGTCCTTTTGGATTAAGCGCAATCTCAACTCCTGCCTTCGTCCCGACCTTGGCCGCAGTCCCAGTACCCAAAGAGATGTAGGTCGTAGGATCTACGACTATATCCATTGCGGACCCAAAGAACCCCGCCCAGGAATCAAACATTCCTTCCTCTTTGGACTTTAACCCAAGAGCTTCCGACGGAGTAATTCCCCATTCGTACTCAAGTCCATTGCCTTTCTGCAGAGACTGCGCTCCTGTAATTGCTGCACCTTCAAGATAAGAGGCGGTCTGTAAAACGTCGAACACTTTCCCCAGAAAGCTTTTCTCTTCCTTCGTCCCAGACGCCGCCGACGTTGTTCCAGCCTCCACGCCCATCGCTGTTTCCGGTTGCCCATCCCCCACCATTGGCATTCTGACCGGAGACGTTACATTTGGATACACTCTGGGCGGTACTGCGCCTGGAATCACGAAACCCTTGGATCCTTTCTCAGTTGCATTCACCATGTCGTTTATCGACTCTGTCTGGGTCTTTGCCACTTCCTGTGACAAAGTCTCTATCTTGTGTACTTTCCCGAAAGGATCAATGTATGATGTGGCATTCCCTTCCATATTTGCAACTGGCTCCTCCGGGCTGCCTTTTAGTAAGGAATATGCGCCAAGTCCTATACCAGCGGCTCCTATTCCCAATGCTGCAGTCTTCCATGGGAACTGTGGCATAATCCCCCTCTTCTCTATCTCCTTATTCAATAAGATATTCTTCTGCCTGAGGTCTTTAAGCGTGACTGGTGTTTCACTCACTAACGGCGATGGAGGTGACGAGGCGGCTGAAGCAACTGGTGCTTCTTGTTGTGCTATTATCTCTGGTTGAACTACTGGTACCGTTTGCTCTGGCACCGCTGTTGCAGTCTGAGGTTCTATTGGAGTTACTGGTCTTGCTATCTCATAAACACCTGGCTCTGCCGGTCTAACCGCTGATACTGGTTCTTCCAGAGTCTTTGGTTTCACTAACGGCGATGTGGGCTGAGATACTTCTATCTGTATAGGTTCGACTGGAACAACAGGTGCGGTAGCGACGGTCTGCTTTGGCAGGGTCTCCTGGACAACTGGCTCCTTAGCCCTGGTGTTCAAGAGATCCATCCTTGCATGGCTGGCTGTAATCTCATCCTCAGTCCATCCCATGCCCTTAAGTTCTATTCTATCTATACGGCGAACTACATCTTTTGGAAGTGATGACCTCAGCATGAGCATAGCAGTCATCTCATCCTTAGATTCCGTTCTGGTCATGACACTGTTATGTGACTTTACCGCTCGGTCCGCTTCATAAACCTCATTATATACTCTGTTAAACTCAGCATCATCTGATACTGTTGCGAGTTTTGCAATCCCCTCTTTCCGCTTTGCTACGGCTGTATCATATTCATCTCGTAAGACCTTATTGGCAAGTCTTTTCTCTCTATTGAGCAGTTTGGTCTCAGAAAAATCTGGTCTGGGTATGTTCTGGGATATTGTTGTTGCCTTTGTCTCCTGGGGTTCGAACAATCTCATCCACTGATCCCATGCATTACCTTCCTGACTGGGCTCTACTGCACTCGCTCTATAATCTATCCTGCCTTTCTGCTCATGTAATGTTGCTTCTACAGGTGCGGTTACTGCCTCTACCGGTTGCTCCGGTGCGGTCTCTATAGTCTTACTCTTTATGGACCTCTGGAGGTCGGCTGTGCTATACAGATCTTGATAAATGACCATGTTCAGTTCAGCATACTCTGGTTCCTGGATCTTGTTATAAATCTCGTTAGGTAAAGACGAGATCGCATTATTGTAGTCAAGCTGCTTTGCAATCATGCTGTCCGATGTCTTGATGCCCTCCGGTATATCAGACAGAGCCTGCCTGAACTCTCCCCTAAATGCCATGAACTCGTCGGCTGCCTTCTTGAGTGCAACCGCATCAGTAGTATCCACAGTCTTCAACCTGTTTGCACTTTGTGTAGCGCGTCCCACAGCCGTAATGTACTTGTCCATGTCTGAGGGCATCTTTCTTCCAAGGATCGCATCCTCATTCCTCAGAAGTTCCGGTATCCCTTTAACGAGTCCTTTGAGCCCTGTGAACACTTCCTCGCCTTTTCTGACATCATTAACAAGACCCACACCTGCTACCAGGTTGAGAGGATCCAGGACAATGTCTGCCCCCAAGCCTATCAATGGGTTCTTTATGTCCAATGCTTTTGACGGCGTTATCTCCTGGCGAATACCTTCCATTGGGCTCAGCCCAGACTGCATTCCCCAGACTGCCTGCAGTGGATATGATAGTGGATGCAACGCTGCACCCATAACATCCAGCCCGGTCAGTGCGAGATCCACAGGCAGATACTTTCTATAGGGTGACATCGTTCCCGCTGCTGCCTCCTTATCATAATCGGCAGTCCTATCTACAGTACGCTGATATGTCTCTTTCAGTTTTGAACCCCAGATACTCGCGAGCTCGCTTGCGACGTTATATGTTCCTGTAGCAATCCCAATAGCCTGTTTTGCAGCATCCGGGTGCCCCAGTGGACTTGCTTGTATCTGGTTGCCCATCGTGATGTTCTGTTCTGCTGCAATGCGGTCTCCTGATGCTTGCTTTGCAGTCGCCTCCTCTGCTCTTATTCCCTTGGGAGACAGTCCTGGAATCAGCCCCATTGCGCCCAACGGAATTAAGCCCATCATGTAGAGTGCTTCGTCATCCAGTGGATTCTCTGCCTCTATCTTATCCAGAGTCGCCTCATCGTGTGCTACACCAACCTTTATAGATGATCCGACCGGCTTGTTCAGTTTGAGATACTCTGCGCTGGGTATGTGTTTCCCTGACCTCGTAATCACAACCGGCTTCCCATCCTCAATGGCAGTGGCGATCACTGGGTCTGCTGGGGGCTGAACTGCTCTTGGCTTTGGCTGCAAACCAGGCGATTGCTCAAACAGTCCCGGTTTGCCCGGTTCAACAAGAGTTCTGTATGTGGAATCCCTTAAGTTCTTTATTCTTTCCGCATCTTCCCCCTCGGCGAGAGTGTCTTTCGCATATATGTTCTGGGGCTTAAGATTAATGTTTAACTCTGGCTTTCCTGCTTCAGGAGGGACTAAATATGTTCTCGTATCATAATCCCACTTCGGTATATTCTTTTGATGTGCCTGCATCCAGGCATTGTATACGGTATAATCTTGTCCTGACTCTAGTATTGGTGGATTGTCCTCTTTAAACGTAGTCCACTTTATTTGATTCCCCTTCTCATCTTCTATATATCCCCACTGGAACGTATTTGTAGTCTCATCTGCTCTATAATCCTCTACTACCTTCACCTTCCCTTTTGTAGTGATCTGATAATTCTCGTAGGGTGTGTAAACCGCCCTATTCTCGTTAAGCGGTATTGTTACTCTTGTCTCCCCTTCCTTAACCGGTATATGCGTTGGCTTGGGAATAGTATACCTTTTGTTATACTCAAGAATCGGATTCTTGGCATCCGGGTTATTATATTCTATGAAATCGAAAAGCGCTCCATTCTCTGCTACGATCGTACCCTTCTGCCTTACATTCCCTTCCGGGTTCTTTACAGCATAAATCACAGTTCCTTTTACGGCAGTGGGATCAGTTACTCTAAGTGCCTTGTCGTCTGTAGCGATCTCGCCAAGGGCCTGCGCCCTGATGCCCTCTATGGATCTGAATGGCGCCATTTTATTCAGTTGCGGTATGAACCGGACTACCTGAACATCGTTCTCAATTGGGCTGACATCCAGTCTCCGAATTCCCTTGGGTACATCCTGGGGTTTGAGCAGGTTAAGGATATCTGACGACACCGACATTCCGAGTCCGGGCTCTGGAACCTTAACTTCCTGGGTCTCACTCTTGATCTCTTCGCCTATTTTCGAGAGATACTGCTTTTTACCTGACTGCACATCCTTAACCAGTTGCGCATACTGGATTGGGTCTGTCGGAAGTTCGTCTTCTATTAGATATACTACGGTGTTCTTTTTAGCGCCCGTCTCGGCTTCCACGGCATTAATGATCTTTCTTGTTGAGACTCCCGCATCTATCCAGAGGTCCTTATCAGGTTCGTGTGTTAACAGATCTTCCTTTGATGGCTTAAGGGATGGAATACTAAGCAGCCTGCTCTCAGCGCTTTCTATTAACCCTTTCTGAATGAGCTTCTCTCTTAAAGCACGATCGGCTACCAGGTCGTCCGGGAGATCATAGTTTGTCTTTGGCACTGATAGCGACTTCACTACTCTTTCGCCCTTCTGATCCCTGGCAACATACTCTATCTGTGGAAGGTACTGGCGCCTTACAACATCTAATCCCCCCCATGCTTCATTGAGGTATTTGAGTGTCTTTGGGTCCGCTTTATCCAGCCAGGGTTGTAATTGCTCTGGGTGGTCTATGAGATAATAAGTTACAAACTCTTTCTTGAATCTCTCCTCATCACGTTTCGCTTCGTCAAGTTTCTTTACCGGCAACCCTTTGTTTGAAAGGATTATGTCCCGGTCATACTGCTCGTAGTGATACGCCTCACCGCGTTCTTTCATAATCTTCTCAAGCCGGCCGGAGCTAGTAAACGACAGATCCTCGAACGTAGTCTTTGGGTTTGTATCCTGGCTTAGTCTGGATTCCAGCATTATCTTGGGGTTCTCGCCAGCATACTGGATTGTGCCTTCCTTTGTCCGGAAGAACACGGGTTTATAATAGATGGTGCCCTCTTCGCCCAGACGTGGTTCATAAAAGTCCTCGTCTACGAGCTTCCCTCCGGGCTTGCCTGTATTAATAAATAGATTCTTTTCCTTAACCTCTTTTACTACCTCTAGTTCCTCTGATCTTTTTTCGGCTTTCTTTATTGCCTCAAGTTCCTTTGTCGTCCGCTGAATAAACAATGGGCTGGTAATCTCTGTAGGAACGCCGATGGTCTTGGTGTCAAACTCAAACTGTGGAAGGGATACAATGCCCTTGGACTCTTCTTGCGCCTCCTGGCGAATTAACCCTCTTGATTGGAACCATTCTGTGGTAAGTTCCTTACTCGCGTCCTGAGCAGATGTGCGCCGTATATCCGAGGCATCGTTCTGCAACCAGCTGTTCAAATACGGGGCCCCGGGTATCGGGCTGTCCATAACAGGCTTACTAAGGTCATGGATGCCTTTTGTGTGATCCACAAACCTTGTAGGAATAGGTTCATATGTAGCAAACGGTGGAACGATAACGCTCTTCCAATACCCTTTATCGGTCTCTGAATCCAGGGGCGGTACTTCAGGCACTTCCGGAACTTCCTGAACCGGCGACTTCTTCCTGATCTCTATGAGTGTATTGTACTCTTGCTCTAGTTGCCTCTTCCTGTACTGTGCAACCTTGGCTGCCTTAACCTCACCATCATTGAAAAGCGTAGTGTAGCTGTCTGCCAGGTTCTTTCTTACTTGTTTGTTCAATGCGATGTTCTCTTCTGGGGTAAGAGTGTTCCTAGCCTCTGTCTTATACATCTTCTGAGTAAGCAATACTGCCTTCTGGGACTCAGTCTGTGTCAGTCCGGGTTTTGCAATCAGTTTTTTAAGTTCTACTACATCGGGAGTTAACTCCCTGAACTGGTGGAAATAAACTATCTGGCTTGGTCTGAATCCGCTTGGGTGCAGGCTTTCCCAAACCAGTTCAAACTCTTCTGGAGATTTAGCGCCTTCATCAAAATAATAGTCATGTGAGATCTCGCTCAGACTCTTCCTCGATACGGACTCAATCTCGAAAGTCTTCCCCTTGACGACGAACGTATCGCCTTCATTTCCTAGCTTGCTGGTTCTGGATGTAGATACCTTCTCTCCCGCGTCCAATCGATCCATTGACCATGCATTAAACGGAACTTTGATAGAAGCTACGTTTGATATACCCTGCGCCTCGATCCGAGCCTTATCAAAAGAGCTCACAAGACGTTGATACTCCTCTTTCTTAGTTGATGGAACCTTGCCATCCCTTATAAGATACCGGAGTTGTTTCAGTCTATACTGATCCATATCGTCCAGCTTAGTCAAGTCATCTGAATGTCTGAGTGTTTCCTCTAAAGTGTCATAACATTGTTGCGCTTCTTCCGCAGGAGTCGCCCATACCGGTATACCATTCCCAGGAAACCCATTGTACCAGTCACCCGAAGCCTCAGTGGTGCCCATCCCAATCTTAGCCGTAGTCTTATCAAGACCCGCTAACGTCCCCTCGTGTTGCGCGATCTCCGCAGCAACTGCCTCCCGTTTATTGCGAAGATCCTCTAACTTGGTCCCGCTCAAAGCGGATTCTCTCAGGAGTCCATCCAGGTAAACTAAACGTTCAGCGAGTACATCTATCGCTGCGCGAATCTGACTGGGAAACATGATCCAACTCCTGCCGAACGGCTTAACCTGTTAATACTTCGGTAAGCGCTTTCTCGATTGCAGAACCGATCACATGATATGTCTTGAGCAAATCCTCTCTCAACACGTCCATCTCTCCAGGAGTGAGCTTACTCCTTGCGAGGATAGTATTGATCAGCTTTGCCATAACCAGTGACTGGTACTCTGTTGGTGCCTGGAAATTGGAGTTTGACAGAACTCTTGTGAGTGGGTAGTCCTCGAATTTGAGGGGTGATAATAAGATTAGTTTTGACTGAAGTACTATCTTTATATTGACTCTCTGTGTGAGCAACATCTCACGTAACTCTTCTTCAGAGACCTCTGTCTCTTCTGGGTCTGGCTGCTCTCCTTTGATTCCGTCTTTTTCCTGACCTGCTTCCATGATTCCTCTCTGTTTCTATCTCTCTATTATATACTCAAAAAATAGTGCTGCACCAATCCCGTGCAGCATGGTCGTTTTTCTATGCACTTGCTCCGTGTCGGAATTACTCCCGGCTTATGAGATCTTTACTTCAAGTGGTGGTTTCCAGTTGAGGCTTACAGTCTCAGTGGCAATGCCACCGGCTGAAACACCGGACCCAAAGTCAGCAACTCTTGCTTCTTTGTATATGCGGAAGCTGGCAGGTGAGGTGTTCTTATATTTGACAGCGATCACCATGTAGGTGTCATTCTTGCTGTTCAATGTCAGTTTGCTCATGAGTGCGTGGTTGTTCGCCTGAGCGAAGGTCAGTGCAAGTGTGCCTACTCTCTGTGTGACGTCCCTGGTGACGGCATCATTGCCCAGTTCTTTGATATCTTCGGTTGTTGTCTTTATGTCTGCCTTGATATCCTGCTGGACGCTGAAAGCACCGTTCTTGGTGGTAGGTGTGTATATTACGACCACGGCGCCATTTGCTGGTGTTGTTGTGAGAGTAACGGTCTTTGTGCCTGTGTTTATGCTTGTGATTGGCACTTCCTCATTGTCCACATACGCTCTGCTGTACTTCACATCTGACTCAGCTACCGCGCCCGTCATTACGAAAGCAGCTGTCGATCCATCTCCAGTGAACTCCTTTGACTCTGCATCATAGGTCTCCACTATTACATTCTTGCCTTTAGTTACATTTACCATGTCCTTAGTCTCCTTTTTATCTTATCTCTTCTACGAAAAAGTGAAAGGGGTTGCCCCCTCATTTACGAAGTCTTGATCTCTAGTGGCGGTACCCAGTTGAGGCTCACAGTCTCAGTGGCGATGCCACCGGCTGAAACACCGGACCCAAAGTCAGCAACCCTTGCTTCTTTGTAGATGCGGTAGCTGGCAGGCGAGGTGTTCTTATATTTGACAGCGATCACCATGTAGGTGTCATTCTTGCTGTTCGCTGTCAGTTTGCTCATGAGTGTATGGTTGCTCGCCTGAGCGAAGGTCAGTGCGAGTGTGCCTACTCTCTGTGTGACATCCCTGGTGACGGCATCATTGCCCAGTTCTTTGATATCCTCAGTTGTTGTCTTTATGTCTGCTTTGACGTCCTGCTGGACGCTGAAAGCACCATTCTTAGTGATGGGAACGTAAAGCACAACTCCTGCATTGCTGGTAGGAGCGACTGAGAGAGTTACCTGTGCGCCCTTGAACGAGCCTGCTCCTGCCGCGCCACCTGCACCTAAATAGTTCTCAGTGAGGGTCAATGAAGTGGAACTCTCAATTGACTTAACTTCAGCCCATGTGCCATCGGCATCGAGTCTTATCGAATTGCCTGGGGCGATCTGAGTACTCAGACCCGTGCCTGTCACGGTCGCACTGCCGTTGGTGAAAGTGACATTTCCTGTAATTGCAGCTGAAGCGCCAAGCGCTACTGATGCTGGAGTCACCTCACTATTCTCCACATATACTCTGCTGTACTTCACATCGGTCTCAACCCCTGGATCCGGCACCCCAAACACTACTCTGGCGCCATCCCCAGTATGCTGTCTTTGGTCAGCATCGTAGGTTTCTACGGTTACATTCTTTCCTTTGGTTACATTTACCATGGTCCTTTGTCTCCTTCTTATTTCTTAGTCTTAGTCTAGTAGAACGCATCTCTCCATGTCGCTTTTAGTATGCATGAATGAGACGAGCTACTATCGTCAGTGTATATGAAATCCGTAGAGCCGGGATCTACAGAAAGTAGTTCCCCGCCTGCAGGTTCCACAATAACATCGTTTAACAGAACAGACCCATCTTCTTTGTACGAAAGCACATCACCAGGATTCAGAGTACCATCCCATTCTATGGAATCGCCTTTTGAATCTGTGATTACCGGATTGATGATTGTGCCAACGGCGGTGATCATCCATTCCGGTGTTGTTGGTGCCTCGCCATCGCTCACTACGGTGATGGTTGTCTCAGAAGTCGATACCGTCTTCTCAACAGTTGATTCGGTTACATTGTACTCGCGGGGATCTGCTGCTAATAATGTGACTTCTATCCTGGTATTCTCTGGTTTCTGAAGGTCAATGACCTTCCTGAAGCCCAATCCTGAGATCACTATCTGCCTGCTCAGGTTCAGTTTCGCGATCTTGCTTCGGTTACCAAACACTTCCTTTCTGAAACTCAGGTAATCAGCTTCATTCGATATGTTCCCGCTCCAGATGATTTTCCTGGAACCTGGGCTCTTCTCGGCTGAATCCTTAAACTCTTCACCAAGGGTGCTCATTGCAATAACGTCTGCATCCTGGATGTCCTCGATTCTGAGGGTGTATGGAGTAAGATTTACTCCATTTAACTCGAAGAATTTCACGTCGCCCATAACTACCACTTCCAGGGCATTTTCTGGATTATCCAGTCAACAACTATGCCGATGACAATTAGGGCGCCGACCTGAAGTGTTCTCCATTCCTTCAGTTTATCGATTGCCTGCCCATGCTGTCTTGCAGTATCCTCAAGTGTTGCTATCTTGTTAGCAAGTACAATTTTCTGTGACTCGATCGTGACTATTACCGTCTTCTCGAGTTGCAACATGCGTTCTCCGCACCTTTCCTTCATGTCATCTAGCTTAGACGCGATCCCGTCAAGTTCCATACTCACACAGTCCTCCTTCTGTTTTGGCTTCTACCAATCCCATCAAGTCCTGGCATTAATCCCTCAGATCATCGTAATGTCTTGAGGTACTGCCTCTTGTTGGTCTTGGAGTTAAAGCGCCACGGATTGCGCCTGGCATCGTAGAGTTCCCTGATACAAGATACCCCGAGGGCAGTGACGCATTCCCTTCTGACAGTTCATTCAACTCCTTCATTGCAAGAGTCCAGAGAAACGTTGCCATTTCTGGATTCGACACAATATCTGGTCGTGTACCAGCTGCCTTGTAGCAGGCGAGCTTTGCTGTGAGAAGACGAATCTGCATGAGGTCTGCTGGAAGCGGTATAGTGAACTTGGTAAGGTCATACCTTGCCCTGAGCTTTCCTTTGATAAGCTCTACGGCATCATCCACAGAGCCATTCATAGTATCGCCATCTATTACACTGGCTGTGAGCAGTGCATTCTGGTTACGAACGTCCTGCACACTGCACCATGCGTCGTTCAAGGTATAGTCCGCCATGTCTTCTTGCCTCCGCTCTATAAGCCGTCTGGCTTACCTGCCTCTTTGCTTCTTGCTTCCGGCATCCTTTCGCTGTTTCTCTTTGTCCTCTTCACTATGACCTGATCCGATCTCGCCATCAGTTCGCTCTGGCTCTCCTGGTTTAGGTTCATCTGAGGTGTGTACCGGTTCGGGTGCAGTGACGGTCTTTAATACAAGTTCGCCTTTTGTAACCGCAGTCAGGACATCCACTGTGTCATGCTCTACCCTGAGCGTCTGACCCATGTGAAGAATAGCAGCGGGGTTGTTCAATAACAACCCCTCAACCGTTGAAGTATAGATCTTCAAAGAAAATCACCCTGGTTTAGACCACGGTGAGTTTGAAGTTCTCGCCTCTGATCATATACTTGGTATCGGTTATCGCTGCATTGACGAATGCTTTGAGCTTAGCGCCCATGCTGTCGTCATCCTGGTTCTTTGTTGGTTCTACATAGTCCCAGGTGTCACTGGTAGGCTTGCGATCGAGGTAATAACCGCAGTTTTTCCTGTGTATGAGCCATGCCGTTACCGCTACCTTGGTATCCACGAACTCTGCTGCTGCTATTGTGTCCTTCCTGTATTCCTCTGGAAGATCAGTCGGTGTGTCAGTGAACATGCTTGGGAGCACCCATCTGCCCGTTGGTGCATCTCCTGTGGTAAGCATGCCGCCTGCGCTGTCGTACTTGACCGGCATGAGTTCACTTACAATGACGCCGCCAAGTCCGCCAAGTTGCTGAGGGATCTGTCCTTTGACCAGGATATCTGTCTTCAGCTGTGGTGCGCTATCAAAGGCGCCGTCGAGTCTGAGGTTGTACTCAAGTGTGCTTGGTAATACCAGGAAGTAGTCCTGGAGAGTCCTCACACCAGTCTTCTGTTTGAGTTTCAAGATCATCTTGTCGAGGTGAGACATGCTGAAGGCTGTGCATGCATTGCTTGCTGAACCGTCATAGATATCTTTCGCGGTAGGCGCAGCATTAAAAGCTAATGCCACCAATTCATCTATTGTCAGTGCGAGGTCATCTCTGAGTTTCTCGAATGTCCCTGCAGTCATTGCAGCGCGGACATTTGTGCTGACTCCCAGAAGGTCTTCGAGGTAATTGTCGTACCTTCCGCCGATCTTCACTGGCTGGAGGAAGAAGCTGGTTACGTCCGAAAAGACTCTTGGGTAGGGTCCACCTTTCGGTATCCGGCTTACTACTCTTCCCTGTGAAAGTTTGGTCAGGTTGATACCAGGGTCTTCATCTGTAAGAGTGACTGCCTGTAAGAACTGGGACAGAACTGTTCTGCTCTCAAAGCCCTTAATAGGGTCAACCATTAACTGTGCCTGTACTTTTATTGCGTCAAGCAATTCCTTATCATAGGTTCCGATGCCTGCTGCTGTTGGGTTTGCCATGTTTCTCTCCTCCTTAGACTGAACCGATCAGGACTTTGATCTTCTTCGCTGCGGTTGCTTTCTCCATTACCTTGATTCTTGGGAGCGCTACCTGTTTCAGGACCTCTGCCTCTACATTGGCATGTCCATACACTGTGTCGAGTGTGGCATACGTTCTCTTTGTGAACTTTCCTGCAGCCGATGCCGAGAACATCAGCAAGTCGCCGACTTCAACTGCACCGTCTACCTCAACATATGCCGGGCCGTGAACGACTACGCCGAGTTGGTCGGAATAAGTCACTGATCCATCAAAGTTGTCCGATAATTTTACTCTGTTCTGATTGAAGACGCCAACGAACCCACCGATCTGGGCATTGGTTGGTGCAGCCGGCATTGTGATAGCTCTCTTGTTTGTAGCATCCCACAACGCAGCTGTGCCTGCCTTCACATCCTCTGTCTTATCTATCCTGTATGTTTCAATTTCTGCCATATTCTGTCTCCTTCTTACTGTTCTCGATTCTACCGTACTAGCTTCTTGACCGCTTCATAGAAGCTCGTGTTCGCATTTCCGGGGGATGCCTGAGATTCTTTTACCTTTGGTGGTTTCTCAACCCCAAGATTGTCAGGTGATCCTTGTGATTCAGTAACTGCTGGTTTTGCTGCTTCAACGACAGTGGTTGCTGCTGCTTCTACAACAACGGCTGCTGGTTTCGCGGCTTCCGCAACAACTGCGGCTGGTTTGGCTGCCTCTATAACAGCCCCCTCTTTGGCTGCTGGTACTGACTCCTTCGTAGCCGATGATGCGACGGTTCCCATTGCGCTTATAGCGCTGACCATCTGCGTCATCATCTTACTCAGGTCATTGCAGACCGTCAGAACCTGGTCGATCGTCACTGCCGGTTTGGTCTCTGGTGTAACGGCTGCTGGTGCAGCTACTGCCTCAGTAGATTTTACGGATGCGGGTGGTGCTTCGGCAACTACTATAGTAGCCCCAGCCACAACCGTTGGTTTCTCAACGTTCACAGCTGCCGTCCCTGCAGATGCAGCAGCCTCTTTTGCGGGCGCCGACTCCGCAACAACTACTGTTGCAGAGGCAGGAGCGCCATCCTTACCGTTTGTCATGTTTTTTCCTATTTCATCTTCTATTGATTCCAGTATCTTCTCGATCTTAGCCAGAGGGTCAGCTCCGGCTGAAACGAATACTGCACGATGAATTGTAAGCCCGAAAGCCCTCTGCCAGCAGCCACTGCCGTCGCAGACTCTCAGGAACTTCTGAGCCACTCCCTCAATACTGACATCCCGTACCAGTCCGAGTCTTATGCGTCTAACCATATCTGGTACTGTTGATGTGTTGAAGATCGTCGCCTTCGACACGAGTTTGCTATCCCGTACAAACGTCTTGCCAAGACCGACATTGTCCATTGCATCCGGCTCTTCGTTATTATCCGGGTGCTTACCCATAGCGAATATCAGTCCGCCTTCTCCATTGAGCCGTGTGGCGTTCTGCTGAAGGTCTTCCAGTGTATACTGGCGTCCATTAGCTGTTACATTTGTCGAGATAACCGTGATTTCAACGTCAACATGTTCGTCGCCTGGCACTGTAGCATCTGCTTCCGCAATCATGAGTGATTCCGCGATGAACTTAACCGGTCTGCTGATAACTGATTCCTGTACTTTAGCCTTCCAGAACAGCCAGTCTTCTCCAGTGTCCTCGCTTACAGACTTCTGGTTCCCTTGCGAATCCTTGCTGAGCTTAACAAGTCTGAGGTAAAACCTGCCATTAAGTTCAGGGATACCTGCGCCTGAGAGAACCACATCAACGAAATCAGTCTGGCGTCTATCGAACTTGTAATGACCCTTGGTTCTGATCTCCATATGAGCCACGAAGTTCTTGGTCGGGTTCCCTTCATTGCCAGGTTGGATATCCCCTTTGAAGGAAAGCCACTTCGGATCATGGTACATCTTACGCTTGCTGAGTATCTTTGTGTTTGAATTGATTTTATCTATCAACTCTTTCTGCGAATCCGCAAGTAGCGTCCAGCCAATCATTATCGGCTTACCCTCGGAATCCTTCTTCTCAAATCTTAGATCAAAGTGATGTTTATCTCCCCACCAGTGTTCCTGCAAGACAAAGTTGCCTTCAGATAAAGGCAGGTCTCCTCCCGGTTTTGTTGTTGCTGTCGTAGCCGCGGGTGCAACACCCGTTCCTGTACCTGCTTCTGAAACGCTCGGTGGCTGTGACTGAACTACCTTAGCATTCTCAATGCTTGGCATATCCAGGATATTCAGAAGTACTGATACCGGGTCTGGTTGGCTCTTATCATCCCTTAGTTCCTTGACCTTTGGTGCGTACCAGCCCCAGGAACCATCCTGTTTCTTAGTAATATGGTCAACGCTGACTGTAATTATATCGCCGACCTTCGCCCTCACCTGAGTCACGTAGGTATCGCCGATAGTGATGTCCCCTACCTTGCATGTATATATGAAGCCGTCCTGCTTCGCGTCTACAGCGATTACCTGGGCATCAATCTCGTACTGCTTCTTCCACTTGTACCAGCCTTCTCCTGAACTGTTGTACTTAGAAGCTGCATCCTTTATCATTGCGCCTTCCGAGGTTGTCATCTCCTCGATAGCTGCAATCACACCGTCGGCTTTCACTAGCTTATACTTGATCGGGTGAATCGACTCGCTCCACGGAATCCTTGCAATGAGCTTCTTGCGGTCTGCGAGTTCCTTCCCGCGCATGTCCTGACCTTCATAGAACAAAACATCGAATGGCTTGAGTCTGAGGTGATAGTCCTCCGGGGGAGTTGTGCTATGTAAGAACGCTGCAACTCCGCTGTGATCTAATCTCTGTGACCCGCGATATGCTGCAAGTTCGCAATCCAGGATGCAAACGGTGAAAGGGATCTTTGTCCTGGCTTCCTCTGCAATATTCGGAAGTTTATCTGTGATGTCGTTTCCCGTATCAGTCAGGATCCAGACCTTGTATCCTGCTTTCTTTAGCTGGACACGGTTGCCATCGTACTTCGGCTCCACAAAGTAGTCGCCTGGCTTCAAGTTCTTGAAGTCATTAATATTATAGAATTCATTCGAACCTCCCTGGGTCTTTGTGGGCTTCATGAAATCGAATTTGAATCCCAACACTGCTTTGAGTCCTGCTACCGGGATGCTCGGTCCTCCAGGTTTCTTCTCCTGCACTATAATATCAAAATAAGATGGCAGACCTTCTGCTACCGGGGCGTTAGTAACAACCAGGTCTGCATCTCTATTCGACCATCCGCGTTCGACGACTCCGCCAACGAGCCATCCTTCGCAGATTGGACTCTTACATAGTTCTTCTATCACGTCAGGCAAAACAATCATACTTTCCCGCCTTTGCCTGAGCCTTTAGCACTTGCAGTACCTGCTTTGCCCGTGTTATCCACATTGCCCGGATCAACCTGAGCATCCAGGTTTATGCCGAGTTCGTCCATCACGAACTTCCGCAACTCTGGTATCTGGAGTACCCTCTGTCCTGCTTGATCTGAGATACCAGCCAGTCTCACAAGATAATCCACTTTGGAATCCAGACTAGCCTGAGTCAGTTGTCCCCACTTCGGCTCAGGAACTTTATCGTATTTGATGCCTTCCTTGTCAAAGATGGCTGAGAGTATTCCCTTTATTGGATTCGCATACACTTTATGCAATCCGCCAATCCTCTTGTTGTTAAAGATCTCTGCCTGTATCTTCGCGGTGCTCTCAGTAGATCCCGCAGCTACATGGAACGAATCCGGGAACGCCAACCCCGTATATAGCGACTGATGAATATAATCAAGAATATATCCGACGTGAAGGGCTTTGTACTGTGTGCCCATAGTCATGATCTCAAGATTATTCTCAAAGACCTGGTCCTGCGCAACTCCCGGGTCTGCAAGACTCTTTGCGAAGCTGTCAATCACTTCCTGTGGAACGCTTGTTCCCTGCCTGCCGAGAAGATAGACGTATCTTGGGACAAGGTAACGGGTGACCAGATGATCAAGGTTCACCTCTACATTTCCCTTCAGATCGAGGATCCTCGTAAGTGGCTGAAGTGGAGACGTTCCCCATGTTGAACCTGCAAGTCTGTTTATTGGGATGTGAGTAACTTGTTCTCCAGTTAATGTTGCATCCATCTCACTTTCCTGATATCTCCACCCATCAAACCTGCCTGTACCGTCAGCTTTCTTGACTGACATGTATCTTGGGTTCAGTTGCTCCAGGAAATCGAAGTCTTTGCTTGCTGGGTCGGTCACAACGAAAGAGTTCCCGAACACCATGTCTGCGACGGTCAGTTCTGAGACAAGGGTATCCAGTTCATACTCCTTCACCATGTCATTTGCCTGTTCTGCTATACTCTTGTCAGAATGGACAAATGATAGTCCTGATTCTGACATACTATCCGCAATACAGGTAACTATCCCGAACACATGGGCATCCTGATAGAAATACCCTTCAAACTTTTCAAAATCCGCTATAATCACAGGAGACTTCAGCTTCTTGCCCTTCGCCATCTTAGCTGCGCCCTTGTATGCCTCGGTCACGACGGCTCTGGTGACCTTATATGCCCTTGATATATCTATGCCAAATATCCTCAAGACCTGAATACCTCCGTCGCTATGAAATTTATCACTCAAAACCTCTTACAACGGTCAGTATTAAAGCTACCGCATCCGTAGGGCGTATTATAGAGTTATAAGCACCCTGCATCCTCAAAATCCACCAAAACCACCAAAAATATTGAGAACTACAAACCTAACTTACGGCGATGGGCTGCTGCATTATACTATTCAGTGCCCTGATAGTGAAAATGTCCATAGATTTGCCTTCTGGAACTGGCAGGTCCGATCTGTAAACTACTTTATTTTTCCCTTTTAGATGGTCTAATACTGGTTCCCTGAGTGTGAGATGGCTGACCTGAAGAGGGAGAGAGAATATGCACTCGTTAGTGAAATCGACCGCTATAACCACTTTCCCAACAACTAGATCAGAACCCTAGGACTTGTGTTCTGCTGTAAACTTAACCCATAAATTGAAAGTATATGCCTGGAATAGAAGCCTTAGAGGTTTTTCCAGTTTATCTTAATCGTTATACCCCGCAGCTCTGCTGCGAATGGGACAAGGCATTCCAACTGCAACCTCAATGCACATGGAATCATGAGATACCCCCGGCAGCTTTGCTGCGGGGAGCTTCATTAGCGCCTATTTCTAGCGTTGTTTCTTCTAGATTCCGCTGTTGACGATCTTCAAACAAATATAGACCACCTTCGTCACTACGAAGCAATGAAATGCGTGGAATCAGCATAGATGGAAACAACATCCGTACAGTTTATGGGTGATGATAGTCATTAAACTCAAAATGTATTATTCTATTTTTTGTTACTGTTTTGAATTTCCTTCTTGCTATATTTTATCTGATTTAACATTAGCCTAACTATTTTTATTTTCATTAAAAATGGCTTTATTTGTTCCTTTCTCCATAATAAAGCTCCGACAAAAAAGACTATAGAGATTCCAAAAAATATAATTATTATAACTGGAAGTAAATCCGTAGACTGTATATTCTCATCCAAATAAATCATGTATAAAAATAAACTTGAAATTAAGAAGACTATTCCACTACCCGATAAAGAAACGTAAATTATTTGACTAATGCGTTCAGGCGATAGAGATAATTTTATTAAACGTAACAGTATAGGAATAGCAAATAACAGCAGGGTCCAACTTATCCACCTACTTATAGGATATGGTAATATTGCGGAGGTTAAAGCTGATCCAGTTGTTACTAAAGTAAGCTGGGTAATTAGATTTGATCTCTTATCTTTAAGGATATACTCTGGACTGATTTCATCTTCTATTGACTTCAACAAGTCAGATGGTATTTCTACAGAAGTCTCTATTTTAGCAAGTTCATCTCGGATTTTTTTTGTAGATTCAAAATGTTGTTTAAGTAACTCAATCTGTGAATTTAGCCGATCTTTTAAAACTGTCCTTTTTGCTTCTAACGGTATATCTTTTCTAATTTTTTCTTGAAGAGTTTCTATCTTTTGCGTGGCTAGTTCGATCTCTTTTATCTTCTCAGAAAGTTGCTGATCCGTTACTGTTTTGTCAATATTTTTTTCTGCCAATTTGAATAAATAGTCATGAATTGCATCTTTTCTCTTATTTTCAGCTTCTTTACTCTTACTATCACGCCAACTAATGATTGTTAAAATAGTTCCTGCAATTCCGAATATTGCTAATAAG
>UBJH01000565.1_pt1 | contig 21132 bp, 18 predicted proteins | sample 2193721 | NCBI WGS metagenome assembly UBJH01 (sample SAMEA4703186, study PRJEB27089) | metagenome | reverse complement strand
GACGCCGTACTCTTCGCTGATGCCGGTGTTCGCGCGCGACCTGCTCGGCGGCGATGCGCGCACGCTGGGCCTCCTCGTCGGCGCCTCCGGCGCCGGCGCATTGGCCGGCGTGCTGCACCTGGCCAGCCGGCAGAGCGCCGCCGGCCTGGAGAAACTGATCGCCGCTGCCGCCTTCGTCGCCGGCCTCGGCCTCACGCTGTTCTCGCAATCGGCCACGCTCTGGCTGTCGCTCGCCCTGCTGCCGCTGGTCGGCTTCGGCATCATCACCGTCGCCGCCTCGACCAACACCATCCTGCAGCTGGTGGCGCCGGACGCCATGCGCGGCCGCCTGGTCAGCCTGCACATCGCCGCCTTCCTCGGCGTGATTCCGCTCGGCTCGCTGGTCTTCGGCCTGCTCGCCGAGCGCTTCGGCGCCGCCGCCACGGTGGCGGCGGGCGGCCTGGCCTGCCTCCTCGGCGCCGCCGCCTTCGCCGGCCGCCTCAAGGCCATGCGCAGCCTGCTGGCGCCGCACTACGCGCGGCGCTGAGCAATCAACCGCCGAGTAGCCTGCGCGCCTCGGCGAGGAACTGCTGGGCCTTCTGTTCGTCGATGGTCAGTTTGGCCAGCTTGGCGGCCGCCGTGGCCGCCTCCATCAGCTGCTCGGGGGCGTCGCCGGGAGATTTTTCCAGCTTGTGCACCACCGGGCCGGCCTTGGCGCCGAAAATCTGCTGCGCCAGCGCGAGCAGGCTCTGGCTGGATGCCGCCGCCTGCTGCGGCGCTTCAACCTGCCCGTCGGCCAGCGCGATCAGCCCCTGCTGGACAAGCGCCCCGGCATGCTCACACAGCTCTTGCGGGGCGCAGCCTATGGATCTGGTGAACGTGCCGAGCTCGCTTCTGCCATCGACGAGGATGAGCAGATTGCGCTGCTGCCGCGTCAGCTGCCTGGCATGGGCGCGAATCTCCTCCAGCCCGGCGGGCGTCTTGACATACGCGGCTCTGAGATCGGCCATGAGTGGAAACGGTCAAGCGGAAAGTTCCTTGATGATGCCATATATGAGCCGGATGGTGATCAGCACATAGATCGCGCCAAAGAACAGGATGAAGGAGACGATGATGCGCAGCGTCTCCACCGGTATGGTGGCGAGGAACAGCAGGATCGAGTAGCCGGCGGCGAACATCACCACCAGCAGCGTCATGATGTTCCAGCTTTTGCCCACCATGCCGCCGCCAACGTGGGATCTCAGGCTGATCACCTGGAACAGGTTGATCAGCATGATGAAGACGGCTGCAAGTCCGACGATCATGATCAGGTCGACGTTCATGGTTCCCTCCTTGAAAATTCAGGCTGATGGCCCGGGCTCAGCGCGCATCCTTCTTGCCGCCGACGGTGAGCGACAGCGCCTCGCGGATCGCCTCGGGCGACTTCATGATGTTCATGAAGCTGTTCGCCCCCATCATCGACAGGTCGGGGAAGCTGATGGCGATGCGGAAGCGGGCATACTGCGCATACACCTTGTTGTCCGAGACCAGGATGTCGTAGGGCAGGTGGGCGGTCGACTTCACGTCCCTGAAGTCGATCTCGCTCATGATGTACTTGTCGTCCATGAACTTGCCGGCCTCGCCCTCGCCCTTCATGGCGACGCCGAACAGCGTCTCCTTCTTGCCGGCGACATCGACGCGATACACCTTGGTGACGCCCTGCTTGCCGGCGGCCAGGCCTGCCTCGACCGCCTTCACGGCCTCCTCGTAGCTGGCGTACTTGACGAACTCATTAGGCTCGTCGAAGTACTCCATGCCGAAGGTGTAGTGGTACTTGCGCAGCTTCTCCGCCGTCAGGCCCCTGGCGCCGTACTCCTCGACCTTGCCCAGTGCCGCCTGCAGCTTCGCCGCCGTATCCTTCAGGTCGCCCGCCATGCGGTAGGCGTGCGCCATGTAGACGGGGTTGGTATAGGCGACCTGCACCTCGTTGCCGACCTTGGTGACGGACACGCGCTGGGCGGCGCCGAAGCCGCCATGCTCGGACTTGGCGGCGGTGCTGCGCATCTCGTCGTTGGTCACCGCGATGACCGTGGCGTTGGGATACGGCGAATAGCTGCCGGCGATGGTAAACCCGTTCTGCGTCAGTTTCGCCTTGGCGGCCTCGACGGCCTGCGCCACCTCGCCCGGGCCCTTCGAGCCCAGCACGAACGGCTTCAGCAGCGCATCCTGCGCCAACGCCGCGCCGCTGATGCCCAACATCAGGCAAAACATCCCCCTGAGAAATGCTCTCATCACTGCTCTCCTTTGGTAATTGGATATTTATGGGTATGAAAAAAGGGGCTGAAGCGGTTTCGCTTCAGCCCCAATTCTTTACTGCAGGGCCACGCCTGGCCTGGATCAGAACTTCAGGCCGTAGGCGATGCCCAGTGAATCCTGGTACATTTTTATGTTGGCCTCAAGCCCCGGCACCATTGGGACGGAACCGGAACCCTTCACCTTCTTGTTGAAGCCATGCATGTAGGCCACCGACAATTCAGAGGAAGGCGATACCGCCCAGGTTGCACCCAGGGTCAGGTGGTTCTCGATGACGCCCGGCGCGAGCATGTTGAACAGGGTCTCGTCCTTGGGGATCGGCTGCCGCGTCGTGCTGGCGCCGGCGCGCAGCGTCAGCTTCTCGCTCCAGGCGTAGCTCACGCCCAGCTTGAACACCGTCATGTCCCGCCAGCCGAAGCCGGGGCCGTTGTCGCTACCCAAGGGGTTGCCTGCTGCAAACAGGTTGAACACCGAGTTGCCGACGGAATCGACGTCACTGTAATTGATTTGCTGGATGTCGGCGGCGATGGTCAGCTTCGGCGTGGCCTTGACGGCGATGCCGATGCCGTAGTTCTCGGGAATGTCGAACTCTCCCTGGTTGGCGAACAGGCCCTTGTAGTCGCTGAACTTGCTCATCCAGGTGCGCGACTGGTAGGTAGCGCCGACGGTCACCGCATCGGTCAGGTTGCCGGTGTAGCCGATCTTGACGCCCCAGCCGGTGGAGGTGTCGACCCCCTTGTCGGTGAAGTTGGTGGGCGAACTAGACATACCAACTAACATGGGATTGCCCAAGCCATCCGCCCGGAAGCGCTGATAGGCCAGGTTCAGGGAGACGCCAACGGCATGGTTCTTGTTGATCTTGTAGGCGAAGGTCGGCGCGATGAACAGCTGTTCCAGGTTGATGCCGGTTCTCTGCCCCGTGCCCCCATTGAAAAAGGGAATGCCGCCGAACGGCGCCGGACCGTTGGCGTAGGTCGTGTTCATGCCGCCGTTGCCATAGACGCTGACGCCGAGCGCCATGTTCCAGCCGAGCATCTTGTTGTAGCCGAACTCGGGAACGAAGAAATTCTTTTTATCACTGCCATCAAAATCGCCGGTAATCGGAGGCATGACATTAGGGGCCAGCTCCGAATCGCGTATCGGCCGGAACCAGTCCACGCCGACGTCGAGGCGGTCGCCGACGAAGGCCATGCCCGCCGGGTTGTTTGCTGCGGCAAGGGCGTCCTGGGGCAGGGCGATGCTGACGCCGGCCATGCCTTTCGCCTTGATGCCGTAGCCATGCGAGAAATAGCCGTTGGTCGCCAGGGCCACGCCCGGGGCTGCCAGGGTTACCGCTGCCAGCGCGCCGATGAGTTTCTTGAGTTTCATTGCTCCCCTCCAGTTTCGATTCAGCGAATCAATAAGTTACACAATTAAATTAATGCCCAATCTAGTTTCAGATTACGCCCGGGCTTTTTTGAATTCAAGCAGCTTTTCCGTATTTCGAAATCCGGCCGGATCGACTGTTGCATCCGCGCAACAGAATCACATGTACAGGCTGACGTCCGCCTTGTGCGCCTGCGGCAGGAACGTCGCCGCGCCGGCATATTCCACGCCGTCGATGAAATCGCCGTGGGTGAAGCCGAACAGATCCACGGTCATCTGGCAGCCGATGAACTTGACGTCGGCCTCCTGCGACAGGGAACGCAGCTCCTCGATCGAGGCGACGCCGTTGTTCTTGATGGTCTGCTTCATGAGCATCGTCGCCACCGACTCGAAGCCGGGGATGCCGGCCTGGATGAGGTTCGGGATGTTCCAGTTGATGCCCTTGAACCAGTCCGGTCCGAAGGGCATTTTCATCGGCATGCCGGGGTTGCCCAGCGGGCTGACCTTGAGGTCGCTGATGTCCTTCTTCAGCAGGTTGAGGCCGTAGAAGGTGAAGAAGATGCTGACGTCCCAGCCGAGGGCGGCGGCCGTCGACGCCAGGATGAATGGCGGGTAGGCCCAGTCGAGCGTGCCCTTGGTGGCGATGATGGTCATCGAGGGCGTCTTCGACGCCTTCAGCTCCTCGAGTTTCTGCGGCAGGATTTCATCGAGGCGCTGTCTGATCAGCGCATCCAGGGCGGCCTGGTCGGTGGGCATGTTCATGCGTTTGGCTCCTCTATTTGCGGACAGGGACAAGTCATGTCACGCGACACGCTCGTCCCATTTATTGAATGCATTAACGATTAATGATGTTCCAAGGTATTGCCAACCACCAGACGATTCTTCTTATTGGCCTATATCGTAGGCGTATGTTGCAATGCGTCACGCCGCAGAAATGGAACGGCCCGGGAACCCTCGGTCGCCCCGGGCCGTTCCTGCATATGAATCCGGCTATTTCCGCTTGATGAAGAACTCGAACTCCTTGCCGTGCTCGGCCGTCGACAGCAGCTCATTGCCGGTCTGCTTGGCAAACGCAGCGAAGTCCTTCACCGAGCCCGGGTCGGTCGAGAGAATGCGCAGCACCTGGCCGCTGCCCATGTCGGCCAGCGCCTTCTTGGCGCGCAGAATCGGCAGCGGGCAGTTCAGCCCCTTGGCATCCAGTTCCTTGTCGAAATTCATGTTTGCTCCTTTGTGTGGGTGGGTCGTCGCGCCTGTATTTCAGACGTGCCTAATATACTTTCGCGGCCGGCGCTGCGCAACCTGCCGGAGCCCGGGCGCGGCATCGAATTTCCTTTTCCGCCAATTCAGGAAACTGCCTGGTAGTACAGGTTCTGCGGGTGATTCGCCTGGGCAAAGAAGAACCAGCGCTCGGCGATCAGGCCGAGGTACTGCACGGCAAACGCCGCCAGCAGCAGTGCCGGCGACGCCAGGGCGGCGCCGGCCATGAGCAGCCCCAGCGGCAGCGGAAACACCAGCAGGAGAAACAGCCATTTCACCTGGCGCAGGAGCCGCGCCGACCTGCCGTGGAAGAACTCGCGCGTGTTGAACGAGCCGCCCATGGCGCCCTGCGCCTTCTGCGCGATGCGCGGATGCTTGACGCCGATGGCCGTGCGCAGCGTCGATTTCGGCCGCAGGCGCGCATTGCGCACGAGCGCGGCGGCGCGGCCGATGAAGGCCAGCGCGGTCAGGATCATGGCCCAGCCGCCGAGAAACCCGGCCACCTCCGGCGCCAGGAGCGCCGCCATGGCGCTGGCCAGCACAAAGCCCGAGGCCCCGCCCAGGAGGGTGTAGTTGATCACCGTCAGCGGCGTGTGCCATTCCTGCAGGAACCGCAGGCAGGCGTAGATCATGCCGGTGCACACGAACAGCGCGAAGGCCAGCACGGTGCCGGCCAGGCCGAGGAGCAAAGTCAGTCCCACCGGCACGGCGGAGGGCAGCGTCGCCAGCACCGGGTTGAAGCCGGCGAAATGCGCCGCGCCGTAGAGGAACACCGTGCCCATGAAGGCCGGCAGGACGATCACTTCTCGCGACAGCCAGGAAGTGCGCCACTTCGCCGCGGAACGCCAGGCACGCTCGGGACGGCCGAGATGGAAGAAGGAAGCGACCAGGCCGGCAACGAGGAAGCCCAGCGCGACGGCGCTGCCCAGCGCATAGAAGCGTCCCGGCTGCGCCGGCAGCAGGCCGAAGGCGGCGTAGGACTCGACGGTGAACAGGGCGAGAAACAGTCCCTGGCCGACGCCGATGAGCGTCGTGAGAAAGATGACAGAAAACGCGGGGTGCATGGTGCTTACCAGGAGGTCACGTCGTCGAGCGAAGGCTCGGCCTTCGACGGCTTGGGCAGCTTGCCATCGACCTTGAGCGGATTGTCGGCGCGCACCAGTTCGTCCTCGTGGATGCGCAGCTTCGTCTTGCGCCGCGGCAGGTAGTGGTTGGCCGGTTGCGTGCCCCATTCCGGCATGAGCGGATAGCCGCCGCTCTCGCGGATCGCCTGCGACACTTCCGATTCCGGATCGTGCACGTCGCCGAACAGGCGCGCGCTGGTCGGGCAGGCCAGGACGCAGGCCGGCTTGCGGTCGCGCTCCGCCAGCGTCCTGTCGTAGATGCGGTCCACGCACAGGGTGCACTTCTTCATCACCTTCTGCTTCTCGTCGATCTCGCGCGCGCCGTAGGGGCAGGCCCAGGAGCAGTACTTGCAGCCGATGCACTTGTCGTAGTCGACGAGGACGATGCCGTCCTCCGCCCGCTTGTAGGAGGCGCCGGTCGGGCACACCGGCACGCAGGGCGGCTCCTCGCAGTGCAGGCAGGACTTGGGGAAGTGCACCGTCTCGGTGTTCGGGAACTCGCCCACCTCGAAGGTCTGCACGCGGTTGAAGAAGGTGCCGGTCGGATCGGCGCCGTAGGGATTGAAGTCGCTCATCGGGCCGGCGCTGCCGGAGGTGTTCCACTCCTTGCAGCTCGTCACGCAGGCGTGGCAGCCGACGCAGACGTTGAGGTCGATGACCAGGGCCAATTGCGTCATTTCACCGCCCCCTTCATATACGCCCACAGGCTCCTGCGCTCTTCCTGCCCCGGATAGGGCTTGAGCGGCTCGAATTGAGGAGACGTCTCCGCCGTCTCGCCGGGACTGACTTTCGAGATGCGCACGCGCACGTCGTACCAGGCGGCCTGGCCGGTGACCGGATCGGAGTTGCTGATGCGCGACTGGCCAGCGGGCAGTTCCTCGGAAATCACGTGGTTGAGCAGGAAGCCCAGCCGCGACTCGTTGGCATCCGGCGTCAGGTTCCAGGCGCCGGCGGCCTTGCCGATGGCGTTCCAGGTCCACACCGTGCCCGGCTCCACCGCCTCGGAGTGGCGCGCCATGCAGCGCACCTTGCCCCATTGCGACTCGACCCAGATCCAGTCGCCGTCGTCGATGCCGGCCAGCCGCGCCGTGCGCGCATTCACGAAGAGATAGTTGTGCGCATGGATCTGCCGCAGCCAGGCGTTCTGCGAATCCCAGGAGTGGTACATCGCCATCGGCCGCTGCGTCACCGCCGCGAGCGGATACTTGTGGGTGTCGGTCGCCTGCACCTCGAGCGGGTCGAAGTAGAAGGGCAGCGGATCGAAGTAGGTCTCGATGCGCCGTTTCAGGTGCTCGGGCGGCTTCCTCGTGATGCCCTTGCCCTGCGCGGCGAGTCGGAACTTCTGCAGCACCTCGGAATACAGGTGGATCAGGATCGGCTCGGCGTAGCGCGTGATGCGGCTGCGCTGCGACCACTCGAGGTAGCCCTGGTTCCAGTTGCGCATGTACTGGTAGGAGCGCGGCAGCGCGTGGTGGTAAACACAGTTGTTCTGCGCGTACATCTCCCACTGGCGCGGGTTCGGCTCGCCGCGCATGAACTTCTCGCCGCCCTTGCCGCGCCAGCCGGCGAGGAAGCCGATGCCGGAGCCCGGCTCGGTCTCGTAGTTGGTGATGAAGTCCGGGTAGTCGCGATACTTGCGCGTACCGTCCTGCTTGACGAACACCGGCAGCTTCAGGCGCGTACCCAGTTCGATCAGCACTTCCTGGAAGGGCTTGCACTCGCCGGTCGGCGGCAGCACCGGGATGCGCACCGAATCCACCGGGCCGTCGAATTCCGAGATCGGCCGGTCGAGCATCGACATCACGTCGTGGCGCTCGAGGTAGGTGGTGTCCGGCAGCACGAGGTCGGCGAAGGCCGTCATCTCGGACTGGAAGGCGTCGCAGACGGCGATGAAGGGGATCTTGTATTCGCCCTGTTCATCCTTGTCATTGAGCATCTTGCGCACCTCCACCGTGTTCATGGTGGAGTTCCATGCCATGTTGGCCATGAATATCAGCAGGGTGTCGATGCGGTAGGGGTCGCCGCGCCAGGCGTTGGTGATGACGTTGTGCATCAGGCCGTGCACCGAGAGCGGATACTCCCAGGAGAAGGCCTTGTCGATGCGTACCGGATTTCCCGAGTCGTCGACAAAGAGATCGTCCGGCTCGGCCGGCCAGCCCAGCGCCATGCCGTCCAGCACCGAATTCGGCTTGACGGCCAGCGGCGTGTTGGGCGTCTTGGCGCAGGGCGGGATGGGCCGCGGGAACGGCGCCTTGTGGCGGAAGCCGCCGGGCCGGTCGATGGTGCCGAGCAGCGACATCAGGATCGCCAGCGCGCGGATGGTGTGGAAGCCGTTCGAATGCGCCGCCAGGCCGCGCATGGCATGGAAGGCCACCGGGTTGCCGGTGACGGTGTCGTGCTCCTTGCCCCAGGAATCGGTCCACGCGATCGGCAGCTCGATCTTCTGGTCGCGCGCCGTGACGCCCATCTCGTAGGCGAGACGCTTGATGGTCGCCGCCGGAATGCCGGTCAGGCCCTCGGCCCATTCCGGCGTGTAGTCCTTCACTCGCTCCTGCAGCAGCTGGAAGGACGGCTTCACCGGCGTGCCGTCGGCGAGCTTGAATTCGCCCAGCAGGAAGGGGTCGCAGCCCTCGGTGTGCGTGACCACCGGCTTGTTGCCCACGCGGTCCCACCACAGCTTGTTCTGAGGGTCGAAACAGCCCTCCTCCTCCGGCACCTCGGTGCGCAGGAACATGCCGAACTCGTCGCTCTGCTCGTCGAGGTTCACCAGCTGGCCGGCATTGGTGTAGCGCACCAGGAAGTCGCGGTCGTAGAGGCCCTGGGCGATGATCTCGTGGATGATCGCCAGCAGCAGCGCGCCGTCGGTGCCCGGGCGGATCGGCACCCACTCGTCGGCGATGGCCGAGTAGCCGGTGCGCACCGGGTTGATGGAAACGAAGCGGCCGCCGCTGCGCTTGAACTTCGAAATGGCGATCTTGAGCGGATTCGAATGGTGGTCCTCCGCCGTGCCGATCATGACGAACAGCTTGGCACGGTCGAGATCCGGTCCGCCGAATTCCCAGAAGGAGCCGCCGATGGTGTAGATCATGCCGGCAGCCATGTTCACCGAGCAGAAGCCGCCGTGCGCTGCGTAGTTGGGTGTGCCGAACTGGCGTGCGAAGAGGCCGGTCAGCGCCTGCATCTGGTCGCGGCCGGTGAAGATGGCGAATTTTTTGGGATCGGTGGCGCGGATCTTCGCCAGGCGCTCGGAGAGGATCGAGAAGGCCTGCTCCCAGGAGATCGGCTCGAACGCGCCGGCGCCGCGCTCGCTGCCCGGCTTGCGCAGCAGCGGCTGCGTCAGCCGCGCCGGCGAATACTGCTTCATGATGCCGGAGCTGCCCTTGGCGCAGATCACGCCCTGGTTGAGCGGATGCTCCGGGTTGCCGTCGATGTAGCGCACCTGCCCGTCGACCAGATGCACGCGGATGCCGCAGCGGCAGGCGCACATGTAGCAGGTGGTTTTCTTGACCTCCTGCACGGACGGAGTCGAAGCAGACATGGTTTGGAATTAAATATATTAGCGGTTGTTGATATTCTTCGGGCTTTGCGCCAAGTCCTCAAGCCAATTGTTTTTATTTCACCATAAGTAGCCTACTCTTGCGCTACTTATGGGCTGGTGTAAGCTCGAATGCCGGATACTGTCCGTTTTCAAGCCAGCAGGTCTGCCATGAACGATATTCCCGCATTCAACCCCGCCGAGCGGCGCGCCGTCGAAGCCGCCATGATCTACCGTTACGGCCAGCTCGTCGACCTGCAGGAGGCCGATGTCGAGGTGCGCCTGACGCCGGGCTCGGAGGCCCTCACCACCGTCCCGGGCATCTACTGGAACGAGCGCAAGGTGCAGTTCGTCGTCTGCAAGCTGGGCGACAGGCGCTACCGCTCCTACTTCTTCTACACCGAGGAACAACAGTACCGCATTGGCGAGCAGGACTACGACGTCATCGAGGACTGCGTGCGCAACCTGCTGCAGCTGCAGGTCGACCACGACGCCAAGCGCCGCGCCATCATGTCGAATCCCGGCCTCGGCCCGGACGAGGACTATCACGGCCCCCTGATCGTCTGATGAAAGTCTGCATCGTCTCCGACAGCCACGACCGCGGCCCGATGCTGGCCGCCGCCGTCGAGGAGGCCAAGTCCCTCGGCGCCGGCGCCGTCCTGCATTGCGGCGACATCATCGGCCCCAATACCCTCAAGCCCCTGCTCGCCATCGGCCTGCCGGTGCATGTCATCCACGGCAACAATCTCGGCGACTTCACCGCCATCAGCCAGATGGCGACACGCTCGAACGGACTGCTGAGTTATCACGGCGGCGACGCATCGATCGAGCTGGCCGGGCGGAAAATTTTTCTGGTGCATTACCCGCACTACGGCCAGGCCATGGCCTGCACCGGCGACTACGATCTCGTCTGCTGCGGCCACAGCCACAAGCCTGAAATCGCGCAGCAGGCGAACGTCAGGGGCGGCACCACCCGGCTGGTGAATCCCGGCACGGTGGCCGGTCTCGGCGCACCGGCGGCAACCTGGGTGCTCGGCGACCTGGCAACAATGGAATTTGCAATCCAGCGACTGTCATTCGCCGCTGCTTGACCCTGCCGCATGCAATGGTTTGATCTGCATCAAGCTTCATCCCGAATCGGGATTTAGAGTTTCAATCCCGATATAGGCAAATTCAGACGGTAATCAGGGCGTTGTTGATTAGAATCCGCTTCTGTTCTTCAACAAGCATTTCAGTTCCCGGGAGGCTCGATGTCAGCATCCATCGCTACCAGCCAGACGATTCTCGTCGTCGGCGGCGGCATCTCCGGCATGACGGCAGCGCTCGAAGCCGCCGAGTGCGGCAAGCAGGTCATCCTCGCCGAGAAGCTGCCGACGCTGGGCGGGCGCACCGCCCAGCTCTACCGCTACTTTCCCAAGATGTGCCACCCCACCTGCGGCCTGGAGATCAACCTGCGCCGCCTCAAGGGCAACCGCAACGTGCGCGTCCTGACGATGGCGGAGGTGTCGGCCATCAGCGGCACGCGCGGCGACTACACCGCGACGCTGAAGATCGCCCCGCGCTACGTCAATGAGAAATGCACCGCCTGCGGCGACTGCAGCAAGGCCGTTTCCGCCGAGATTCCCAACCCCTACAACTACGGCCTCGACAAGATGAAGGCCGCCTACCTGCCGCACGGCATGGCCTACCCGCAGCGCTACGTGCTCGACCCCTCGATCGTCGGCACGCCCGACGGCGAGGCGGCGAAGGCCGCCTGCAAGGTCGGCGCCGTCGATCTCGGCATGCAGGAAGAGATGATCGAGCTGAAGGTCGGCGCCGTGGTCTGGGCCACCGGCTGGAAGCCCTACGACGCGGCGAAGATCCAGCCCTACGGCTACGACCGCTTCGCCAACGTCATCACCTCCGTCGAGTTCGAGCGCATGTGCGACCCGCACGGCCCGACCGGCGGCAGGATCCTGCGCCCCTCGGACGGCAAGGAGGCGAAGAACGTTGCCTTCATACAGTGCGCCGGCTCGCGCGACGAGAACCACCTGCGCCACTGCTCGCGCATCTGCTGCATGGCCTCCCTCAAGCAGACGCAATACGTGCGCGAGGCCTGGGGCGACGACGCGAAGTCGACCATCTACTACATCGACATCCGCGCCATCGACCGCTTCGAGGATTTCTACCGCAAGGTGCAGCAGGACGCGACCGTCGGCTTCGTCAAGTCGAAGGTGGCGAAGATCGTGCAGGACGAGAAGACCGGTGACGTCGTGCTGCACGGCGTGGACACCGAGGGCTACAACCGCTACGCGACGCCGCATGACCTCGCCGTGCTGGCGGTGGGCATGGAGCCGTCGATCAAGGGCATCAAGCTACCAGAGGACATCGTCCTCGATTCGAGCGGCTTCATCGAGACGGCAGGCGAAGGCATGTTCAGCGCCGGCTGCGCCACGAATGCCCTCGACGTCAATCGCGCGGTGCAGAACGCCACGGCGGCATCGCTGCGCGCGATTCAGGTGATCAACAAGACAGCCGGTACGGAGGCAGCATAATGGCCGAAATGAAAACAGCCGCCTACATCTGCTCGGGCTGCGGCATCGGCGAGCGCGTCAGCACGGCGCAGATGGCGAAAATCGCGCAGAAGGAAGGCAAGATGGCGCTCGTGCGCGAGCATGCCTGCCTGTGCGACGCATCCGGCGTGCAGACAATCAAGGACGACATCGAGAAGGAAGCCGTCACCCACATCGTCATCGCCGCCTGCTCGCGCCGCGCCAAGACGGAAGCCTTCAACTTTCCCGGCGTCGCCATGTCGCGCGCCAACATCCGCGAAGGCGTCATCTGGAGCCAGCCCGAGGGCGACGAGTCCGCCGAGACGACGCAGGAAATGGCCGACGACTACGTGCGCATGGGCTGCGCCGAAGTGAAGAAGATGAAGGTGCCGGAAGGCAACCCGAATCGCGCCAGCAACAAGCGCATCCTCGTTGTCGGCGGCGGCGTCTCCGGCATGACGGCCGCGCTGGAAATGGCCGAGGCCGGCTACGACACCGTGCTCGTGGAGAAATCCGCTGCCCTCGGCGGCTGGGCCAGCCAGCTCGTCAAGCGCGTGCCCTCGATGCAGCCCTACGCCGATCCGGCCGACACCGGCATCGCCGAACTGGCTGCCAGGGTCAGCGCGCATCCGCGCATCAAGCTGCACCTCAACTCGACCATCGCCCAGACCAACGGCGCGCCCGGCCGCTTCGCGGTCGACATCGCCCAGGAGTCCGGCGCGACGGTGACGGAGGAAGTCGGCGCCCTCATCCAGGCCACCGGCTTCACGCCCTACGACATGATGAAGCTGCCGGAACTCGGCGCCGGCAAGAGCCCGAACGTGGTCGACCAGCTCGGCCTGGAAAAGCTCGTCAAGGCGGCACAAGACAACGGGGGCGGCGCGGTCAAGCGCCCCTCCGACGGCGGCGAAGTCAAGAGCGTGGTGTTCATCCAGTGTGCCGGCCAGCGCGACGAGGCGATGGAATCCGGCGGCAAACACCTGCCCTACTGCTCCGGCCACTGCTGCGCCACCAGCATCAAGCAGGCGATGTACTTCAAGGACGCCAATCCCGACATCGACACGATGGTGATGTACACCGACCTGCGCGTGCCGGGCACCGGCGAGGATTTCTACCGCAGCGGCCAGCAGAAGGGCGTCACCTTCACCAAGGGCAAGACGTCCTCGGTGGAAGCGGCGGGCAATGCCTGCAAGGTGAATTTCAAGGACCTCATCCTCAACGAGGACGTGAGCGTCGAGGCCGACCTCGTCGTCCTCGCCACCGGCATGGTGGCCAACTCCGGCATGAACATCGACATTCCGGAGGAAGAGGTCGCCAAGATGGAGGTCAAGCCGATCTCCATCCTCAACCTGAACTACCGCCAGGGCAAGGACATGCCGCAGCTGAAGAGTGGCTTCGCCGACTCGCACTTCATCTGCTTCCCCTACGAGACGCGCCGCACCGGCATCTACGCCGCCGGCCCCGTGCGCCGGCCGATGGACATGACGCAGGCCGTCGAGGACGCCACCGGCGCCGCCATGAAGGCCATCCAGGCGGTGGAGAACGCCAGCCTCGGCCGCGCCGCGCATCCGCGCGCCGGCGACCTGTCCTACCCGATCGTGCGCCTGGAAGGCTGTACGCAGTGCAAGCGCTGCACGGTGGAATGCCCCTTCGGCGCCATCGACGAGGACGAGAAGCGCTTCCCGGTGTTCAACGAGTCGCGCTGCCGCCGCTGTGGTACCTGCATGGGCGCCTGCCCGGTGCGCGTCATCTCCTTCGAGAACTACTCGGTGGACACCGTCGGCATGCAGATCAAGGCGGTCGACATGCCCGACGAATTCTCCGAGAAGCCGCGCATCCTCATCCTCGCCTGCGAGAACGACGCCTACCCGGCGCTGGACATGGCCGGCATGCAGCGCAAGGTCTATTCCGCGTTCGTGCGCGCGATTCCGGTGCGCTGCCTCGGCTCGGTGAACACCATCTGGATCACCGATGCCCTCAACGGCGGCTGGGACGGGGTCATGATGATGGGCTGCAAGAAAGGCGAGGACTACCAGTGCCACTTCGTCAAGGGCTCGGAAATGGCCAGCTACCGCATGAGCAAGGTCGACGACACGCTCAAGCAGATGGGCCTGGAGACCGAGCGCGTTGCCACCTACGAAGTCGCCATCACCGACATCGAGCGCGTGCCACAGCTCATCAACGAATACGCCGAGAAGATCAAGGAAATCGGCATGAGCCCCATGAAGGGCTTCGCCTGAGGAGCGCGAAATGAGCGAACAAGCCACTGCCCGCTACCGCAACGACTTCCTCAAGGAGGTCGAGAAGAACGTCGAGGAAGGCCACTGGGTCAAGATGTGCATGCAGTGCGGCGTCTGCGCCGGCTCCTGCCCGCTCGGCCCGGCCTGGGCGCATCCGCCGCAGGAAATCTTCATGATGATCCGCGCCGGCAAGCGCGAGGAAGTGCTGACTTCCGACTCGATGTGGATGTGCACCTCCTGCTACAACTGCATCGTGCGCTGCCCGCGCCAGCTGCCGATCACGCACATCATGCACGGCCTGGCCAACTACGCCCACCGCCTCGGCCTGGCGCCGAAGGGGCAGCCGACGCAGGCCACCGCCACGCTGTTCTGGAACAACCTGATCAAGAAGGGCCGCGTCAACGAACTGACGTTCTCGCTGGCCCTCTACTTCAAGGACGGCTTCGTGCAGGGCATCAAGAACGCCCTCAACATGCAGGCGGTCGGCCTTGGACTGATGAAAGCCAAGCGCCTCAACCCGATGGAAATCCTCGGCGGCCACGGCGTCAAGGACCAGGCCGGCCTCCAGGCCATGATCGCCAAGGCGCGCGAGATCGAGGACCGCAAGAAGGGCTTCGCCAAGTAAGCCCAGACGGAGAAACCAAATGGCAAAGAAAGAATACGCGTTCTACCCCGGCTGCTCTTCGCAAAAGGGCGCTTCCGCATCGAACTACCTGACGTCGGTCAACGCCATGTGCGACAAGCTCGACGTCACCATCACCGAGATCCCCGACTGGAACTGCTGCGGCGCCTCGATCGGCTACGCCGAGGGTGGCGAGCTGCCGCGCCTGGCGCTCTCGGCGCGCAACTTTGCCCTGGCCGAAACGCACATGCCGGGCAAGGAGATGGTCGCCACCTGCGCCGCCTGCTGGCTGGCCCAGCGTGAAGTCAAGGAGCGGCTCGACCACAGCGAGGTGCTGCTCAAGGAGACCAACGAGGCGCTCGCCGCCGCCGGCCTGCAGTACCAGGGCACGACGCCGATCCGCCACATGGTCGAGGTGCTGATCGAGGACCTCGGCTACGATGCCCTCAAGCAGCCGGTGGTGAAGCCGCTCCAAGGCATCAAGTTCGCCGGCTACGTCGGCTGCCAGACCAACCGCCCCTTCGGCATCGCCGGCGAATCCTTCGAGAACCCGGTATACCTCGACAAGCTGGTCGAGACCGTCGGCGGCGAGGCCGTGCCCTACGACCAGAAGGTCACCTGCTGCGGCGGCGCGCTGGCCTTCTCCGAGCCGGAAAAGTCGCAGAAGCAGATCCGCGACATCGTCGAGTCGGCCTACGACCACGGCGCCGAGATGATCGTCACGCCCTGCCCGCTGTGCCAGGCCAACGTCGAGATCTACCAGAGCGAGATCAACAAGAAGCAGGGCACGAAATTCAGCATGCCGGTGCTCTACTACAGCCAGCTGATGACCATCGCCTACGGCGGCTCGGCGAAGGAGGCCGGCCTCGACGGCCAGCTGATCAAGGCGACGAAGCTGGAAGAGATCGCAAAGAAGTAGCTGAAAACCTCCCTAAAGAAGCCCCGGCCAGCCGGGGCTTTCTTTTTCAGAGCGGGTCACCCACCAAGACGAATGGGGCCCAGAAAAATGGATGGGCCAGTTGGACGCCCTGCTGCACCATCTGGCGTACTTTTCGACGGGCATTGGCAAGTGCCAGCGGCTTTGAACGCCCAGCCGCAAGCTCTTTAAAGAACTCTGTCATCAACGCAACGGTCGCTCGGCTTCCGACAGGCCAATGGGAGACTACCAAACTACGCGTGCCGGCATACATGAAAGAACGCGTCAGTCCGGCAAATCCCTCGCCTCCGCGGGCATTTTCCGGTTCGCCAGCTGTATTGCAGGCGGACAGCACCGTCACATCCGCGTCCAATCTAAGCCCGAGCACCTCGCTCATCGTCAGGAAGCCGTCTATTCCTGCCGGGTTGTTAACCAGTGACATCGCCAAGGCGGGCTGGCCCAATGAAGAAAAATCGCCGCCTAGCAAGCCGTGCGTGGAGAACATCAGGTAGCGCGTGCCGATCAAATTCGTTTCATAAACTAGGCTTTCGCTTGCCCTGCTTCGCAAGAACAGCTGCCCCTTCCCGCCCAGTACCTTGTTCACAGCTGCAGCCTCATCGGCTGTTTCCGGCAGCCGCGGGATGCCTTTGACTCCCGTGGAACGAGCAAGCATTGCTCCATAAAGGCCACCCTTGGTGGCAAGAGCATCCTCGGTAGCAGAATCGGAGCCGAAATCGGGGTCTGCAAACGCAATGAACGATTGTTTCCATGCTCCTGCACGTCCCTCCCTTCGCATTGTCAGCAATGCCCCCGCCGACGGAACATAACCGATGGAGTAGCGGTCGCCGAACCAAGGGAGTGTCGCGTATTCACGAAAGATCGGTCCGCCGCCAGATGGCGCAACCTTGCTGTCGCCTACAAGAAGCGCTTCAAATGGCAAGGTATACAAGGCATCATCGCCTGCGATGATTAGCCGCCCGTGCTTCGACAACAGCGGGGCAACGTCTGCCGCCACCTTTTCGTAGAGCTCCACGGCCGTTTCCGGCCGCCAACGATGCAAATCATCTACGCCTTGCATTTCGGTAAATGGGCGCCGGAAGCGATCCACCAGCTGGCGCACCATGCCACGCCCTAGAGCCAGTGGCACGGCACGAAATGATTTGCGGTCAAGGACGAAAACCACCGACTGGCCCCGCATCACGAAATAGGAGAGCAGAGTCTCGTCGGGCGCAAGCACAGCCTGGATGTCCGCAACAGTAAAGCGACGCGGCTTGGAAAGTTCAGCAAAGCGGGGAAAGGTTTTAGCGATCTCCGACTGAATCCCGTCGAGTGCAGTTCTTAGCGACTGCTGTCGCGCCTGCAACTGGGCCAATTCTTCCCTGGCGCCGCCGCCGAGCGATGCAAGCGATTTGGTCACCTGGCCATAATCGTTTTGCAGATTCCTTTCTGATTCGATCATTTTCCGCAGGTGCGAGCCCTCCCTGCCTGCAGCCCGCTCCGCTCCCGCGCCGGCAAGCATCTCGCTGAACTGACGGCTGCGGGCTAGTTCAGAAATTCCAAACGCAATTTTCATCAAATTCTGGCCCGCAGCGGATGGCTCGCCGTGCATCAGAACATCGATGTACTCCTCGAACAATCCCCGCCTATCACCGAGAAATGCGCTACGTGCCTCCTGACCGAGCCCCGCAGTTCGCTGGTAGGCGCGCTCGAGAATTTCAACCGCCTCACTGTAACGCTTGGCGGCCTCCGAGAACTCCTTGACCATCGCGAAGGCCCTCCCCTCGCCGCGCAACGCTTGCCACATGGTCTCTTCGTCTCCCGTTTGCATGGCGCCCTTCCGGACTTCCTCGAACACCCTTGCGGCGACCCTTGGCTGGTTTGCTGCCAGATAGGCCGCGCCGACCTTGAGATAGGTTCTCGACTCCGCATACCGATCTCCCGCATCACGGTAAATTTCCATCGCGGACTTGAGGTGCTTGAGTGCAATGCCCGGGTCCGGCATCAAAACCCGTCCCGGCACCTTATGTTCCAGCCATAACTCACCGAGCTGAACAAGCGCCTCGCCCTCGCCTATGTAATCGTGCCGCTTGCGGGCAGTGGTAAGGGCGCTTTCGGCATAGTTAAGCGCCTTTTCCGGCTCTTTCAACCGCAAGTGGGCGCTGCCGAGTCGGATCAGTGCTCGCACTTCGCCCACGGGATCGGCCAGGGTGCGGTACCGGCGCAGCGCATCCGAAAGCATTTGCACGGCATCGCCGATCAACCCCAGCTCGTAATACAGTTCGCCAAGGCTGAGAATGGCCTGCGCCTCGCTCGGGACATAGCCGAGACTGCGAAATTGCCCCAGCACTTCCTGCCATAACTCGAGGGCCGGGCGATAGTTCGCACGCCGGGCGTGATACGCGGCTTGCTGCGCCACGGCAAAGGCCAGTGCACCGCGGTCCTTGCCGGCTGTCGCCATGGCCAGTCCAACTGCAATCGAACGCTCGGCACCGACGGAGTCGCCTTGCCGCTGTTGCAACTCGGCGCGCCAGCGCAATACTTCCAATTGGACTGCAGTATCGGTTGTTTCAAGAGCAAGATCATGTGCCTGCTGCAGGCGCTCGCTGGCACGCCCATAGCGCGTCTGCAGCAGATCGAGCCGTGCCTGCATCACAAGGATGCGGGCACGTGGGCCGGGCGTACCCAAACGATCGGCCAATTCGCGCGCCTGCTCAAGGTAGTCTTTCGCCTTACTCAGCTCGGTCAGGGCAATATACAGTTGGCCCAGACCGATCAGGGCGTCGCAACGAATCACCTCGGAGGAGGCATTTTGAATGCCGCGAAGGATTTTCAGTGCGTCGACATAGGCGCCCTGGCGGAGGGCCGCTTCGGCCCTCTCGAAAGGGGAGGGTTCCTGGGGCAGGACAGGGTTGGAATAGGCCGCCAGGCAAACCGTTACGGCCAGGACCCACAGGCGCACTCTGGGAATACGGCTCATGCTTCCTGTCAGCATTGCAGCGAAGCTCAGTATTTAGCCGAAGCGGCAAGCTCCTCGAGTAATCGCTTGGCCTCGGGGTAGGCGGCCGCAAGAACGACGACGGAAATGACAAATACCGCCTTTTCGCCCTCCAGGAGAATGTCTCGTCCATGGGCATGGTTTCCCTTGAGGGTGATTCGCTTTTCCGTAATCCAGACCTTCTTACCGGAAATCCGACCCGCCTCCACGGAATCCATCTCTCCTCCCTGCTGGCTCCATGCATCCCTAAGCGTCTTGATGAGAAAGTCAACTGTTATCGACTGGTCGACTTTTCTGAATCCCAGGGCATTAAAGGTGACGGGTTTGACACCCGAGATGGGCTCCTTGAATTTGAAATCGGCAACGGGACCCGCCATATCATTGTTCGCGTCCTTCTCTCTATCGACAATCTCCCATTTGCCATCGACGGAAGTCAGTTCTATATATCCGAATCTCTCGCCGATGAATGTATTGCCGATAACCTCCCCCGCACGGGCTTGAGCTGCGAGAAAAAACAGTGAAACGACCAGATATCGCAGGCAGTCTCTACGCATCGCAACCTCCCCAGTTAAACGAAGCCCGAATGCTCATTAGGCATCCGCCATATGTGATAGTCAAGTTCGCTACCAGAGGCTCGCTGGAAGGTCTCCACAAAACGGGAATCCGCAAGTAGTCCTCAAGCCAGTGGCTGGCCGTGCGGCCTGGATTCGCAGCGTATGGGCGCTAGGGAAAGGACTTATATCGACCGGCTGGCCGCCTCAAAGGCAGCGGCCAGCTCCTCGTAGCTGCGCGTAACCGGATACTGCGGGAATTCGTCGATGACGTTCTGCGGCGGGCGAAACAGGATGCCGGCGTCGGCTTCGGCCAGCATGGCGGTGTCGTTGTAGGAATCGCCGGCGGCGATGGTCTTGAAGTTGAGTGTGCGGAAGGCCTTGACCGATTCGCGCTTGGCTTCCGGCTGGCGCAGCACGTAGTTGCGCACGACGCCGCCGGCATCCACTTCCAGCTTGTGGCAGAGCAGCGCCGGATAGCCGAGCTGCTGCATCAGCGGCATGGCGAACTCGTAGAAGGTGTCGGAGAGGATCACCACCTGGAAACGCTCGCGCAGCCAGTCGAGGAACTCGCGCGCGCCGGACAGCGGCCCCATCTCGGCGATCACCTTCTGGATGTCGGGCAGGCCGAGCTTGTGCTGCGCCAGGATGGCCAGGCGCCCCTGCATCAGCCTGTCGTAATCGGGCTCGTCACGCGTGGTGCGAGACAGCTCGGGGATGTTCGTCCGTTTGGCGAACTCGATCCAGATTTCGGGGACCAGCACGCCTTCGAGATCCAGACACGCAAGCTGCACTTGATCACTCCTGTTGGTCGCAATGCCGGCGCGGGCGCCGGAAAAAGGAACGGCATTTTAGCCCAAATCCATTGTTCCGACGCTCAGGTTGCCAGCCGGCGATAGATCTCGGCTACTTTCAGGGGCAGCTTGCGCGCGTCGTCGAGCACGGTATAGCGCGCCGGGCCATACAGCCGCGGCAGATAGTCGGCGCCATGGCGATCGATGGTGATGCAGTAGCTGCGCACGCCGCACTCGTGCGCCTCCTGCAATGCGCGGCGCGTGTCCTCAATGCCGTAGTGGCCGCGATACTCGTCGCCGAAATCGTCGGGCCGGCCGTCCGACAAGGTCACCAGCAGCTTGTGCCGCGCCGGTTGCGCTTCGAGCAGTTGCGTCAGGTGGCGGATGGCGACGCCCATGCGCGTGTAGTCCTTGGCCTCGATGGCGGCGATACGCCCGCGTACGGCCGCGTCGTAGCGTTCGTCGAAGCGCTTCACCGGGTAGATGTCGCAGCGCGTGCGCGTCCAGCCGGAGAAGCCGTAGATGGCGTAGGCATCGCCCAGCGTCTCCAGCGCCTCGCACAGCATCACCAGCGACTCGCGCTCGGCGTCGTTTACCCAGCCTTTGGTCGAGCCGCTCATGTCAACCATGAACATCGCCGCCAGCGAGCGCTCGTTGCGGATGCGGCGGCAGAACAGGCGCGCCGAGGGCTCGGCGCCGCTGGCGCGGTCGCCCGCCGCCTCGACCAGAGCGTCGACGTCGACCTCCTCGCCCTCGGGCTGGCGGCCGAGCAGGCGGTCCTCGCCGCGCAGCATCTCGAAGCGCCGGCGGATCTGGCGGATCAGTGCCGTGTTGCGCAGGCTGACTTCTGCCACGTAGTCGGCATCGCCCGGCGCCAGGGCCACTTCGAAGAGATGGCACCTCTTCGAAGTGGCCCTGGCGCCGGGCGATG
>UBJH01001691.1_pt1 | contig 21372 bp, 17 predicted proteins | sample 2193721 | NCBI WGS metagenome assembly UBJH01 (sample SAMEA4703186, study PRJEB27089) | metagenome | reverse complement strand
AATGCCAACGGCTGGAACAACACCGATGTCACGGTCGCCGGCAACGGGACCGACAGCCTCTCCGGTATCGCGTCCTGCACGTCCATCACCCTCACGACTGAGGGCGCGGGGCAATTGGCTACGGTAAGCTGCACCGACAAGGCGGGTAACGCTGCGAGTGCCGCCACAACGGTCAACATCGACACAACGCCGCCGACGGTGGCCTGCAGTGTGAATCCGACGACGCTGTGGCCGCCGAACCACAAGATGGTGGGCGTCACAGCCGCTGTCGCGGTGACTGATCCGCTGGCTGGCTCGGCCGGCTTTACACTGATGTCGGCTACAAGCAGTGAACCGGACAACGGCTTGGGAGATGGTGACACGCCTCATGACATCCAGGGGTTCGATCTCGGCGTCCCGGATATCAGTGGGCTCCTGCGGGCTGAGCGTTCCGGGAACGGCACAGGTCGAGTGTATACGCTGACCTACGGAGGGACAGACCTCGCCGGGAACTCGGCGACCTGCAGCGCGACGGTTACGGTACCCCACAACACTAAGTGAACCGTGCCAGCTCAACAAAAGGAGAACAGCAAATAAAGGGTGTTACGAAGGATGTCAGTAGGTCGTTTGTGACAAATACCGCTGTGTGTAAACGGCGGCCAGGGGGTGGACCCTCAGTGATTGGGTGATTCGTGGGATATGGTGATCGTGGCGTTGGTCTGTCTGTAACTGCAATGTTTCCGCGACAGGAGGCACGATGAAGATGGCTGTGTGCTGCGTCCCATCCAGCGGATGATGTGTCACAGTTATTCATCGACGGTCCTCGGAGAGGACCACACAAAGGAGATGCCATGAAGAACGGATTGCTTATGAATCGACTCGTCGGAGCGCTGCCGTCGCTTGCGCCGGCAGCGGCCATCGGCGCGGTCCTGCTTGTGTCGGCATCCGGCGCTGTGTTCGCTGAGCCGCAAGCCGGCGGGCTCCCAGCTTTGGCTGACAGGGTGGTTGCGCTCGAGGCAGCGAACGCCAACCTCAAGGCAGCCCTGGACGCTGAGGTGGCGGCGCGTCAAGCGGCAGACGCCGCACTCCAGAACGCGATCAACGCGGAGATGGCGGCACGCACAGCAGCCGATACCGGGATCCAAAACGCCATCAACGGTGAAGTCGCCGCGCGGATTGCGGCCGACAATGCCGAGAGCGCGGCCAGGCAATCGGCCGACGGGGCGCTCTGGACCACTGTCAACAACGCAACGTCGCGCCTCTCATCCCTCGAAGCCGCCGTTTTCGCCGCGAGGCTGAACGTATGGCATAGTTACGCTGGCGGCATTGTTGTGGGTAACCACGACACTCGTATTGCCGTCGTATACCCAAGCGAGCCTGGGATGTATGTTATCAATGCGAAGGTCACGCTGAGGAACCGGGATGGGGACTATCAGTCAGGCGGATGCAAGATTTGGGTGGGTTATACAGACAGTTATGGGATGCTGGACGAAGCCAATGTCAGGATCGGAGCGAAGGACGATGCCGATCAAGTGTCCATTGCTCTGCAGGGCGTACGTAGTGGCTTGCCGCAGAACTCGGCTGTTACTTTGACGTGCGGCACATATGACGGCGTTGTAGACGATGCGGTTCTCACGGCCATCAAGATACACGAGTAGGCGCGTCGAAACAGAGGGCGTGTAAACGACAAGCCGTTTTGCACAAGGAGGACAGGATGAGGAGTGTACGGACGTGGGTGGTGCTGGTACTTGTGGCAGTCGGTGTTGGAGGAGCGGCGCAGGTCTTTGCGGGGGACGGCGCCAACGGATCGACCTATGCCCTGACCGCGTTCGATGAGGACTTCACCCTGATGGGACTCAACGAGCAGGGCCGATCGTTCCAGGCGGTGTACGGCTCGACAACCCGGTTCAGGGAGGCGGCCTTGGAGAAATTCGCACCAGTAGATCCCTGCCGTACCTGGGCCGAGGCGTACAATACTTATGTCCAGGTGAACGATACGGTGGGGTTCAACGCGACCTTGGCGAATATGGTGACCGACAGTTGTCTGGCCAAGGTCCACATAGACAAGAAAAACCCGACCTGGCGGATCCGCTCGTTCGAGCCGGTGCCGTCGCCGCAATAACGAGCGCGCTGGAGCGGCCGACTTCGGACTGATGAAAAGGACGGGATGGGTTGAGGAGCGGGGGTGAACTGAACCTGTCCCGGGTGGACGCAGGCTCGGAGGGACGGCGTCGGTGGCTGTTAGGCTCGCTTCACCCGTGGAAAGTCCGTCAAAGTACTCTTGTCGTCACGAGTTGGGTGATCCAGCAACCGAGGCGAACCGCGCGATCGATTGCTCAATAAAACGACCCTGCTGTCGATTACTTACTTGTCGGTTTGAGGTGGAGCTTCGTCATACGTTGCTGAAAGGAGGGGAAGACGGCTTTAGTGGCGTGGATGGCGGGTTTCTCACTATTGGTTTGGCTCTTAGTGCCCCGGGCGGTTCTGGCTATTAGCGCGCCAGACCCTTCGAGTGCTCCAGCCCAGGACTTAGATGTCCGGGGATCTCTCCCGAGCGCGTCGCCGCCGGGGAAGGCGCCGGGGCCCATCACGCCCGCGCAAGCCGAGACCCTGAGTTCCCTCTTGGGTGCGGGTGCGGCGGCGGAGGCGAGGGGGAATGTGACGGCCCGCTGGAGCACGCTGACGGGGGCTCCAAGCCGGATTTCCAGCACGACCCAGGCTCTGACTGGTCCAAGTGCGGGTGCGCCATTGGACATTGCGCGGGACTTCCTCACTGCTCATCTGGCTGTGTTCAATCTCACGCGGCAAGATGTCAGCGAGCTTCGGATCTCCCGGAACTTCGTCAGTCAAAACAACGGGGTGACCCACCTTACCTATCAGCAGCAGGCCAACGGTATCGACGTCTTCGGAGGGGTCATCGACATCAACATCGACCGAGGCGGCCGGGTGCTCAACATCGCTGGCGAGCCTATGCCCCAGTTCCACGCCAGCGTGAATACCACCATTCCTGTCATCTCCGTCGAGGCGGCCATGAGTCAGGCGGCGGCCGGCGCTGGCGTCGCGAATGTAAAAGCTTCTCAGTCCGCGGGTCTCGTCTATTTTCCGCTTGCGCTGCGAAATTCCCGCCTGGCTTGGGACGTGACCGTCGAAGATGCGCAGACACCGAACATCTATCGGAGCCTGGTAGATGCGGTAGATGGAACGGTCCTCTGGCGGCAGAATCTCACGAAGTACAGCCACATCCAGACCCACGGTCTGGTCTTCGAGGGCGATAGCCCGATTCCTGACAATCCCGTCGGGACATCCACAGGCGCGGTCGCCAGGACCGACCAGCTCTTCCACGGGGGCGGGCAAGTATTCCCCCGTGGCCTCGGGACGCCACTGTTTTCCCACGATGACACGCACTTTGATTTGTTAACAAGAGAGTTTTTAGGGAGCAGAGTGCATAAACACACTGAAAACAATACCATTTCCAAAAGGAGGAGAATATGAAACGGTTATTATTAGTAGCACTGATGGTTTTTGTGAGCTTGGTCGGGATTTCTGCGTACGCCGAGGCGCTCGTCCTGTGTGTAAATGCAAGCGGGTCCGTGACCGCGCTTCCTGCATGCAAGTCAGGATGGACCCAACTCGACGTCGCGGCAGCAGGGCTTGTAGGCCCCGCTGGTCCCGCAGGCCCCGCGGGGCCTGCGGGTCCGCAGGGGCCAGCGGGGACTGCCAGCGTCTACTTGGCCGAGATGGGCTTCTTCAGCGAGTCCCGTATCACTCGATTCAACAGCCTGGACTTGCCCGCCGGGACGTACTTGGTGGGCGCGAAGGGCAGCATGACGTCGCCCGCGTATGGGGGTTGCAACATCGTATCCGGTCCCGAAGCCTACCAAACCTACTGGGATAGTTTTGATTATGACAACGACACGTCGGAATTGGCGGTGGTGTTATTTGCCAAGGTCACGCTTACCGAGACGTCGACGAACGTTGCCATGCGTTGCGGCAATGGTTTCGGTGATACCTGGACTATCTCGGAGCCCGTGATGTGGGCGATGCCCGTGGCCCCTTGACACGACCGTGTCGTCACGAAGCGTGACGTTGTGGTCGATTGCACTTAACCAAGTAGCACGCAATACGCGATCGCGGTACGGGGACCGGCGCCGCCGGTCCCCGTACCACTTGTGTTGACGGTTGCCTACGACGCCCACAATGCGCCGTTAACGCGTCGTCGTCTCCGGTCGCCCTGATAACACTTTGGTCCACACGGCAGCGATGCCTAACGGGGGCGGAGAGGGATAGGGTAAAGAACGCCGCGTCCATCAGATGTGATGTTGTGCTCACTTTCAGACAGAAATCGCCAATCCAACTATAGGGAAATCCTAACTCTTTGTAGGTGACATCGCCACCTGAGATAGGGTTTCGTGGCGCTGTTTCCCTAACTCAACCTGATTGTCCAACTTTCTGATTCCTCTTTCGGATCGAGTAGCTACCCTGATGCCTTCTCAGCCCCGATCTCTCCTCGAAAGGGAAATAGTGACCTGATTCTCACCACGAGGGATACCGCCGCTTTCAGAAGCGATTCCGTCCATTGCGGTCTGAAGTTGAGATGCTGTCCAGAGGGAACTCCTTTGGAGGGGGGTAGGTCTGAAGGATAATCTCACCAATTATTGTTTGAACTCTTCAACCCTTATCACAAGGTCCATCAGTTCTTGAATCGGCAAACCCTCTTTCTGAGGTGGATCAGGGGGCGTCCATCCGACGCTTCCTTCGTGAAAGTGTGATTTTTGAATATCATCCCGAGAACAGTAGCGTCCCAACGTTAATCGAATAAATTCGATTGGATGCGATCATCGACCCCTGGCGCTTCGGGGTCCGTATGCGAAAGGACCTGTAGAATGGGCGTTTTCTCGAACAGCGTCACGCTCAAAATCTGTAGCATCGTGTAAAGGGAGCGAGGCAGGGTCAGACGCTTTTTGACAATGGCCACCAGGACATACACGCTGATGGCAATCCAGATTTGCGTTTTGACCGCATTCGCGGTGGTCCCGTAAAACGCTTTGAACCGCAGGTGCTGCTTGATCCATTTGAAAAACAGCTCTACCTGCCAGCGGCACTTGTACAGTTGAGCATCACGATGGCGGGGAGGGAGAACTGGTTGGTGAGGAAGACGAGCCGCTGCTTGGTGTGGGCGTCGTGGTACCGGATACGCCTGAGCTTTTCGGGGTAGCCCTTGCGCGAGTAGAAGCCCGTGACGGTGATGGTTTGATCTGCCTGCACGCCGGTCGATTTGTCCACGGGGTGAGAGTACAGACGCTTGAAGACGAGGTTGCGCTTGGCCCGTGTCACGAAGTACGCGTGAGACTGATGCACCCGGTACAGACGCGCAAAATCCAGATAGGCTCGGTCCATGATGTAGATGGACCCGGCCTCGATGCAGAGTTCGTCGAGCATCATGACCTCGTGTCTGTTGCCGGGCGTAATGTGGATGAGCACGGGGATGTTGCCCCGCAGATCCAAGAGGGTGTGGAGCTTGACTGCCGCCTTGCGCCGCCGGAACTTTGCCCAAGGAAACACCGACAGACAGAGATCGATGATCGTGGCATCGAGGGCGTACACGGTTTGGTCGAGCTCCACGCCGAACGCCTCGTCGGCATACAGGGCTCTGGCCGTGTGAATCAGCACCTGGGCGAACTCGGCGTAGATGCGCCCGTCGCGGGTCTCGTTGGCGTGGGCCAGCGTGTTGCGAGCGACCGTGCCCCGAATCCCCATGTGATACAGCTTGGCCTTGGCTCCCCGCAGGCACGCTTCGATGTCCCGGAGACTTTCCCGGTAGGTCAGTTGCGCAAAGGCCATACAGAGGAACTGGTCCCAGCAGGAAAAGCTCTTGATCTTGTAATTGCCGTGGTAGCGTTCGACGCATTGGCGAAACTCGTACGCAGAGACGAAGTCCATCAGTTGGGCAAACACCGTCCTCCCGATATTCATCGGCCACCCCCTTCCGCAATGTTGCGGAAGTATGGCCGCTCGGCGCAAAGGATTTCAAATCGAAAAATGTCATCGTGGGAGAAACACTCCGCGTTATCAGCATGTTAACGCACGTTCCGTATTTAACGTTGGGACACTACTGATCCGGTAAGATAAGAAAACCCCTATAAGAAGGGAAGAAGAAGGGAGGGACCACATCAGAGAGGTGATGCTTGTTGATGGCGAGTCAAGGAGGGTTCACGCCAGCGCGAGGAGGCCCGGCGTTGAGCGCGCTCATGTTGACAGGTAGCCCAAGCTCGTGACCATCGGCCAGGCCCAGCGCCGCCTCCTGGTGTCTAAACCAGGCCCGGAGTGCATCCGGTAGGCGTGAGGCCGGTCCGCGAACCCTGCCCTTATGTCATTGCGGCTGGGCGGGCCGTTTCAGCACGCCGCACGCGGACTTTGATCTCCACGCGCGACCCGAGGCGGTTGATGATCGACATGAGGCGATCCACAGTGAATCGCCTCAGATCCGCATTGCGGATGCGTGAGAAATCGGCCGCTGCAATGCCCGTGCGCGCGTGTGCGGCGCGCACGGTTAGCTGTTCCCGGTCGAGCGCCTTGATGATCTCGGCGGCCAGCAGGGCCGTACATTGCTCCACATCCGCGTTCTTGTGCCCCACATCGCGGAACACATGGCCGCTTCCACGCACCACGTCCAGTTTTTCGCCTTTCATCGCAACATTTCCTTTAGTTTCGTTGTGCCCCTTCACCGACTTACTGGAATAGCTTCGCGTACTAGCGCGATGTCATATATGACAACAATCGTCAATCATTTATACGGTTTGGGTATAAGGGTTCGGATGGGGATTACCAGCGTCGCGAGAAGTGCCTTTTCGTACCTTGACAGGGTAGGGGATTACAGAGTACGCTTAAGCTGTAAAGCGGTCATAGCAGAAATACTGTGAGGTGACATATGGATATCACGCTGCAAGTCCGGCAGAGGGGTGCATTCACGCTTCCTGCCAGCCTGCGGGAGCGCTACAAGATCAAACCCGGCGATACGTTTCGCATCGTGGACCTGGATGGCATCCTGGTCCTCACGCCCATGGTCCCCATGGTTCCGGAACTGGCCCGCGAAATCGAACGCGCCAGGATCGAGGCCGGCGTGAGTCTTGAGGAGATGCTCACGGCCCTTCAGGGCCAGCGTACACGATACGTGCAAGAGAAGTACGGCCGAAAACGTCGGTGAAGAGGCCACGTGTTTTCCTCGACGCGGATGTCCTCTTTGCTGGAGCTGCTGGCCCAACAGAGCAAGGGGCCAGCCACGTTGTCCTCCGATTGGGAGAAATCACCCTGATTGAGTGCCTCGCCTCCACCCAAGTGGTGACGGAGGTTGAGCGCAACTTCGAAAAGAAGCTGCCCAGTAAGCTGCCGGAGCTGCGACTGATCATCAGCCGGAGTCTCTGTGTCGTGTCGGATCCGAAACCTCATGAATTGACCCCTTACAAAAGGCAGGCTGACCCCAAGGACCTGCCGATCCTGGTGGCGGCCTTACAACACGGTTGTCGCTACCTGCTCACGTTTAATCTTCGCCATTACCATCCCGCCACGTCCGACTTGGTGGTCCAACGCCCTGCCGATTTCCTCACGACCATTCGGACCCTCCTGGTCCAACTCGCGGCAGGATCCGAAAAGGCGGAATAACAGATCTTGCCGACCGGGCTCATTGAGGGGCCGCCTACCCATTCGCCCGCCACCCCAGTGTAAGGGCAGCCGCCGCCGTGCGCGTTTCCACGCCGAGTTTGTCAAGGATGTGCTCCACGTGCTTCTGCACCGTGCGAGTGCTCATGCCGAGGATGCACCCGATCTCCGCATTGGTCTTCCCCTGGAGGACCCACTGCAGCACTTCAGTCTCGCGTTGGGTGAGGTCCCTCCGCTCGAAGGAGACCGGCTGCGGACCTGTCGGCCGCTCCTCCGGGAGCAACAGACAGCACTCCGCTTCGCACAGGTGTCGCACGAGCAGGCAGGCGAAATGACAGATCAGAACAGAAGATGTCCGCGTTTCGTTCGCGCTGAGCCCATCGAAGTATCAATAAGCAGAGTCGATTAACAGGTTCTGACTCTATTGAATAATCCCTTATAATATCTTATGACATGTATGTAGCAACCTTAGAAACCTATACGCACCGATAACATGAAATAGGGATAACCCACGCTTGGCCCTGTGATGCACATGTACTATGACTTTAAATATACGCAAAAATGCGTATTGACAATGCCGGACTTGTTAGGATAACGTAAGTGAAACTTCGCATGCTGTGTTCACGCTTTGAGATGCGTAAGATATCACCTTATGTTCTGGTCAGTCATTCCCGCAGGCCGGAAGCGGGAATCCAGAACCCCCGTTCTTTCCTGGATTCCGGTTGTAGATACGGAACACTCGCAGCGGGCTGCAGGTGGCTCAAGAAAGGTGAACGATGATCGGTGTAGTACAACGTACCATTCAGGTGTAGTGATAACATCGCTGTTGCGCCACGACAGAATGGTGCGGCTTAGCGTCTCTTTGACAGGAAAGGACGTATGATGTCTCAAGACAATGTCGAGAAAAAAGAGACCGATGACGACCTCTCCGATATAGACCAGTATCTCGAAAAAAAAGCGCAGATCGAGAACCTTCTTCAGGAGAAGTTCACCAAAGTCCTTACGATCATGTTTACCGACCTGAAGGGTTCAACGTCCCTGGCAGAGACAGAAGGCGATCTCTCAACTCGCATACTGATCAAGCATCATAATGACATTGTATTTCCTATCATCCAGCAGCATCATGGGGTGTTGGTCAAGACGATTGGCGATGGAACATTATCATACTTTGAGAGCGCTCAGAACGCTATTAAAGCTGCCGCTCAGATACACAATGAGATCGATCAATTCAATCTCACCAAAAAGCTCACGTCTCCCATCTTGATCCGGATCGGTTTACATACCGGCAAATGTATCCTCGAAAAAAACGACGTCTTTGGTGATGTCGTCAATACGGCATCACGCTTTGAATCGTCTGCAGCGCCAGGCGAGATCTATTTTTCTGAGGAGACGTATAATGCCCTCACCGACAAATCGGAGATCTACTGTCGGTTTATTAAGACGATCGCCCTGAAAGGCAAGAAAGAGCCCATGAATGCCTACAAGGCGTTTTGGAACCCGACTGAGGTCGAGTCCGACCTGGCCGAGAAAGCGCCTGCTCACGCGCAGGACAAAGCGGGCCTATCACCCCTTGTGAAGATCTTTCTTGTTCTGCTTCTTCTCTCAGTCCTCCTTTTTGCCTTTTTCAATGGGATGGGCACGAAACCCGATGGGGCCGAGGAGATGAGAACGAAACGGCACAGCGTGACTATCCCAACCGAATCATCCCAGTGAGAGCACGAGAGGCATCACAGGGTTCGCGCCCTGGACTTCGATCATACAGTGCGGCCGATTCCCGTTCATCAACCGATACGAGTACTCCGAGCCATTGTGCTGAGGCGCGCGCCTCGCTGTGCTGACGATCTGATGGTATCGCCTTCCCTATTCACCGAGCCGTTACGCCGATTGAGAGCTGGTCTCCCGGATAATCAGGAGAAGCTTAGCAACGTTCTCATCTACGTTGGAACGCCCATCATGGCCTTCCTTTTTTTCCACTTAGCACAATTCTATCTCCCCTTACGGGGACAGTTCATTGTCGGATTTGGGTCGATCGTTGCGCTGTTGATCTGTAAGCAGGTGGCTTGCTTTACACGCCCACCTTTACGATTTCTTTTTGTGTTCCTTTCGGCGTTTGTGAGCATTCGCTACCTGATATGGCGCACAACCGACACGTTAATTTATGAAGACTTTTGGAATTTTTCCGGAACGATGGTGATCTATCTCGCTGAGGTGTATACCATCAGCATCCACTTCCTGGGCGTGTTCGTCAACATGTGGCCCCATGAGACCAAGATCATGCCTCTGCCGCAGGACACGTCACTCTACCCATCGGTCGATATCTTTATACCCACCTATGATGAATCGATCGACATCATCAGAACGACGACGATTGCAGCCCTCAACATCGACTACCCCAATGACCGATTGGCAATCCATATCCTGGATGACGGCTCGACGCTTGCCAAGCGGAACGATCCGAACACCGCCCAGGCGGCGTGGGAGCGACGTTATGCCTTGAGACGAATGGCGGCAACGTTCGGTGTAAGTTACATAACTCGTGAGACAAATGCGAGAGCCAAAGCCGGTAATCTGAGTCATGCCTTGCGTCATACGACTGCCGATCTTGTCCTTGTTCTGGACTGTGACCATGCCCCTGCGAGAGACATCCTCAAAAACACCGTAGGATGGTTTATCAAAGATCCGAAGTTGGCGGTCATTCAGACGCCGCATTTCTTCATCAATCCCACTCCCCTGGAAAAAAATGTCGGGGCATTTCGAGATGCGCCCGGTGAAACCGAGTTATTTTACCGTGCCAGCCATCTCGGTCTTAATCTGTGGAATGCAAGCTACTTTTGTGGCTCGGCCGGCATCCTGAGAAGGCGGTATCTCGAAGAGAACGGAGGATTTTCAGGAGAGACGATTACCGAGGATTGCGAAACCTCTTATGCGCTGCATAGCAGGGGTTACAACAGTCTCTATATTGCCAGGCCCATGGTGTGCGGCCTCTCGCCGGAGACTTTTGACGCCCTTATTTGCCAGAGGTCTCGATGGGCTCAAGGCATGACGCAGATCATGATCCTGAAGAATCCTCTCTTGGAAAAAGGACTGAAATTCTATCAGCGGTTGTGTTATCTCAACAGCGGCCTGTACTGGTTCTTTGGTATCCCGAGGTTTATCTTCTTCGTCGCGCCGAGCGCCTTTTTGCTCCTTGGTCTCCATGTCTATTATGCCTCTGTCCCACAAGTGCTCGCATATGCGGTTCCTCATCTGCTGAGCTCCGTGATCCTGATCGATTTTCTGCACGGAAAGTATCGCTGGCCGTTCCTCTCCGAATTATATGAGGAGGTCCAGTCGCTGTTCCTTCTTCCGGCAGTCCTTTCGGTCCTGGCCAACCCAAGAAAGCCGTCGTTCAAGGTCACGCCCAAAGGCGAGAACCTGGCTGAGGACTCGCTCAGCCGGCTTGCCCTCCCATTTGTACTCATGTGTGCTGTGTTGTTCATCGCCATTCCTGTGGCCGTTGTGAAATGGTTTCACAACCCGTTATTCCGGGATACGATATCCATCACGCTCATCTGGTGTCTGTACAATCTGGCATTGGCTATGGCGGGGTTCGGAGCCTTTTTTGACAGAAGGCAGGTACGGCGTCACCATCGTATATGGGAACACAGTAAGGCGTCGATCTTTTTCCCGCGGTTGAAACGTACAGTCGAAGCAAGCGTGTCGAATATCTCCCTCTCAGGGATCGGCTTCTCGCTCCACGTACCATTTCCCCTCAAACCTCGAGAGCACGTTGCGATTGAGGCCAGGAATAGTCACGGTGAAAAATATTGTCTCGATGCCCGCATCCGGCGATTTGTCAAAAAGGGAGAGGTGTTTTTCTGTGGCGCTGAGTTCATCTCTGCCGATGAACAGCAGCATATCACGGCGGTACGATTTATGTACGGCGACAGTCAGCGATGGGTCGACTATTGGAACAAGCGTCATGGCGCAATACACCCCCTGAAACTGCTCTGGTTTATTGTCAAGACGACAGGCAGAGGATTAGCGACGAGCGCGATGGCCTGTAAGCAGATTCCCAAACTTTTTCTTGTGGGATCTATCACGGCGACGATGCGACGAGTATGGCGCGAGCGAACGGTCTGATGGCGAAGCGGCCATATCGACTGGTGACCACGTGCGACCTCAATGGACTCGTCTGCGGCATCCTCCTCAAGGAGATGGGTCTTATTGATCGAATCGCCTTTACGCATCCAAAGGATATTGAGAGCGGGAGAATGGAGATTGCAGTCGACGATATTACCGCCGGACTCCCTTTTCATGAAAGGGCGCACCTGGCCTTTTCCCACCATCCGAGCGGATCCACGACCAAAGATCGGCGAAATAACTCCACCCTCGATCGGCGAATGCCTTCGGCATCTAGGGCAATCTACACGTACTTTGGGCGAGCGCATTTTCCGCGCATCCCGCTTGATATGCTGGAGACCGCGGATAAGGCTGTCAGCGGAGATATCAGTATTGACGACATACTCCATCCGACCGGATGGATGCTTCTGGAACACCTCATCGACCGTCGGACCGGCCTGGAGCCGTTGCGGCGGTCCTCGACCTCTACGCCGGAATTCACGCTGAAGTCTGCAAACTACTGCATGGCGGCCGAAACGTGTGTCGACTGCCCTCGCAGTCTCCCCCAACTCATTATCATGCTGGTCGACCGCTGTCACGACCGGACGATCTGGGAGATCCTCAATCTGCCGGATATGGAGGAGCGGCTTCGTCTGTACTTTCAGCGTAGAGATCGGTATAAGGACCAACTGTTCCGGTGCGCTTCTGTCCATTCCAATCTGGTTGTCATCGATATGCGAAACGAGCAGGCCGTCCATCCCGGCTATCGGTTGATGGTCGACGCCCTGTTTCCGGAATGTAATGTCTCTCTTCAGGTGTTTACGGATTCAGACAGCGACAAGGCGGTTTTCGTGGCGCGCAAATCATGCGTGGACAGGTCATTCGTCAAAGATATCGGACAACTGATGGGGCAATACAACGGGGAAGGACATGCCGATGCCGGGATATGTCGAGTTGGGAGTCATCGGGCGGATGAGGTGTTGGCGACACTGATCGGCGAGCTGGAGTATAGCCCACTCAAGAATCTCTTCTTAGGCTATTTCAATTATCACCAGTACCGGTAGTCGACCGATCTTCAACCGACATGAAACGAATCGAGAATCGAGATATGATGCGTAAAAGGAGTATCGGCATGCGACACATGATGCTCTTGACGGCTCGTGTAGCCTCGTGTGCCCTCATCTTCCCCCTCTTCCTGGGCGCGGCAGCCTATGCCGAGACCCTCCGGATCCCTCTGTACAAGCTCGCCCCTGCAAAAACCGTCGAATTGAAGTGCAGTTCTGCGAGCCACACCCTCCGGTTTCCTATACCGGAACGGTGGAGAGTTGAGCGAGCGGTCCTGAACTTTAACTACGTCAACTCGACGGGTCTCCTGGCCAACAAGTCCAGAATCACGATCAAGGTCAACAATTATCCGGTTGCTCAGGTCAACCTGAATCCTTCGGCGCCTGAGGGGTCGGTCAGATTATCGGTACCGCCGTTCGTATTGGAGCCCGGTTACAACGATCTGAGCTTCCATATCTCACAGCATTACACGTTGGAATGTGAACAGCCCTGTGCCGGAGACCTCTGGACGACCCTGAAGCTGGATCAGGGTTTCTTCGAAATAGAATATACACTGAAATCCATCCCGTTAACGCTTCCTGCGATCAACGAGCTGTTATTCGACCCCAAAATCATCCCGCATGGGGCGGTCAATATCATTCTGGAAGAGACCAGCCCGGAGTTAGTGACGATTGCCGCTATCCTGGCATCAGGCGTGGCACGACGCTTTGACTACAGGCAGGTCTTTTTCACGACATCGAATACGGTCAAGCCGGGATCCGACAACCTCCTGCTTGGCAGTCGGGACTTTGTTCAAGGTTTTCTGCGATCGAAGGGTATCCACCCGCCGAACTTTCAAGGACCATATTTGAAGATCCTGCATCTGCCGAGCGGCGAGGGACGAGTCGACCCGACGCATGCGCTGGTCGTTGTGTCCGGCCTCGATGGGGATCAGTTGAAGCTCGCGGCAGAGATGTTTGCCATTATGTCTACGTCGCTGCCCAACGCCGACGAGATGCTGGTCAAAGGATTTACCCTTCCCGACATCACGATGTACAGCGGGAGGCTCGTGATCACCCCGGAAAAACAGTATACGCTCAAAAATCTGGATGTTCGATCTCACACCTTCAAGGGGATCAACCCATCACCGCTGGAGATCGCCTTCCGTTTACCCGTCGATTTCTTTGTGAAACCCAATGTCTATGCCGACCTTTCGCTGTATTTTGCCTATGGCGCAGCGCTCCGCACCGATTCGGCCATGAACATCTCCATCAATGGGCAACTTGTCAGGGCGATCCATCTTGACAACAGCAAAGGAGACAACATCGAAGGGTACAAGATTAGGATCCCGACCTACATGTTCAAACCGGGCGATAACACCTTACGGTTTGAGCCGGTCTTGACCCCCTCCACCACAAGAGCCTGCGACTTCATACAGGATGCCAACCTCTTTCTTACCATCTTTGAAAACTCGACGCTGTTGTTTCCGGCGATGCCGCATTTGACGGATTTGCCGAGGATCGAGCTGCTGATGCTGAGCGGATTCCCGTTTACTCGATGGCCGGATGGTCACGAATCGATGATCTACCTGACGAACACGGATCTCCCCACAATCAATTCCGCGTTGAATCTTATCGGCATGATGACGCAGAAGAACGGCTATCCCCTCATTGAGGTGAAGGTAACCTATTCCGATCCCGAGCGATTCGAAGGCGAACTGCTGGTGCTGGGTGATGTTGACACCATCCCGGACACGTATAAAAAGGCCGCTCCGCTGGTTCTGACTCAAGAGGCCACCGTGCCCCATCCGGTTATCAGGAGTTGGAAGGACGAGGTCACCATGGCCTACAGCCAACAGATCAGCGAGTTCAGGCCAGGCAAGGGCGCCTTAATGGAGTTTCTCTCGCCATTCTCAGAAGGTCGCACGGTTCTGCTCGCAACGGCGGCAACCTCCGAGGATGTCCAGGCTCTGAGCAGGGCGCTTCTCGAACCTGCAGTGCAAGCGAAATCCGAAGGTGGTCTTGTCCTGATAGATCTTTCATCGCCCGACAATCATGTTTCATCACTACAGGTCGGCAAACGATATTTTTCAGGAAAGACCGGAAAGGTCTCCCTGATCGACAGATATCTGTTCTTTTACCCTTGGCTGTACTATGTCGCCGTCCTGGTCGTCATTGTCGGATCAGGGTTGGTTCTCTTCTACATTCTCAACCGATATCGGGCAAGACGGTTGACGGGTCGATCGACCGATTCCGAGGGGTAATGTGTGGTTATTGGTAATGCTTGTGCTGGTATGTGCCTTTCCTGCGTACGCCGGCGGACAACCGGTATTGCCGTCGAATGTTCGGGGAGACACGTTATGGGAGCAGTATAAGTCCGCGTTTATCCAGCGCGACGGTCGGGTCATCGATAAGCGGCAAGCGCAGATCAGCCATTCGGAAGGTCAGGGTTATGGACTGCTCTGCAGCGTCTTCTATGATGATAGAGCGACATTCCACACGGTCTGGCAATGGACAAAGGATAACCTCCAGTCGAGAAAAGATCGCCTCTTCGCGTGGGCCTGGGGTAAAAGGCATGATGACCTGTGGGGCGTTATCGACTACAACAATGCCACCGACGGCGATCTCCTGATCGCGTATGCGCTGCTCAAGGCATCAGCCAAATGGAATGAGATCGGTTACAAGACAGAAGGACTCAAGATCATCGAGGGAATTCGAACGTCTCTCGCAGTCAATTGGGAAGGACGAACGTTTCTCCTGCCGGGATATTACGGCTTCAACAGAGAAGATGGCGGCATCATACTGAACCCTTCGTATGCGGTCTGGCCGGCCTATCGAGCCTTTGCCGAGATCGATGATCGGACCTTCTGGAAGAAGGTGTACGAGGATAGTCTGTTCCTCCTTGATACGGGCGTCTTCGGCAAGCTCAAGCTTCCGCCGGATTGGGTCATTGTACGCAAGACAGGTATTGCAATGTTTGAAGAGAAAGGTTCGCTGTTCGGCTATGAGTCGATACGCACGCTGTTATATCTCATCTGGGAAAAGCATCCAAAGTGGCCTGATGGAGTACAGACCATCCTGAAGCTCTATGAGCAACTCGGCTACATTCCCCTGCATATCGATCTCGCAAAAGATACCATCTCGCTTGAGGAAGCTCCGGCGGGTTTCTATGCGATCTATGCGCGCGTCGCAGACAGGAATGGGCGAAAGACGGCAAGCCGGCGGCTTATGAACAGGGCGCTGGAAAAGATTGCTGTTGAAAAGGACGATTACTACTCCATGAGTCTCTTGCTCCTCGCCCTCTCCAATGTTGACTGATGAGAAGCGCGCATCTTCTGCTTCCGTCTTTGATGATACCGATCCTCATCAGCATCCCTCTCGTAGGGCAACTTGCGGCGGAATCGAGGAAAGACAGTCAATCTGAGCAGGGTGGAACGGTGAAACAGCGACGCCAAGAGGAGATGACCCATCAGACTCTGGAGCAGCGAATGGAGCTTCGCCAACAGCGACAGGAAGGACCCATACCGATCAATCCATCGGAGGAACGGGTAAAAGAAAAGGCCGGACCCGAAACAGGGGCCGGGCGATTTCTCGGGACGGCGTGGCAGTACTGTAACCGGGGAGAAGTTGCCCGCGCCATCGATATCTTTACCGCGCTCTCATCCGATCCGGCAACACAGTGGGAAGCCAAGTACGGCTTGGCGATGTGCGCTGTGCGATCGACAGACGCCAGGAAGGCGATACCGCTGTTAGAAGAGCTGATCGGCAGAAAACTTCACCTCAAGGACACCGTGCCCGCGTTACTTACCCTTCTCGTCGAAGAAAAGGACTACAGTAAAGCCGCGCCCTACGTACAACTGCTGGCAGGTCGTGAGCGAAAGCGGTGGGAAGAGACTATACGGGCAGGGATGCTGCTGGCGGCGCTTGAACAGGCGAAAGCGGCAGGTAATGTTGAAGGGCTCGTCGAACTGATCCGCGCGCACACTGATCTGCTCGATGCATGTCGATCGTCAGAAGTGTTTTTGAAGGCCGCCAATGGATTAGTGGGCATCAATGATCAATACGCCAAAGAGACGTATGCGCGACTGCTGCGCGCATGCCCTCAGAAGTGGGATATACGGTTAGGCATTCTGTACGCTTTCAGATCGGTGTTGCCGCCCGCCGACACGCTCTTGGAACTGGGGCGGGAAGAACGCCGTACCGATCTGGAGCCTGCGTACCGAACGCAGTTGACCGACATCAGGGTGGCGGTGTTGCGCGATCAACTGGCGGCCGCTTCCCCGGAGGCCCCTGAAGTGGAGCGATTGGCCGAGGCGATTCTGGCCCTACAGCCGGAGGACACGGGCGCGCTCACGACGCTTGCGTGGTGGGCCTTCAACCAGGCGCAGTATGCCCGGGCCGCTGAGGGCTTCACTGCGCTCGCCGGACGGTTCCCGGAGGAGGCGGACTACACGTACGGGCTGGCCAATACGCTGGTGAAGTTACAGCGGGCGGACGAGGCGCTCGCGCTCATCGAGCCGATGACGGCGCGCGACGCGCGATTTGCGGCGCTGGAGACCGACATCCTGATGGGAAGGATCCTGACTGTCTTTCATGACCGAAAGTATGCTGAAGCCGAACGTCGCCTCGAATCCCTGTTGGCAAGACGGCCGGACCATCTCGATGCGAAAACACTCCTTGCGTGGAGCATCTACAACCAGCAACGGGGCCGTGATGCCTTGCCGCTTTTCCTCTCACTCTTCCAGCAGCAGGAGGATCCGGCGATCGCGAACACGATTCTCGATATCTATACGACTTCTTCGGATGGGAGGCGGGCAGCAGCCTTTGCGGACGCTCTTGCCCTATCCGATAAAGGGGAGCTCAACAAGGTGGCGGGAGATTTTTTCTTCAGAAACGGACTGGCTGTTCGAGCAGCCGCAACCTATTGCGATCCCGCAACCTGTTACTACAATGCCGGTACGCCCTTTGCGGAAGTCTCATCGTATTATAGACATCGCAGCGGTACGAATGGTCTGTCCAGACTGACCGATTATATGATTCCCCTTGGTGTTTCCTCTACCCTTTCGCCGGATACCGAGCTTGGCCTGTCTTTCACGATTCATGACCTGTCCAGCGGGGATACGACGCTCAGCAAGGTGCTGAATAATATCTCCCATTCCGTCGGCGCCCCCGTCAACGTACCTTCGGATGCATTCAGGGGCATCACGCATACGTTTACTACCTCGGAATCGGCAATCACCCCTGAAATGACGCTGGCAAAAGAGGGTCTTGAGAGAAGGTATCGTCTTGCCGTCGGCGCGACACCGCTGGACGGAGCCGTGACGCCGCTCCCAACTTTTGTAGCCGAGATAGGCGCGAAGGAGTGGAATCTCGGTATTCATCAATCGTCCGTCACAGATTCGATCTTGTCGTACGTCGGCATACACGCCAGGGTCCCATCCATACCCCAAGTCCCGGTTCGCCTCCTACCGTCTGATCTTGAATGGGGTCGGGTTGTCAAGACCGGCATTGAGGGTGAGTGGAGGGCAACCCGGTTGGCACCCTATTGGCTCACGTTGAAGGGCGGCTACGACTTCCATTACGGTAGGAATGTCATCGACAACCATGCCTATCGAGGGAGCATTGCTGTCGGCAAGACATTGACCGCCAAGCGGTGGAATATCTCTCCAGGCGTGCATTTTACCATGCAGCATTTTGCTCACAGCACAAACTTCTTCACGCCGGGACACGGTGGCTATTTCAGCCCGGATACCCACTACATCGGTGGGCCGTTCGTGAATGTGCAGTCACAACAGTGTGATACGTTTATCGTCGAGGGCCAGTTCGGCATGAACTATTTCAGCGAACGGTCAAACGGCGCCGCCGCTGATCCGTTGCGGATATTGAAGTTACCTGAGCAGATGCGGTTTTCAGGAAGCAGCTCTTCAGGCCTCGGATTTGCTGTGAATGTCAAGGGACAGGTGCTGCTTGGCAATCACTGGGCGTTTGGCGGAATAGTGGAGGCAAATAAAGCAGCCGATTTTACAGAGGTAAAAGCGGGCATCAATCTGCACTATTTCTTTGAGCCTCGCTCGAAACTCATACGGCGAGATACGATCTTCCGATAGGAGGAAGATCGTCCTGTGCGGCGTAGCGAGTTCTAGGAGTTAGATGGTGACCCTTCGACTTCCACAATGATTTCCAGTGTGGAGTCATGCTGGTCCATATGACGACCCATTATGCGAACCGGAGAATCATGCGATTTGTGTGAGTGTGATGTCGGGCTGGAGTAATCCAGTATAAGCTATTACGCATTATAGTAGTGAATACTACTGAACTAGATGGGATATGATCAGCAGTAGGGATAAGGTTATTTGACGCATTCGTTCTTGACAGAATCGAATTGATATTTGTAGATTGAAGCGTGTTGTGGTTCATAGAAGGGAATCATCATGCCGTATACTAACCCTTTGGGAGATGATGAGGTGGTAACGCTTACCGGGTCAGGTAGACATGGTTGTTGATGACGCGCTAAAGTGGGGGAGTTGGCTGGATTGGGGGATGGTCCTCACCATTGGAATAGCGGCCACGATCCTCGGCTGTATTGTTGTCGCACTGACCGTCTTCAGAGGTCGGCAGACCGAGGGAAATGCGTTGTGGCTGCATCTGCTGTCCCTGGGCATTCTGCCGCTGTTGCTCCTTGGCATCGGTAATTTCACGTCGCTTGAATATGCGAAGGAAGTTCAGTTCTGCGGGACCTGCCACCAGCCCTACATCGACGACATGCGCAGCGGCCAGAGTCAGTCCCTCGCCGCCTTTCATTTCCAACAGCGGTCGTCGTCAGGGAGCGAGTGCTACTCGTGCCATGTCAACTACGGCGTTCATGGGACCATTCGGGCGAAGGTGAATGGGCTGATAGATGCCTACAAGCACTGGACCCACTCATATGAGTTACCCATCAAGATGCGTACGCCCATTGCCAACGCCTACTGCCTCAAATGCCATGACGGCGCTAAACGATATGTGGCACGGGCGATCCATACGGCCATGGCGCCTGAGATACGAAACGAGGAGTTGCAGTGTCTGGAGTGCCACGGTCCCGCCCATACGGTGACCCTGCCCCAAGAAGGCGGGAAGACGGGAGGGGCAGGATGACGCGCGGCATCGGTGGAGGCATGCTTCCAGGGTTCAAGCACGGCGATTGGCGATCGAAACTCATCGGTTTGGCGCAGCTCTGTGTCGGGTTCGTGACGCTGCTCGGCTTGCTTGCCATGACCACGAAAGGGTCGTTCCTCCTGGTGAGCTTTACTCTCTTGCAGGGGTTACTGCTGGCTGGGATCGTCCTCTTCGCCATTGTGGCGGTCTTTTCCCAGCGAACAATGGTCCTTGAGCAGTATGAACCGGGTGAGATCATCTTTCGGGAAGGGGACGAAGGCCGTCACGTGTATGTGATCAAGTCCGGGACCGTCGAGGTGCTGCAGAAGGGGCCGGACGGTGCGGAGCGAGTGATTGCCCGCTTACAGCCCGGAGACCACTTTGGCGAGATCGCCCTGATCCAAAAGGCGCCGCGAACGGCGACTATCCGAACCGCCTCTGCAGTACAGGTCTACAGAATGAATCCGAACAGCTTCGTGACTCTGTACGCCAACCTACCGGGATTTCGAGGCCATTTCCAGCAAGTCATGGAGTCCCGTCTCAAGGATATTTCGTCGCACCGCTGACACTGCGCCAGGACAGGTGTGTAGGCTATAGGCTGAAGGCTCAAATCCCCCTAACAGCCTTCAGCCTATCTACCTGAGTAGCGACTGATGTCTGAGAACACTCGCAAACGTATAGTCATTCTCGGCGGCGGCTTCGGTGGTGTCTACACCGCCTTCAATCTTGAGCAGGCGCTGAGTCAGCGTGATGACTATGAGATAGTCCTGATCAACAAAGAGAACTACTTCGTCTTTCAACCGATGCTGGCGGAGGTCGTCTCGGGCAGCGTCGGCTTGCTCGACACCATCAGCCCCATTCGTCGTCTGTTGCCCCGCACCGATCTGCACGTCCGCGCAGTCGAATCGATCGATCTCAAGAATCAGACCGTGATTACGGCGCCACGATTCCGTCAGCGTCCGAATACCATTCGCTACGATCACCTGGTGCTGGCGCTGGGGAACGTGACGGATTTCCGCGGCATGCGTGGGTTGCCTGAGCATGCGATTCCGTTCAAGAACCTCAGCGATGCCCTCTATATACGCAATCACGTCATTCACGCGATGGAAGAAGCTGCCATCGAGCGCGAGGACGAGCGCTTGCGGCGTCAGTTGCTGACCTTCGTTGTGGCGGGAGGCGGATTCTCAGGCGTGGAGGTTGTCGCCGAGATTAACGACTTTGTCCGAGATGTGATTCGAAGCTATCCTCAGATCGACCCGCAGGAGATTCACGTCGTCTTATTGCATGGACAGGATCGTATCCTGCCTGAACTGGACGACAAGCTGGCGTTGTATGCGCAAAGGATTCTGAGCGGTCGCGGCGTAGAGATTCGGCTCAACAGCAGGCTCGAAGCGGCTACCGGCGACGAGGCGATTCTCAAGGGTGGCGAACGGATTTTGACGAAGACGCTGATTTCCAC
>UBJH01001284.1_pt1 | contig 21411 bp, 14 predicted proteins | sample 2193721 | NCBI WGS metagenome assembly UBJH01 (sample SAMEA4703186, study PRJEB27089) | metagenome | reverse complement strand
AGCGCCAGGTCGTACGCCCGCGCGTAATCGCTGGGGACCGACACGCCAAACTGCTTCCTCGTCGCCCCGCGCAGCCGCGCCTCGCCGTGCACGAACTTCCACCCGTACCTCACCTCGTCGGTGATCCACCACTTGTTCACTTTCGGGTTCGTCCGCGGCTTGACGCGATACACCTTTCCCTCGTTGTGGTGCACCCAGATGTTGTCACCGCTCGCCGTGAGGCCGTCCACGCTGGGCGTTTCCTTCAGGAACCACACCCGCTGGGCAAACAGAAAGTCCTTGTCCAGGAGCGCGCCCACCGGGCAGAGGTCGATCACGTTCGCCGAGAGTTCGTTGTCCAGCGCGACGCCCGGAAAAACGTCGATCTCCTCCTTGTTCCCGCGCCCCGTGACGCACAACTCGCTCGTGCCCGACACTTCCCGGGTGAACCGCACGCACCGCGTGCACATGATGCACCGGTCCGAATACAGCAGGACGTTCTTCCCAACGTCCTTCTTGGGCTGCTTGACCTTCTGCTCCTCGAATCGCGACACCCCGCGCCCGTACATGTAGGAGTAGTCCTGCAGGAAGCACTCCCCCGACTGGTCGCACACCGGGCAGTCCAGCGGGTGGTTGATCAGAAGGTACTCCATCACCGCCTTCTGGTTCCCCACGGCCTTGGGGCTATCGGAATGCACCACCATCCCGTCCGACGCGGTCTGCTGGCAACTGGGCACGAGTTTCCCGCCCATGAACGGCTCGAGATTGCCGGTTTTGGGATTAGGCGACCAGCACTCCACCAGGCAGATCCGACATGAGGCCACGATCGACAGCCCGTCGTGGTAGCAGTACTGCGGGACCTTCCTGACGGATTTGGCGGCAGCCATGGTCAGCCGGCCCGCCCGCACATCGTGATACTTTTTTGCGCCATCGTCGCGCAAGCAATGCGGTTCATGTTCTCCTCCTCGGTGCTGCGATGCCGCTGCTGGTGATTCATTGTTTATGTTTTCTCGTGCTTATTTTGTATCATTTAAAGCATGAAGGCAAGCCCCGCGTTTGACCGGGATCAATCGGGATCCGATTCCTCCCTTATGGGGTAAACTGTTGAAAATGAGCAAAATCTTCGACCCGGTCGAGTCGGCCAGTCAGGCGGAACTCGCGTCGCTCCAGCTCCGGCGCCTGCAAAATACCCTTGGGCACGCCTGGCGCAACGTCGGGCCGCTGCGCCTGAAGTTCGAGCGCGCCGGCGTGCGGCCGGAAGGGCTGGCCTCGCTCGCCGACCTGGCGAAGTTCCCGTTCACCACCAAGGCCGACCTGCGCGACGCCTATCCCTTCGGCCTGTTCGCCGTGCCGCGCGAGCAAATCCTCCGCCTGCACGCCTCCAGCGGCACCACCGGCAAGCCGACCGTCGTCGGCTACACGCGCGCCGACCTCGACACCTGGGCGAGCGTCATGGCGCGCTCGATCTTCGCCGCCGGCGGCCGCCCCGGCGACCTGTTGCACAACCTCTACGGCTACGGCCTGTTCACCGGCGGCCTGGGCTTCCACTACGGCGCCGAGCGCCTCGGCTGCAGCGTCGTCCCGGTCTCCGGCGGCCAGACCGAGAAGCAGGTGCAGCTGATCAGCGACTTCAAGCCGAGGATCGTCTGCTGCACGCCCTCCTACCTGCTGACGCTGGCCGACGGCTTCGCCGAGCAGGGCATCGACCCGGCCTCGACCAGTTTGAAGCTGGCGCTGGCCGGCGGCGAGCCGTGCACGCGCGAGATGCGCGCGGCGATCGAGGCGCGCCTGAACCTCGACGTCGTCGAGTGCTACGGCCTGTCGGAGATCATCGGCCCCGGCGTGGCGATGGAGTGCCTGGAGACGAAGGACGGCCTGACGATCTGGGAGGACCACTTCTACCCGGAGATCATCGATCCGGCCAGCGGCGAGGTGCTGCCCGACGGCGAATTCGGCGAGCTGGTCATCACCACGCTGACGAAAGAAGCGCTGCCGATGATCCGCTACCGCACGCGCGACCTGACGCGGCTGCTGCCCGGCACGGCGCGGCCGATGCGGCGCCTCGACAAGTTCGCCGGCCGCTCCGACGACATGCTGATCATCCGCGGCGTGAATGTCTTCCCCAGCCAGATCGAGGAACTGATCCTGAAGAGCCCCGCCCTCGCGCCGCACTACGTCATCGAGGTGACGCGGCCGCACAACCTGGACGAGGTCGAGGTGCAGGTGGAAATGCAGGCGGAAGCCGACAACGAAACTGCGCGCAGCCAGGCTGCCGCCGAGCTGCAGCATCACATCAAGTCCTTCATCGGCATTTCCGCCCGCGTGCGCGTGGTGCCGGCGGCGAGCATCGAACGCTCGGTCGGCAAGGCGCGGCGGGTGGTGGACAAGCGGTAGGCCTGTCATTCCCGCGCAGGCGGGAATCCATAGGTTCTCGCGCGACTGTGGATCCCCGCTTTCGCGGGGATGACGTGCTTAAGCGCCGGCCGCCTTCGCCTGCTTCGCCTTCAAGCGCTGCGCCGTCTTTTCCAGGCCGACGACGAAGCGGTTGTGCTTGCCGCGCGCCACTTCCTCCACCGCGTCGCGCGCGGAAAACTCGAAGGTCACGGCCGGGCCGTTCACTTCCGTCAGCGTGACGGTGATCTCCACCCACATGCCGAGCAGCGTGGCGCCGACGTGGTCGAACGCGACGCGCGTGCCGACGGAGTCCTTGCCTTCGCCGACGTGCGGCAGGATCAGGTCGCGGCAGGCCACCTCGACGTCGTACAGCAGGCTCGGCGTGGAATACACGCGCAGTTCCTCGCCCATGAAGCCGATGGTGCGGGCGGTATCGACGGTGATGCGGCAGGTGGCGGTAAGGCCGGGTTTCAGCGTGTCGCTCATCTTGATTCCCTCACTCAAAAGTCAGTCCCGCCGGGACGGCGGTGTTTCAGGTAGTCGGCATTCTGCCGCGCCTCGACGTAGCGCACCAGCGCCTTCGTCCCGCGCGCGCAGTTGCGGAAAATGCAGACGCCGCGGTCCATCAGGCCGGCGGCCATGGCATCGTAGAGCGTGCCGCCGTCCACGATGCCGATCAGCGGCTTGTCGTTGCGCTCGACGATGGGCGGCATCAGGTGCACCGTGCTCTTCGGGTCGCTGATGTCGTGGCCGGGGCGCAGCTTGCTCTCCACCAGCGCGCGCACCGAGGGCGCGGTCGGGTCGAGGCCGACCACCACCGCGTCGATGTTCGGATCCTGCAGGAAGGCCTCGGAGACCTGCAGGTGGGCCTCGTCGTCGGCGCCCGGGTTGATGTCGATCGGGTTGCGCACCTCGACCAGCTGGTCGAGCTTCTTGGCGACGAGGATCTCCTCGACCTTCTTCACCGTGGCCTCTTCCAGCGCGCCCATCTCGAGGGCGAAGCTGTCCGACTCGATGTTGTCGGCCATGCCGACCGCCTCGAAGCCGGCGCCGCTGATGGCGCCGATGCGCCGGCCGCCGATCTTCTTGCCCTGCAGCACGCCGGCGATGTAGAACAGGTCGTCGAAGCTGTTGAAGTCCTCGGCGACGATGGCGCCGGCGTGGCGCACCACCGATTCGAACAGCGTCAGCCCGCCAGCGATGGAGGCGGTGTGGCCCATCACGCCGCCCTGCCCCGGCGCCGTGCGGCCGGATTTGTAGACGACGATCTGCTTGCCGTTGAGCACCGCCTTGCGCACCGCTTTCGCGAACGCCAGGCCGTCGAGGTCCTTGAAGCCCTCGATGTAGATGCCGAGCGTCTCGATGCCCGGCAGCGCGGCGAAGTAGCCGAGCATGTCGCCGTGGGTGAGGTCGGTCTGGTTGCCCAGCGCCAGCATGTAGGCCGGGTCGAGCCAGGGGTTCTGCGACAGGCGCGTGATCATGAAGGCGCCGCTCTGCGAGAGCATCACGGAGTTGCGCAGCGGCTTCTTCTGCGGCTTCGGCAGGCGCTCGAGCGGGATGAACCAGGAGTCGTAGGCGCCCGGATGCGAGACCACGCCGAGGCAGTTGGCACCGAGGAAGATCGGCCCGCCGCCGGGCTTGCCGTGGGCGGCGTTGATGCGCGCCGCAAGCTGAGCCGCCGGCTCGCGGCTCTTCTTGGTCTCGCCCAGGCTGCCGGGGATCAGCATCACCGCCTCGACGGCGTCGGATTCGATGATTTCGTCGACCAGCTCGTACACGGCGCTGGCCGCCACGGCGACGATCAGCATGTCCAGCTTGCCGTCGAGCGCCTTCAATCCTTCGACGCACTTCACGCCGTCGATCTCCGCCTCGCCCGGCTTGAGAATCAGCAGCTGCTCCTTCGGATAGCCGCTGCCCATCAGGTTGCGCAGGATGATGCGGCCGAAGTTCATGCTGTTGCCGGAGACGCCGATGATGCCGATGCGCTTCGGATGGATCAGCTTGTCGATCTTCTCGACCGGGCGCGGCAGGCGGCCGGGCTGCGGCGCGCCGAAGGCGCACTGCGCGGCGCGCACCGTGAGGCGCTCGCCGGCCAGCAGCGGATTGAGTTCCAGCGCCTGCAGCACGCAGGGCGCCTCCGGCTGGCCCGGCGCGAAGGCCTTCGCCAGCGCCAGCAGCTTCTCGAAGCAGCCCTTCAGCGCGGCGTCCGGCGAGGCCGTGCCGTCGCGGCGGGCGACGGCGGCGAGCTTCTGATACGCCAGCGTACGCTGGAACAGCCGCAGGAAATCCTCGGCGTCGGTCAGCGCCGCAGCGGCATACACGGAAGCGCGGTCGCGGCGGAAGTTGCCCTCGTCTAGCTCGGCTTCGATCCCGCCGAGGCCGGCACTGAGGACCATGCCGAACTCGCGCGTGCTGTTGAGGCTGATGCGCACCTCGACCGCGCCGGCCGCTGCCTGCGCGTCGAAGCCGAGACCGAGGCTGTCGAGCAGCGCCTTCAGCTCGCCCGCATTCAGGCTGCCGCGCCCCTGCCCCGCCGCCTGGCGGAACAGCTCTCCGGCCCGGGATATGGATGAATCGCTCACGTTACCGTCCTCTCTGGTGAATCACGTCGCGGGTTGCGGCGGTGGGTGTTTTCTAGTTTGCCGCTGCGTAGCGGCAAACTATATCAGATACAGAATTGGTAAAATAATGAAGTTTATCTGTATCAGTTGATCTCCATCAATTCCCGCTGCATCAGCGATCCAGTGCGTCCGCACCGATCTGGCCTGTGCGTTCCGCCCCGAGCAGCGTCATCGTCACTTCCAGTTCGCGCTTGAGGAGGGCGAGGACTTCGGCGACGCCGGCTTCGCCCCGGGCGGCGAGGCCGTAGGCCCAGGGACGGCCGAGCATGACGGCTTTGGCGCCGCTGGCGAGCGCCTTGGCGACGTCCTGGCCGCTGCGGATGCCGCCGTCCATGAGGATTTCCAGGCGGTCGCTGACGGCGTCACGGATGCGCGGCAGCACGGAGATGGAAGACGGCGCGCCGTCGAGCTGGCGGCCGCCGTGGTTGGAGACGATCACCGCGCTGGCGCCGACCTCGGCCGCCGAGCGGGCGTCGTCGGCATCGAGCACGCCCTTGACGACGATGTGGCCCGGCCAGTTCTGCCGCACCCAGTCGAGGTCCTTCCAGGTGACGCCGGGATCGAACTGGGCGTCGACCCAGACCTTCATCGCCTCCAGGCTGCGCGCCGAGGGCACGGCCTGGGCGAGGTTGCCGAAGGTGAGCGGCTTGCCGCCGAGGGGCACGTCGAGCAGCCAGCCGGCGTGGCGCACGATGTCCCAGATTTTCGCCAAGCGTCCGAACAGGCCGGTGCCGCCGGTCATGCCGTTCCTCACGTCGCGATAGCGCGTGGCGAAGACGGGGAGGTCGACGGTGAACACCAGCGTGGTGCAGCCGGCGGCCCGGGCGCGGGCGAGCAGTTCGGTGGCGTAGCCGCGGTCACGGATGACGTAGAGCTGGAACCAGAACGGCGCCGTGTTGGCGGCACTGACTTCTTCGATGGAGCAGATGGAGACGGTGCTGAGGCAGAACGGCACGCCGGCAGCGGCAGCAGCGCGCGCCGCCTGCACCTCGCCGCGGCGGGCGTAGAGGCCGGCGAGCCCCACCGGGCCGAGGATCACCGGCTGCGACAGCTGCTCGCCGAGGACGGTGGTCGACGTGTCGATGTTGCTGGCGCCGCGCAGGACGCGCTGGTGCAGCTTGAGCGCGTCGAGGTCGTTGCGGTTGGCGGCGAGCGTCAGCTCGTTGTAGGCGCCGCCGTCGATGTAGTCGAAGAAGGCCTTCGGCAGGCGCCGCCGGGCCAGCAGGCGGTAATCCGAGACGGATGCGGGGACGAGCATGGGAGGCCTCACGCGGGGATGACCGCGCGATTATCCCACTACGCCGGCATCGCGGTCAGCCTGAGGAACTTCTCGTGCAGCTGCTCCTTGCTTTCGGTGTTGGCGGGGTCGACGACGATGCAGTCCACCGGGCAGACGGCGATGCATTGCGATTCGTCGTAGTGGCCGACGCATTCGGTGCATTTCGCCGCGTCGATGACGTAGGTTTCATCGCCCTGCGAGATGGCGCCGTTGGGACACTCCGGTTCGCACACGTCGCAGTTGATGCATTCGTCGGTGATCATCAAAGCCATTTCGTTTCCTTCTCCTTGCCGTTACTCGATTGTCCAGGTGTCGCCGCTGTTGAAGAGGCCGGCGAGGGTGCCGCGTCCCTTGCGCGCCTCGGCGTCGGCGTGCAGTTGGAGGTTCATCTCCTCGTAGGTCGGCGCGGAGACGGCGCGGAAGACGCCGAGCGGCACGGGCAGGGCCGGCGCATCGAACTGCGAGAGGAAGAAGGCCAGGCCGCCGTGCTCGGCGGCCTCGTCGTGCACCACCAGGTCGGCTTCGCTCACGCCGCCCTCGCCCAGCGCCACCGCCTCCGGCTCGAGGCCGCGCAGGCGCACGCCCTTGTCGCGGCCCTTGCCGTAGATGAGCGGCTTGCCGTGCTCGAGCAGCAGGCGGGCGTCGTCCCTCAGGCTCTTGTCGGTGATGGCGTCGTAGGCGCCGTCGTTGAAGACGATGCAGTTCTGGAAGATCTCGACGAAGGCCGTGCCCTTGTGCTCGGCGGCGCGCCTGAGCACGCCGGCCATGTGGGCGAGGTCGCTGTCGACCGTGCGGGCGACGAAGGTGGCGCCGGCGCCCAGCGCCAGGGCGACCGGGCTGAAGGGGCGGTCGATGCTGCCGTGCGGCGTGGTCTTGGTCTTCTTGCCCAGCTCCGAGGTCGGCGAGTACTGCCCCTTGGTGAGGCCGTAGATGCGGTTGTTGAGCAGGATGATCTTCAGGTCGATGTTGCGCCGCATGGCGTGGATGAAGTGGTTGCCGCCGATGGCGAGCGCGTCGCCGTCGCCGGTCACCACCCATACCGAGAGCTCGGGGCGCGCCAGCTTCAGCCCGCTGGCGATGGCCGGCGCGCGCCCGTGGATGCTGTGCATGCCGTAGGTTTCCATGTAGTAGGGAAACCGGCTGGAGCAGCCGATGCCGGAGATGAAGGCGAAGTTCTCGCGCGCGATGCCGAGCGTCGGCATCAGCTTCTGGATCTGCGCCAGCACGGCGTAGTCGCCGCAGCCGGGGCACCAGCGCACGTCCTGGTTGGACTCGAAGTCCTTCTTGGTCAGGGTGGCCACGTCGTTCATTTCGCTCCCCCCTTGCACAGTTCGACGATGCGCTCGTGGATCTCGGACACCTTGAACGGCTTGCCCTGCACCTTGTTGAGCTGGACGACGTCGATCAGGTAATGCTCGCGCAGCAGGCGCGAGAGCTGGCCGAGGTTCATCTCCGGCACCAGCACCGTCTTGTAGCGCTTCAGGATGTCGCCCAGGTCGGGCGGCAGCGGGTTGAGGTGGCGCAAATGCACGTGGGCGACGGCATGGCCTTCGGCCACGGCCTGCTCGCGCGCCTGCACGATGGAGCCGTAGGTGCTGCCCCAGCCGACGATGAGCAGCTCGCCCTCGTCCGGGCCTTCCACCACCAGCGGCGGGATGTCCTTGGCGATGCCGGCCACCTTGGCGGCGCGCACGGCCACCATGCGCTCATGGTTGACCGGGTCGTGCGAGATGTTGCCGGTCAGGAAGTCCTTCTCCAGGCCGCCGACGCGGTGCTCCATGCCGGGCGTGCCGGGACGCACCCAGGGGCGCGCCAGGTGGGCGTCGCGGGCGTAGGCCTGGAAGTCGGCCGCCTCGGTGCGGAACTTGACTTCCAGCTTCGGCAGGGAAGCCGGATCGGGAATCCGCCACGGCTCGGCGGCGTTGCCGATGCCGCCGTCGGAGAGGAAGATCACCGGCGTCATGTACTTCACGGCAATGCGGAAGGCCTCGAGGGCGCAGTCGAAGCAGTCGGCGGGGGAATTCGCGGCGATCACCGGGATCGGGCACTCGCCGTTCCTGCCATACACCGCCTGCAGCAGGTCGGACTGCTCGATCTTCGTCGGCAGGCCGGTCGACGGGCCGCCGCGCTGGACGTTGACGATCACCAGCGGCAGCTCGAGCATCACGGCCAGCCCCAGCGCCTCGGTCTTCAGCGCCATGCCGGGGCCGGAGGTGGTGGTCATGCCGAGCGCGCCGCCGTAGGCTGCGCCGATGGCCGAGCAGATGCCGGCGATCTCGTCCTCGGCCTGGAAGGTATTGACGCTGAAGTGCTTCAGCGCCGAGAGCTCGTGCAGGATGTCGGTGGCCGGGGTGATCGGGTAGGAGCCGAGGAACAGCGGCACGCCGGAGAGTTCGGCGGCGGCGACGAAGCCGAGCGCGGCGGCGTGGTTGCCGGTCAGGCTGCGGTAGGTGCCGGGACGGATGTCGGCGCTGCGCACGCGGTAGCTGGTGACGAACATCTCGGTGGCGTCGGCGTAGGCGTAGCCGGCGCGCAGCGCCAGCACGTTGGCTTCGGCCAGCTCCGGCTTGCGGGCGAACTTCCTGCGGATGTCCTCCTCTTCCTTCTCCAGCGGCCGGCTGTAGAGGGAGAGCATCAGGCCGAGCGCGTAGTAGTTCTTGCAGCGGCCGACTTCCTTCTTCGACAGGCCGGCGTCCTTCAGGGCGTGGGCGGTCAGCCCGGCGATGTCGATCTGGTACAGGCGGTAGTCGCCGAGGCTGCCGTCGGCGAGGGGGTTGGCGGCGTAGCCGGCCTTGGCGAGGTTGTTGTCGGTGAAGGCGCCGCTGTTGGCGATGACGATGCCGCCGTGCTTGACGTCCGGAAGGTTGGTCTTCAGCGCCGCCGGGTTCATGGCCACCAGCACGTCGGGGGCGTCGCCGGAGGTGAACACCTGGCGCGCGGCGAACTGGATCTGGTAGCCGGAGACGCCGAACAGGGTGCCGGTCGGGGCGCGGATCTCGGAGGGGTAGTCGGGATGGGTGGCAAAGTCGTGGCCGGCCTTGGCAATCGCCTTGGAAAACTCGTTGCCGGTCAATTGCATGCCGTCGCCGGAATCGCCGACGAAACGGATGACGACGCTGTCGAGCTCCTCCACCGGGCGCGGCGGCGCGCCCCGCTTCGCTTCGACTTCTGCTGCTCCTGCCGAAACCGACATGACTGCCTCCTTGGGACCTGTTCGTTGGTGCGACTTTACCCCACGCCTTTACCTCACGCCGCGATGGCATTATAATTTGGTTACAAACAATTTGCTATTCACCGTTTTTGACCTGGATCAAATCCGGCGCAAATAAGCGGTGGTAGCTTGTCGGCAACAAGGAGGCACCATGAGCATCCATACCCTGGTTGACCGGCTCTGCAGCCGGCTGTACGACGCCCCCCAGTACCCGACGCAGGGCGCCACCCTGTTCGTGGACCTGGAACGCCGCGAAACCCGCCGCAAGTACCTGCCGGCCGAGGTGCTGACGCATTTCCTAGGCGGCCGCGGCGCCAACATGTGGCTGCTCTACAACCTGCTGCAGGAGGACAGGGACGCGCTCGATCCCGAGGTGCCGCTGATCTTCGGCGCCGGCGTGCTGACCAGCGTGATGCCCTCGGCGACGCGCGGCAACTTCACCAGCAAGTCGCCCGAGTCCTATGCCATCCTCGACGCCAACGGCGGCGACTACTTCCCCTCCTTCCTCAAGCGCCACGGCTACGACCACCTGGTGCTCTACGGCAAGGCCGCGCAGTGGACCCTGTTGCGCATCGCCCTCGGCGAAGTCACCTTCGAGGACGCCACCCCCTACGCCGGCCTCGACAACCTCGACACGGCGGCGGCCGTCGAGCGCGACTTCAATTGCAAGGAGCGCAAGGACATGGCGCTCGCCCGCATCACCAGCGCCGGCGAGAACGGCGTGCTGTGCGCCGGCATCATGGGCGGCATCAAGGCCATCTGGGCGCGCGGCGGCGGCGGCGCCAAGATGGGTGCACTCAACCTGAAGGCGATCATGGTGCATGGCCGGCCGCCGGAGATCGCCCTGCCCGCCGATGCCAAGGCGCAGAACAAGGCCATCGGCAAGAAGATCACCGGCACCTCGGTGATCAAGAACGCGCTGAAGATGGTCGGCACGCCCTTCCTCTACAAGCCGAGCCGGGTGCTCGGCGCGATGGGCACCAAGAACAACCAGGAAACCACCTGGGGCGAATCGCTGGACGCCGACAACTTCGACGTCTACCGCCCCGGCATGGACGGCTGCTTCAAGTGCCCGGTGCACTGCCGCAACCTCAATGACATGACGCCCGAGGGCAAGGGCGGCTGGGGAGCGCATGCGCTGAAGGGCCTGAAAGGCAACGCCAGCTACGACAAGGCGCAGGCCGAGGTCGAGCACGAGCGCAAGAAGACCTACAACGGCATCAAGGGCGACGGCCAGTTCGACCGCTACGACAAGGGCGACGGCCCGGAGTACGTCACGCTCGGCAAGTTCGGCCCGAACATCGGCATCAAGGAGCCGGAGCATGTCCTGCGCCTGAACAACGTCCTCAACGACCTCGGCCTCGACTCGGCCAGCGCCGGCGGCGCCATCGCCTGGGCCATGGAGCTCTACCAGCGCGGCATCATCACGCAGAAGGAAACCGGCGGCCTGGATCTCGCCTGGGGCAACTACGACGCCATCGAGAAGCTGCTGTTCCTGACGGCGAAGCGCGAAGGCTTCGGCAACGTCATCGCCGATTCGTCCCGCGCCATCGAAAAGGGCCATTACCCGGCGGAGGCCGCCCAGTTCCGCATGTCGGTGAAGGGCCTGTTCCAGTCCGACCCGCACGATGCGCGCATCCTCAAGGCCTTCGCCCTCGGCCTGTCGGTGGCCACCCGCGGCATGGACCACCTGAGGAACCGCGTCACGCTGGAGATCAATGCCCGCGTCAACGACGACCCGGCCTTCAAGACCGCGCTCTACGGCGGCACGGTATCGGCCAAGCCCAATTCCTACGAGGGCAAGGAATACGCCGTGAGGAAGTGCGAGAACACCTTCGCCGTCGGCGACTCGGTCGGCATGTGCCGCTTCGACACCAAGCTCTTCAACTCGCCCACCCTGCCCGACACGGCGGATTTCGCCGAGCAGGTGAACACCCTCACCGGCACCCACCTCAGCACCGCGGAAATGGACGAGATCGGCCGCAACGTCACCGGCCTCGAACACATGCTCAACTTCCGCCTCGGCCTGCGGGCAAAGGACGACACCCTGCCGCCGCGCTGGTTCGACGAGGAGAACACCTATGGCCCGTTCAAGGGCGAGAAGATCGACCGCACCCAGTTCGAGCAGCTGAAGGGCCGCTTCTACGCGCTGACGGGCCTGAACGCCGAAGGCGCGCCGCAGGTGGACTGGCACGAGCAGCTGGCGAAAGTCATCACCGGCTTTTCCGTCCGCGTCGAACTGCCCAGCGACGTGCCCGGCGCACCGGAGCATGCGATCGTCGTCGACCAGCCGGTGGCGAACGTCATCGAGTTGCGGGATGCGCTGCGCAAGCGCCTGCCGGAAGCAGGCAGCGCCCTCGGCGATCGCAACCTCAACGTGGCGGTCAACGGCGAAATGGTGCTGTCGGGAGAGAACAGCACGCCGCTCAGGAACGGCGATCGCGTGACGGTGTTCCCGATGATCGCGGGCGGGTAGAATCCTCCCCCTGACAGCATCAGGGGGAATCATGCCATCACCTTCGCCGCACAAGAGCCGCGGCGGCCTCAGGCGCATCTGGAACGCCACGCTTTATTCCCGCGACGGCTTGCGGGATGCCTGGCGCCACGAGGCGGCGTTCCGCCAGGAACTGCTGCTGGTGGCGGTGCTGCTGCCGCTGGGCCTGTATCTCGGCGACAACGGCATCGAGCGGGCGCTGCTGGTCGGCAGCCTGCTGCTGATCCTCATCGTCGAACTGCTCAATTCCGCCGTCGAGGCGGTGGTCGACCGCGTCTCCGCCGAGCACCACGACCTCTCCAAGCGCGCCAAGGACCTCGGCAGCGCCGCGGTGATGCTGGCGCTGGCCAATGCCGCCGTGGTCTGGGGACTGACTTTATTGCCTAAAGGATGAACGCCGGTTTCATCTTCACCGGCAGCAGGCAGCCCTTGCGCGCCCGGTGCAGGCGGTATTTCTCCATGTCCTTGCCTTGCACCTTGCACGGCAGCGTCTTGCCGCCGCGGCCGATGCCCTCGACGACGACGCGCAGACCATCGTTCACCAGCACGCCGACCAGCGCCTCCTTGTCGTCGAGATCCATGACGATGACGCCACGTCCGGCGGACTGGGTTTTCATTTCCCCGACGGCGAACAGCAGCAGGCGGCCGTTCTCGGACACGGCCGCGATGGTGTTGCCCGTCACCTTGGCCGGATGCAGCACACGCTCGCCCTGCTCCAGGCTCATGAAGGCCTTGCCGGCCTTCTGCCGCGTGACGAGGTCGGCGACCTTCGCGATGAAGCCGTAGCCGCCGGAATTGGCGAACAGGTACTGCTCTTCCGGCGCGTCGGAGACGGCCGCGGCGACGCGCGCGCCGGCCTGCAGGTCGATCATGGTGGCGATCGGCGCGCCGTCGCCGCGCCCGCCCGGCAGGTCGGAGACGCGCAGCGAATAGGCGCGGCCGTTCGAGTCGACCACGATCAGCGGCCAGGTGGTGCGCGTCTCCGCCACGAAGAACGGGTAGTCGCCGGCCTTGTAGGCAATGGCCGTGCGGTCGATGTCGTGGCCGTCGCGGCGGCGCACCCAGCCGTTCTTCGACAGGATCACCGTCACCGGCTCGTCCGGCACCTGGATCTCGGCCGGCGCCACCGGCGCCACCGCCTCGATCAGGGTGCGGCGCGCATCGCCGAACTGCTTCGCATCCTGCTCGATCTCCTTCAGCAGGAGCTTCGTCATTTCCTTGCGCTCGGCGAGCAGCAGTTTCAGCTTGACCTGCTCCTCCTTCAGCTCCGCCAGCTCCTTCTCGATGCGGATGCCTTCGAGGCGCGCCAGCTGGCGCAGGCGGATTTCCAGGATGTCCTCGGCCTGGACTTCGGAGAGGCCGAACTTCGCCATCAGGTCCGGCTTCGGCTCGTCGGAATTGCGGATGACCTTGATCACCTTGTCGATGCTGAGGTAGGCGATCATGCGGCCGTCGAGGATGTGGATGCGGCGCTCGACCTCGGCCAGGCGATGGCGGCTGCGCCGCTCGACGGTGTCGTAGCGGAAGGCCACCCACTCGGAGACGACCTGCGCCAGGTTCTTCTGCTGCGGCCGGCCGTCGCGGCCGAGCATGGTGAAGTTGAGCGAAACGTTGGCTTCCAGGCTGGTATTGGCAAGGAGGATGTGCATCATCTCCTGCACGTCCTGGTTCTTCGACTTCGGCTCGAGGATCAGCCGCACCGGCTCCTTGTCGGTGGACTCGTCGCGCATCGTGTCGAGCACCGAGAGCAGCAGCTGCTTGAGGTTCTTCTGCTCCTGCGAGACGTCCTTGCGGCCCTGCTTCGGCTGCGGATTGGTGAGCGACTCGATCTCGGCGGCGATCTGCGCCGCGGAGACGCCGTGCGGCAGTTCCTGCACGACGATGCGCCACTGGCCGCGCGCCAGGTCCTCGATGCGCCAGCGCGCGCGCATGCGCAGGCTGCCGCGCCCGCCGGCATAGGCATCGGCGATGTCCTTCGGCTGCGAGATGACCTGGCCGCCGCCGGGGAAATCCGGCCCCTGCACGTGGGCGAGCAGGTCGGCCAGCGTCGCCTTCGGGTTGCGGATCAGATGCACCGCTGCCGCCGCCACCTCGCGCAGGTTGTGCGGCGGGATCTCGGTGGCCATGCCGACGGCGATGCCGGAGGCGCCGTTCAACAGCACCATCGGCAGGCGCGCCGGCAACAGCACCGGCTCCCTGAAGGCGCCGTCGTAGTTGGGGGCGAAGTCCACCGTGCCGCGGTCGAGCTCGGCCAGCAGCAACTCGGCGATCGGCGTCAGGCGCGCCTCGGTGTAGCGCATCGCCGCCGGCGCATCGCCGTCGCGCGAGCCGAAGTTGCCCTGGCCGTCGATGAGCGGATAGCGCAGCGAGAAGTCCTGCGCCACGCGCACCATGGCATCGTAGACGCTCTGGTCGCCGTGGGGGTGGAACTTGCCGATGACGTCGCCGACGACGCGCGCGCTCTTCACCGGCTTGGCGCCGGCCTTCAGGCCCATCTCGTGCATGGCGTAGAGGATGCGCCGCTGCACCGGCTTCTGGCCGTCCTCGACGTGCGGCAGGGCGCGGCCGGTGACCACGCTCATGGCATAGGTGAGGTAGGCGCGCTCGGCGTAGAGATCGAGCGGCAGGGCGTCGTCGGGCAGCGCGTTGGGCGCCGGCGGCGGCGCAGTAGGTGGCAGTTGCGCCGTGCCGCCATGGCTGACTTTTGCGTCGTCGAACAGGTCAGGCGTGCCGTTGCTCATACATCCGCTTCCACGAGATTGCCGTTCTCTTCCATCCAGCTGCGGCGGCCGGCGGATTCGCCCTTGGCCATCAGCAGGGTGAACATCCTCTGCGTCGCTTCCTCCGCGCCTTCGCGCAGGATCACCGGCAGTACCCGCCGCGTCGCCGGATCCATGGTGGTCTCGCGCAGCTGCTCGGGGTTCATCTCGCCGAGGCCCTTGAAGCGGCCGACCTCGACGGCGTCGGGATTGACGCCCTCCTTCCTCAGGCGGTCGCGGATCGCCTCCAGCTCGCCTTCGTCGAGCGCATACAGGCGCTTCGCCGGGCGCTTCCTGCCCGAGGCCGGCACGTCGACGCGATACAGCGGCGGCATGGCGACGTAGACATGGCCGCGCGCGATCAGCTTCGGGAAGTGCCGGTAGAACAGCGTCAGCAGCAGCGTCTGGATGTGGGCGCCGTCGACGTCGGCATCGGACATGATGACGGCCTTGCCGTAGCGCAGGCGGTCGAGCACGCTGTCCGGCGCATCGGCCGGGTGCGGATCGACGCCGAGGGCCACGGCGATGTCGTGGATCTCGGCATTGGCGAAGAGGCGGTCGGCGTCGACCTCGAAGGCGTTGAGTACCTTGCCGCGCAGCGGCAGGATGGCCTGCGTCTCCTTGTTGCGCGCCATCTTCGCCGAGCCGCCGGCGGAATCGCCCTCGACCAGGAACAGCTCGTTCTCGGCGAGGGTCTCGCTCTCGCAGTCGGAGAGCTTGCCCGGCAGCACGGCGACGCCGGAGGATTTCTTCTTCTCCACCTTCTGCGCCGTGCGCAGCCGCGCCTCGGCCTGCCTGATCGCCAGCTGGGCGATGGCCTTGCCCGCCTCGACGTGGTTGTTGAGCCAGATCTCGAGCGGGTCGCGGATCATGGTCGACACCAGCTTGACGGCCTCGCGCGAATTGAGCTTCTCCTTGACCTGCCCCTGGAACTGCGGGTCGAGGATGCGCGCCGAGAGGATGAAGCTCATGCGGCCGCAGACGTCCTCCTGCTGCAGCTTGATGCCGCGCGGCAGCAGGGCGTGGTGCTCGATGAAGGACTTCACCGCATCGAAGGTGCCGGCGCGCAGGCCGGATTCGTGCGTGCCGCCGAGTGCGGTCGGAATCAGGTTCACGTAGGACTCGGCGCACACCGGCTCGGCGAACCAGCCCAGCGCCCAGCCGGCGCCCTCGCCCTCGGCGAAGGTCTCGTCGTCGGCTGCGGCAAATTTCTCGCCGGTGTAGACGGGCGACACGGCGTCGATGCCGGCGCCGGCTTCCTCCAGGTAGCCCTGCAGGCCGAGGGGATAGCGCCAGGTCCGGGACGCCTCGCCCAGTTCGCTCTGCAGCGTCACCGTGAGCCCTGGCAGCAGCACGGCCTTGGAGCGCAGCAGGCGCTCCAGTTCGGCGACCGGCAGGCGGGCGGTGTCGAAGTATTTCGGATCGGGCCAGGCGCGCACGCGCGTGCCGCTCTGGCGGCCGCAGGCCTCGCCCGTTTCAAGCTCGGAAACCTTCTCGCCGTTTTCGGAAAAGACGACGTTGTGGATGCGGCCGTCGCGCCGCACTTCAACCTCGACGCGCGTCGACAGCGCGTTGGTGACGGCGACGCCGACGCCGTGCAGGCCGCCGGAGAAGGCATACGCGGACTGTCCGGATTTCTTGTCGAACTTGCCGCCGGCGTGCAGGCGCGTGAACGCCAGCACCACCACCGGCACCTGCTCCTCGGGATGCGGGCCGACCGGGATGCCGCGGCCGTCGTCCGCGACCGTCACCGAGCCGTCCCGGTGCAGCGTGACATGGATGTGCTTCGCAAAGCCGGCCAGCGCCTCGTCGGCGGCGTTGTCGATGACTTCCTGGATGACGTGCATCGGCGAGTCGGTGCGGGTGTACATCCCGGGCCGCTCTCGCACCGGCTCCAGCCCCTTCAGCACGCGGAAGGAGGATTCGTCGTAGGCGGAAACTTTGTTGTTCATCGAATGCTTATCATGACCCAGTCGCAAGGCAGGCATCATGCCGCCACCGCGGGCTCATGGCATGCGCCAGGAGCACGGCAGGGCATTTTAACGGAAGGGAGTTGGGGTGGACGACGGGACTCGAACCCGCGACAACTGGAATCACAATCCAGGACTCTACCAACTGAGCTACGTCCACCACTGAAGCCTGGGGCTGGCGCGCCCGACAGGACTCGAACCTGTAACCGCCGGCTTAGAAGGCCGGTGCTCTATCCGGTTGAGCTACGGGCGCCTGTCGATAAATCACGCCACTTCTGGTCGGGGTGAGAGGATTCGAACCTCCGACATCCTGGTCCCAAACCAGGCGCGCTACCGGGCTGCGCTACACCCCGAAGACGCGGCATTCTACTCGGGCACCCCCCATAGGTCAATCGAATCAACAGGCTCCGAATTACTGCTTGCGACCCCTCGGCATTTCTGATATTAAAGCGGCTTTTCCCGAGAATCCGGGTCCGGAAAAATGGCTGAAGACATCCTCCACAAGCAGTTCCCGCCCTATGTCGCCAAGAAGGGCGAGGAGTACATGAACAACAAGCAGCTCAAGCACTTCCGCGTCATTCTGGAGACGCTGAAGGAAGAGCTTCTGCAGGACATCGAGCGCACGGTGCATACCATGCAGGACGAGGCCACCGTCTTCGCCGATCCCAACGACCGCGCCAGCCAGGAATCAGACATTGCACTGGAACTGCGCAACCGCGACCGCGAGCGCAAGCTGATCAAGAAGGTCGATGAGGCCCTCGGCCGCATCGAGAACGGCGAGTACGGCTATTGCAATTCCTGCGGCGTCGAGATCGGCCTGAAGCGCCTGGAAGCCCGCCCCACCGCCACCCTCTGCATCGACTGCAAGACGCTGGAAGAGCTTAGAGAGAAACAAGTAGCCAAGTAATCCCTGTGGGAGCGCCCTACCGGGCGCGATCGCGGGCGGTAGCCCGCTCCCACAAACAAAAAAGGACGCCGAGGCGTCCTTTTTTGTTGCCCGAAGGCGCTTACTCCTGCGCAGGAGCCGGCGCCGCTTCCGCGGCCGCCTTCATGGACAGGCGCACGCGGCCCTTCTCGTCGGCTTCCAGCACCTTGACGCGCACCGCCTGGCCTTCCTTGAGGTAGTCGGAGACCTGGTTGACGCGCTCGTTGGCGATCTGCGAGATGTGCAGCAGGCCGTCCTTGCCCGGCAGGATCTGCACGATGGCGCCGAAGTCCAGCAGGCGCAGCACGGTGCCTTCATAAACCCTGCCGACCTCGACCTCGGCGGTGATGTCCTCGATGCGCTTCTTCGCCATGGCGCCGGCCTCGGCGCTGACGGAGGCGATGGTCACGGTGCCGTCGTCGTTGATGTCGATGACGGCCCCCGTCTCCTCGGTCAGGGCGCGAATCACGGAACCGCCCTTGCCGATCACGTCGCGGATCTTCTCGGGGTTGATCTTCATGGTGATGAGGCGCGGCGCGTAGGTGGAGATCTCGCTCGGCGCGTTCATCGACTGCTTCATCAGGCCGAGGATGTGCATGCGGGCCTCGTTGGCCTGCGACAGGGCGACTTGCATGATCTCCTTGGTGATGCCCTGGATCTTGATGTCCATCTGCAGGGCGGTGATGCCGTTGTCGGTACCGGCCACCTTGAAGTCCATGTCGCCGAGGTGGTCCTCGTCGCCGAGGATGTCGGTCAGCACGGCGAAGCGGTTGCCTTCCTTGATCAGGCCCATGGCGATGCCGGCCACATGGGCTTTCAAGGGCACGCCGGCATCCATCAGCGCCAGCGAGCCGCCGCAGACGGAGGCCATGGAACTGGAGCCGTTCGACTCGGTGATTTCGGAGACGACGCGCATGGTGTAGCTGAACTCCTCGGGAGACGGCAGCACCGCCAGCAGGGCGCGCTTGGCCAGGCGGCCGTGGCCGATTTCGCGGCGCTTCGGCGTACCGACGCGTCCCGCCTCGCCGGTGGCGAAGGGCGGCATGTTGTAGTGAAGCATGAAGCGGTCACGCGACTCGCCCTGCAGCGCGTCGATGATCTGCTCGTCGCGGCCGGTGCCCAGCGTGGCCACCACCAGCGCCTGCGTTTCGCCGCGGGTGAACAGCGAGGAGCCGTGGGTGCGCGGCAGCACGCCGTGGCGGATCGCGATCGGGCGCACGGTACGCGTGTCGCGGCCGTCGATGCGCGGCTCGCCGTCGAGAATCTGGTTGCGCACGATCTTCGCTTCCATGTCGAAGAAGATGTTCTTGACGTGGTTGATCTCGTTCGGGCTCAGCGGGCTTGCCGCAGCCTGGGAAACGGCTTCGATGACGCGCTTGCGCAATTCGCCGACTTTCTGCATGCGCAGCTGCTTCTGCGTGAGCTTGTAGGCGTCGCGCAATTCGGCCTCGGCCAGTTCGGACACCCTGGCGATCAGCGCCTCGTCCTTCGCCGGCGGCTGCCAGTCCCACTCGGGCTTGCCGGCGACTTCAACCAGTTCGTTGATGGCGTTGATGGCCGCCCGCATCTGTTCGTGGCCGAAGACCACGGCGCCGAGCATGACGTCCTCGGACAGCTCCTGCGCCTCGGATTCGACCATCAGCACGGCGGATTCGGTGCCGGCAACCACCAGGTTGAGCTGGCTGTCCTTGAGTTCGGAGATCGTCGGGCACAGGACGTACTGGCCGTTGATGTAGCCGACGCGGGCGGCGCCGATCGGGCCGTTGAAGGGAATGCCGGAAATCGACAGGGCGGCCGAGACGCCGATCATGGCCGGGATGTCGGGATCGATCTCGGGGTTGCTCGACAGCACGGTGACGATCACCTGCACGTCGTTGTAGAGGCCATCCGGGAAGAGCGGGCGGATCGGGCGGTCGATCAGGCGGCAGGTGAGGATCTCCTTCTCGGAGGGGCGGCCTTCGCGCTTGAAGAAGCCGCCGGGAATGCGGCCGGCGGCGTAGACCTTCTCCATGTAATCGACGGTCAGCGGGAAGAAGTCCTGGCCGGGCTTCGGTTCCTTGGCGGCAACGACGGTGGCGAGCACCACGGTCTCGTCCATGTTGACCATGACGGCGCCGTGGGCCTGGCGCGCGATCTCGCCGGTTTCCAGCGTGACGGTGTGCGCACCGTAGGCAAAGCTTTTCTTGGTAGCAGTAAGCAAGGGACTATCCTTTCAATCAGCAGGAGGCGGACACAGCCGCCCCGTAAACGACAAAGCCGGCGCGCCCGAATCGGGCATCGCCGGCATATCCGCAATGGAGCGGGGCACGTGCAACCCGCCGCGTTACTTGCGCAGGCCGAGGCGCTCGATCAGCGCCCGATAGCTGTCGGCATTCGTGCGCTTGAGGTAATCGAGCAGCTTGCGGCGCTGGCTCACCATGCGCAGCAAGCCGCGGCGCGAATGGTGATCCTTGACGTGTTCCTTGAAGTGACCGGTGAGGTCGTTGATGCGGTTGGTCAGCAGCGCGATCTGCACTTCGGGCGAGCCGGTGTCGCCTTGCGCACGCTGGAAATCGGCCACGACTTTGGCCTTGTCGGCGGTGGTAAATGCCATTTGGATTTTCTCTCAAACACAGTTGGAAAAAGGTGCCGCCCCGGTTTGATAGAGCACTGCACCCCACGGAATTCATTCGGCTGAGGAATGAAGGCGCATATCATACCCGAACCCCCCTCTTCCGGCAACAGAAACGGGCATCAGGCCCGAAAGCCGGCCTGCTGCTGCCAGCGCAGGGCGGCGCCGATCGCCGCAACGCTGTCCAGCTCGCGCACGCGGCAGTAGAGCGCCTCCGCTCCGGCGTAGTTCCGCCGCAGCAGGCCAAGCCACTGCTTGAGGCGACCCGGCGCGTGACGCGCTTCCAGCTTGGCCAGCACCTGCCCCCAGAAATCGGCGATGAGCGACTGCAGTTCCCGCCAGTCCGCCGCCTCCGGCGCCTCGGCGCGTGCGCCGCGAATGCGCTCCACGAGCAGGGGATCGGCGACCGCGCCGCGGCCCAGCATCACGTCCTTGCAGCCGGTCGCGGCGCGGATGGCGCGCCAGCCGGCGACGCTCCACACCTCGCCGTTGGCGATCACCGGCAGCGCCACCGCCTCGCGGATGCGCGCCACCCACTCCCAGCGCACCTGCGGCCGGTAGCCGTCGCTTCGGGTGCGGGCATGCACCACCAGCTCCTGTGCGCCGCCGGCTTCCAGCGCCCGCGCACAGTCGAGCGCGCGTGCCGTGTCCTCGATGCCGAGGCGCATCTTGGCGCTGACAGTCAGTCCCGGCGGCACGGCGGCGCGCACAGCGGCGGCGATGCGATGCAGCAGCTCCGGCTCGTCGAGCAGCGCCGCGCCGCCGCGGTGGCGGTTCACCAGCGGCGCCGGGCAGCCGAAGTTGAGGTCGATGCCGGCAGGCCCCAGCCCGGCCAGGCGCGCGGCATTCTCCGCCAGGCAGACGGGGTCGGAGCCCATCAGCTGCACCCGCACCGGCGTGCCGGCGGCAGTGCGCGCCCCCGCCAGCAGTTCCGGGCTGACGCGGGTGAAGCTCTTCCGCGGCAGCGTCGTGCCGGTGACGCGCACGAACTCGGTGACGCACCAGTCGTAGCGCCCGGCGCGCGTCAGCACGCCGCGCAGCACGTCGTCGGCGAGGCCCTCCATGGGGGCGAGGATGAGGCGGGACATTTTGGATTTCCCCTCTCCCCGGCCCTCTCCCTGCAAGCGGGGCGAGGGAGCGGGTTTACTCCCCTCTCCCGCGAGCGGGA
>UBJH01000057.1_pt1 | contig 21756 bp, 19 predicted proteins | sample 2193721 | NCBI WGS metagenome assembly UBJH01 (sample SAMEA4703186, study PRJEB27089) | metagenome | reverse complement strand
TCTTCCATCACGCCTTTGATCTTGGCGCGCATTGCAATACCTTTATCATCAGGCTTTTGCACCTGCACATATCCAGCATCAATCGCATTCTGGAGGAGTTTTGCGCCTTTTTCAGAGTTGATCTCCACGAATGTGGCTTTTCCCACAAGGTCTCCTGTAACGCCCCAGTTGCCACATGCGATATCAGAATTGTTTGGTACCTTTATCGTACAATAGCGGCAGCTCTCGCGCCTTCCGAATCCCTTCTCCTCAAGTTCATCAATGGTTATTGCATGTTCTTTCCCATCTTTTGTCTTAAAGATAAGTTTTCCCTTCTCGATCTCTTCACCGTGGACATCTTCAGGCTTGATCTTATACATCACTTCAAGCATCTCGCGTGTGACAGCAGGATGCATCGACCCGCCGCAGTTCAATCCAACGATGAAAGTATTATCAAGATTTATTGCATTGCGCTTTCCCTGCTCGATTATTCCCCGAACATCGCATCCTTTGGCAGGAAGAGCGACTTTGAGGTTCCTGTTCGCGATCAGCTTTGCAAAGTGGCTCGGAACAGAGTGCAGTGAACCTGCTGCGTTCAGGACTTCATTCACATCAGAAGTAATTATCGGAACAGCTTCAAATTCATTTATCTTCTTCAAAACGACAACAGCCTCCACAAGCTTCTTTTCAAGTGCCGCTGCCAGCATTGAAGTCACAAGACCGCCTGAGCCTCCGCGCTTTCTCACGTCTTCTTTTGTTGACCATCCAACATACATCTCTCCCTTTTCCATTACGCCACCCCCTCAGGTTTCAATGGACTTGGGCCAAGTTTCTTTATCTGCGCTGTGACATCGCGGATAAAATTGGCGAATTTCTCGCCTTCGCTTGCCGATATCCAGTTGAGCTGAAGCCTCTCTTTTTCAATACCAAGCTCGTGAACCACGTTTTCAAGATATTTGTATTTTATCTTTGTCTTATCATTCCCGTTAACATAATGGCAGTCGCCAATATGACAGCCTGTGACAAGAACTGCATCAGCGCCTTCCAGGAATGCATTGAAAACATGCAGCGGGTCGATCCTGCCTGAACACATGACACGTATGATCCTTGCCGAAGCCGGCTGCTGGAATCTTCCCATACCCGCGCTGTCCGCGCCTCCGTATGAACACCAGTTGCAGCAGAAGGCCACGATCTTGGGTTCCCAACCGTTGGTTGTTGAGACGTTTAAAGAATTAATTGAACCTTGTTCTTTGTTCATAAATCCTCCACGATCGCATAGTATCTAATTTTCTTAACAGGTTTTCCACTTTTTAAAAGCCTAAAATGATTTAGATTTTTCATAGGTTGTAAAGGAGTGATTTTATTGAGTAAAAAGGCATAATCATTTGGCGAGTATTTAGACGATATAGGCTCAAAAAATTTTAATCTAAATTTTGGGACATATTGTTGTATGTTTGGAAAATCCAGTTCCATTATTAGTTTAACATAATCAATTTCAAATTCATAAGAAATCTTTTTGGTTTTGTAAATATAAAAATATCCTGTAGATATATCATCATATTTCCAAGGGGATTTTCGAATTACTGACATTGAAGCACCTGGAAAACCAACATTCCAAAAAACTTTATTATTTGCTTTCATATGTTCGATATGGTCAGCAACGTTTAGTAAACTCGGATTCGAAGCCTCTTGTCCTACAGGAATAATAAACGCGCTCATGCTGCCACCTCCTGGAACTTAAACACGTTCTTGATCTGCGCAAGCAGCTGGTTATTCTTGAAGTGGCTTTGCTCAAGCGCGCCAGTCGGGCAGGCTGCAACGCATGTTCCGCAGCCCTTACACAATGCCTTGACCACATTCGCTTTATTTTCTTTCTCATCGAACTTTATTGCCTGGAACGGGCACATTGGCACGCATACCTGGCATCCCACACACACATCAGGATTTACAACTGCTGTGATACCTTCTGTTATGGCTTTCTTGTTCTTAAGAAGAATCGTCGCCCGTCCTGCGCATGCGCTCCCCTGGGATACCGCATATGGGATATCTTTTGGACCTGAAGCGCAGCCAGCGAGGAATACGCCATCTATGGTGGTATCAACAGGCTTGAGCTTTGGATGCGCTTCCATAAGCAGACCATCTGCAGCTTTTGATAATTTCAATAATTTTTGTATCTGGCCTATCCCTTCATTCGGAACAATGCCAGTAGCCAGCACCAGGAGATCAAACTCAAGGTTTCGCATTTCCCCGGCGAGAGTATCCTCAACCCTTACTTTGATATTTTTTGTAACAGGGTCTTCTTTCACTTCAACAGGTTTTCCGCGAAGGAACTTAACGCCAAGGTTTCGCGATCTGTTGTATGATTCTTCATAAGCCCGAAATGGTGTCCTGATATCGATATACATAACCGTATGGTCAGTCTCAGGGCGCTTTTCCTTGAGAAGCTGCGCGTTCTTTATCGTGTACATGCAGCAAACGCCAGAGCAATAGATGTTGGTATTTTTATCGCGCGAGCCTACACAATTCACAAATCCTACGCGTATTGGTTCTTTGCAATCAGATGGACGCACTACATGGCCGCCAGTTGGCCCTGCTGCATTCAGAAGTCTCTCAAATTCCATGGCAGTAATAATATTATCATATAAACCGTATCCGAAATCGTGCCGCGGTTCAGGGTCATAGGTCTTAAAGCCCACAGCTCCTATGATGACGCCCACATTAAGATCAGTATATGAAGTCTGCATATCATAGTTTATTGCACCGCTTGCGCACGCTTTTGCACATGCCTTGCAGTTGATGCAGTTCTCTTTGTCAATAAGGGCGCGAAGAGGGACAGCCTGTGGGAAAGGAACAAATATGGCTTTTCGTGTCCCAAGCCCTTCATTAAAGTCATATGGCACTTCGATCGGGCAGACCTCACTGCACTTGGCACAGCCCGTGCATTTGGTGACATCAAGATACCTGGGTTTATGCTCGATCTTAACATTGAAATTGCCAACATAGCCATCCACAGCTTTCACTTCTGAATAGCTCATTATCTTAATATTTTTGTTCCTTGCTACTTCCACCATCTTTGGACCAAGGATGCATATGGAACAATCGTTCGTTGGGAACACTTTATCAAAGCGCGCCATCCTGCCGCCTATTGAAGGCTCCTTCTCAATGAGATAAACCTGGAAACCCATATCGGCAAGGTCAAGCGCCGATTGCATTCCCGCAACGCCTGCACCGATGACAAGAGCTTTATCAGTTACAGGTACTTCGCTTGCCTGAAGGGGTTCAAGCAGCTTTGATCGCTCAACACCCATTCTGACAAGGTCTTTTGCCTTCTCGGTGGCTTTTTCCTTCTCCCACATGTGGATCCATGAACAATGATCCCTGATATTTACAAATTCAAGGAAGTACTGGTTCAATCCCATCTGCTCGATACAGGCCCGGAAAGTGGGTTCGTGCGTCTTGGGAGAACATGCAGCTACAACAACGCGGTTGAGGTTGTGCTCTTTTATCTTCTGCTGTATGTCAGCCTGCCCTGAATCGGAACATGTAAATTTATTAACGGATGTAACCTTAACGCCATGTAAAGTTCCAATATAATCCGCTACCGCTTTTGTGTTGACGACGCCTCCGATATTAACGCCGCATTCGCATACGAACACACCGACCCGTTTTTCTTCAATATCTTTTTCAACAGTACCTTTGCTTTTAGTACCTTTATTATCACTCATTTCACTCACTTCCTTGAACATTAACCGCTGACTTGTTAGCCGATGCATTAAATCTGCGTTCATCTGCGTCCCGATTACCCTTCGGGAGCGGGAATCCACGTATGCCATCGGAGCATACGTGTCTGCGCCCTTCCGAGGCGCGACTCGGAATCTGCGGTTCTATCTTATGCTTGACCGGGTTTTCTCCGAGTTTCTTAATCTCTTCTGTAAAATCTTTTATGACTTCTGAAAATCTCAATCCTTCGCTTGCTGAGATCCACTCAAGCCGGAGCCTCTTATCAAGCCCAAGCTTTACAAGAGCCTTTTTGGTGTTATTGATCCTGATCTCTGCATTCTTATTACCGTCTATGTAATGGCAGTCCCCGATATGGCATCCTGCGACAAGGACTCCATCAGCTCCTTCTTTTAGCGCTTTCAGAATAAATGCAGGTTCAACCCTGCTTGAACACATTATCCTGAGTATCTTAACAGTTGGAGGATACTGGAACCTGCTCACGCCTGCAAGGTCTGCCCCAGCATAGGAGCACCAGTTGCAGCAAAAAGCAAGAATATTTGGCTCCCAACCGTTTCCTGCCTGCGCGGGCTTAACAGCAGCTGTTTCTATACTCATACAGTCACCTCCACAAAGCCTTTGTCAATCAAAATACTTTTAACACCCTTTTCAAACGCATCTATGGCCTCACCGATTTCTTTTGATGAGAAATGCTGCGCAGTTATAGCCCCAGCAGGACAGGCAGCAGCACATGAACCGCAGCCCTTGCATGAAGCTGCGTTTATTTTTGATTTCTTCGTAGTATATGTGACTTCCTCCACTTTTACGGTCACATCATACAATGAAGGGGCATTATAAGGACAAACCGTAACGCATGTGCCACATCCGATGCATTTTGCTTCATTAACTACTGATATGGCGCCCTCTGTCTCGATGAATTTGCGTGACAGGATCGTGCACGCCCTTGACGCTGCGGCGCTTGCCTGCGATATTGCTTCCTCGATAAGCTTTGGAGCCTGGGCACTTCCGCACAGGAAAACACCGTCGGTGGCAAAATCCACTGGTCGCAATTTGGGATGAGCTTCAAGGAAGAATTTGTTCTTATCAAGAGGGATCTTAAAGAGCTCGTTGATCTCCTTATTCTCACCTGCGACAAGAGGTGTACTCAAAACGATGAGGTCTGATGCTAACTCAATATCCAGGTTAAGCATGGCATCATGAACGATTACCGACTCGTTTTGCACTTTTGGCAGTTTCTCAGGTTCGTATTTAATGAAAACAACGCCAAGGTCTCTTGCAGTCTCATAGAGCTTCTCCATTATGCCGTATGTTCTCATGTCACGGTAAAGAACATAGACGTTTGTGCTGCTGTTTGCTTTCTTTATCCTTATCGCATTCTTGACAGCATCAACGCAGCATGTGCGGCCGCAATATTCTCGTTCTTTGCTGCGCGCTCCCACACACTGGATCATTGTTACATTTTTAGCGCTGATACTCTTTCCCAGCATTTTCTCAAGTTGCGCCTGCGTGACAACGCGTGGATCTTTTCCATACTCGAATAATCCCGAAGGCTCAAGGTTAAGGGCGCCAGTCGCAACCACAGCCGCGCCAAAATCAACTGGTAGTTCCTTTCCACCTGCAAGAATAGTTCCTTTGAAATTGCCAAGATAACCTTCGACCTTGATCAGTTTTGCCTCGTTTATGATCTTAATATTCTTGTTCCCGCTCACTTTGCCTATCAGTTCTTTTAGCACATCGGCAGGTTTTTTGCCATCGTATAATTCCATCATTTCACGAAGCATTCCGCCAAGTTCTTTTTCCTTCTCGATCAGTGTCACATGATAGCCATTATTGGCAATATCAAGTGCAGCGGTCATGCCGGCTACACCACCGCCAAGTACTACCGCTTTGTTAATGAGATCGACTTTTTGCTTGTAAAGGGGCTGGAAAAGCGCAGATTTTGCCACAGCCATCTGGACTATGCCTTTTGCCTTTTCTGTGGCCCTCTCTTTCTCTTTTGAATGCACCCATGAGCAGTGCTCGCGGATATTTGCCAGCTCGAAAAGATAAGGATTAAGTCCAGCCTCGCGGCATGTGTTCTGGAATAAAGGTTCATGGGTACGCGGCGTGCATGATGCCACTACCACGCGATTAAGATCATTCTTTGAGATGGCGTCTTTTATCGTGACCTGTGAATCAGAAGAGCATGCATAAAGCATTTCCTGGGCATGTGCTACTCCTGGCAGGGTCTTTGCATATTCCACGACATTGGGGACATTTACAACACTTCCGATATTTATTCCGCAGTGGCAAACGAATACGCCTATGTGCGGTTCAATCGAGAGTTTTTTCTCATCGGGGAATTTTCGTTCCTTAATGAGCGTCCCGCGTTCCGGGGAGAGCAGGGCGGCGGCCTTTGATGCGGCAGCGCTTGCCTGTGCTACGGTGTCAGGGATATCCTTGGGACCCTGCGCCACACCGCATACATATATTCCGGCTACACTTGTCTCCACAGGATTTTCGATACTTGTGGCGATATTTCCGAAATCATCAAGTGCAATTCCTGAGGACTTTGCAAGAGCTTGGGTCGAATCAGCCGGGTCAAGCCCGATGGAGAGAACGACCATGTCAAAATTCTTGCTCACAAGGTCTCCCGTATTGAAATCTTCGTATTTCAAAGAAAGAGAATTATCTATGCCAACCGTTACTTCAGACGGGCGGGAGTTGATGTACTTAATACCGTATTCCCTCTGCGCCCTGTTATAGAATTCCTCGAAATTCTTGCCATAAGCTCTTATATCGATATGGAAAATGGTAATATTAAGTTCAGGATCATGCTCTTTTGCGATTATGGATTCCTTGGTGGCATACATGCAGCACACTGAAGAGCAGTGCTTCCTGTCGATCCTGGGATTTCGTGAACCAACGCACTGGATGAATGCAATATTTTTCGGGACTTTCCCGTCTGTTTGTTTTGTGACATGACCCTGCGTGGGGCCGCTTGCGCTCAACAGGCGCTCGAACTGGAGTGCTGTTATGACATCAGGATGATCGAACCTGTATTGTTTCAGGATCGAAGGGTCAAACGGCTTAAAACCTGTAGCGAGCACCACTGAGCCAACATCGAGTTCCACTTCTTTATCCTTTTGTTCATAATCAACAGCTTTTGGGCCGCATACTTTCTTACATACTCCGCATTTGCCTTTTGTGAGGTAAATGCAATGTGCAGCATCGATCGTCGCAACCCTTGGTATAGCCTGCGCGAATGGGATGTAAATGGATTTACGCTTTGACATGCCTGCATTATATTCATCGGCTACTTTAGATGGGCATTTTTCAGTGCATGATCCGCATCCTGTGCATTTTGTCTCATCGACATATCGGGCTTTATTAACGACTTTTACTTTGAAATCACCGGCTTTGCCAGTTATGGACTTGACATCGCTGTATGCGAGTAATTCTATATTGGGATGGCGCGCGGTCTCCACAAGTTTCGGGGAAAGGATGCACATGGCGCAATCATTCGTAGGGAATGTCTTGTCAAGCTGGGACATTACGCCGCCAATGCTTGGTCTTGATTCAATAAGATAAGTTTTAAAACCGCTGTCAGCAAGGTCAAGTGCTGCCTGTATTCCCGCTATTCCACCGCCAACTACCGCTACTGAGCCTTTCATTGTGCTGCCTCCGCTTCAACTGCTGTTGCTATTTTTGCCTCTACCTTTTTCTCAGCTGGTTTTTCTTTTCCGATGGATGCAATAAGTTTTGAAGCTGAAACCATGTTCTTATCCAGTTCAAGTTCTTTTTCGCCCAGATCCATCGCAAGTCCGATAAGCTGGGTAAAATAAAGCACTGGCATATCGATCACCGTGTTATGGGCTTTTTCGATCATTCCCTGCTGCCCGTCAAGCAGCATGTGGCACATTGGGCATGCAACCACTATACAGTTAGCACCTCTGGCTTTTGCTTCGTCGAACAATTTCTTCGTGAGAATGAATGCATAATCCTGTTTGCTCATCAGAAGATTGCCGCCGCAACATTTCGTTTTCTGGGTAAAAGGCAGACATTCGGCGCCTGTCGCCTTAATAATATCATCAAGGGATGTGGGATTTTCAGGATTATCGAATTTACATATCTCTGATGGACGTATAAGAAGGCAGCCGTAATATGGGACTGCTTTTATGCCATTCAGGGACTTTTTGAATTTCGTGGCAAGGGTTTCTGTTCCCAGGTCATTTACAACGACATCCAGAAGATGTTTTATATTTACACCAGTATATTTTTCATCGAGCGCTTTTTCGATCTTTTCCCTGAAACCGCTATCCGTTTTCATGGCTTTATCAGCTCTTGAAAGATTATGCGAGCAAATGCTGCATGGGATGACAAGATCAAGACCTGTTTTTTGAGCCTTGAAATTATTTCGGGCAGATAAGCCCATGGAGAGTTCCTTGTCAAAAATCGCCTCAAGCGCTCCGCAGCAGTTCCAGTCATCGATTTCTGTAAGCTCAATGCCAGCCGCTTTGCATATTGCCTTTGTGGATGCATCGTATTCGCGGGCTGTTCCGTGGAGCGTACATCCAGGATAATAAGCAAGCTTCATTTTTCCACTCCCTCAAATATGCGCTTGATCTCGCCTTTTCCTTTTATCGTATGCGGCAGGATGCTTAATTTCCCTTTTTTCCACAATTCAAGACCCATTGGAGCATAACCGATCGCTCCACCTATACCTTTTGTCTTTAGCATGAACGTGCCGCTCACACCTGCTTCATACCATTTTCCGTTCTTCTTGACCGAGTCGATGAAAAGATGATCAAAAAGCGGTTTGTGATTAGTGAGCTTGATCTTGCCGGCTTTTGCCTCGCGCTGTGCGATCGCGCGTATGGCTCCAATGACTTCTGTAATTTTGACATCCTGCGGGCATCGTTCATAGCAGATATAGCATGAAGCGCAAAGCCAGAGTGACTCATCAGAAAGCACTTCTTTTCTCATGCCAAGGATGGCTTTTCTAAGTATCATTCGCGGGTTGTAGGTTTTATCGATTTCGGTGACCGGACATCCAACAGTACAGCCCGTGCAGTTGAAACATTTTTTAATATTCTCGCCGCCCGGTTCTCTGGATATTTCATATTTAAAATCCGGGTCAAGATCAGTTGATTTTATCATTTTCCCGCCTCCAGCTGCCGCGCAAGGAATACGCTTAAGTCCACAATATCAAGATCATACTTCTTTGTTGCATCTTTTTCAGTTTTAAGGCAATTAAAATGCGCAAGGCACTTTGAACATGTTGTGATCAGGGTCTTTGCGCCTGTAGCTTCTGCTTCGTTCATGCGTGCAATGCGAAGCGCCTTTGTCTGCTCGTTGCAGTTCATGAAATTACTTACTCCGCAGCACAGGGCATTTTGTTTTGAATGCTCCATCTCTTTTACGATCACGCCATTTGCAGTGAGTGCATTTCGCGGTGCGTCATATACACCCATGTGCCTGCCAAGCCTGCATGGGTCATGGTAGGTAACTTGCTTATTGATCTTCATTCCAAGCTTATCATAGAGTTGCGATGTATGAACGACTTTTATTCCGAGGTCATAATCCTTCGAAAATGTGCGGTAACATTCTGCGCAGCTTGTGACAAGGGTATCAATGCCGCTTTCTTTGATAGATTTCTTATTATAATTCTTTAACCTATCGAAAACATCTTTTTTCCCTTGCCATAGAACATCATGACCACAGCATTTCATATTCATGACCTGCGGTTTTATACCCAGTTTATCAAGAAGCTTGAGTGACGATGTGGTAATTTCCCCGAAATTGGTTTTTACATCGTGAAGGAACAGGTCGAGTGAGTCCACACATCCTGGAAAGAATCCATATTTCGAGTCTGATGTTTTATCGGGAATGTTCCCGTTCAGTTTTGAGCTCAATTCCGCCATTTCCGTAAAAACACCAAGATGAGCAATATCCAGGGGCTGTTTCCCATTCCTCTCTTCACGTATAAAGCCAAGGAAATCCACCTGCTGCGGGCATTCGATCGGACAGAGGCCGCATGTCAGGCATGTCCAGATGTCTTTTGTTTCAAGCCCATACACACTGGCATTATATATTGAACTGCGTGGTGAGGTCTTCGAAACCCGGCGCATTGGGCATATGGATGTGCATTTTCCGCATTGATAACAAGATTGTACGTTACTCATTTCGTATCCACCATCGTTAATTCTGGTTAAATGTTCATAAATTTCGATAGAATTTCATCATCAATTAATACTTGAATTCATGAGGATACAATGTCAATCGATTTGTGTTCTTTATTTTTCCTGTTCAGTAGAGATCATACAAAAAGTATCCTCTGCTTTTGCATTTGGATCTATAAGGCCAAGTAGTCGTTCGTCTTCAACATTGATTCTCTCATCAGTCTTGCTTTTGAATCCATATTTGCCGTAATCGGTAAGAGTTGGTTTCCTCTTCATATAGTTCCCTTGTTTGAATTCAAAGGAAAAAGGAAGCACCCGTTCACATGCCTTTTTGACGCTATCCATTGCACGTTCATCATCAACTTCGACTAAAATCTCTCCGACCATTATGTGCAATTCGAAAGCACAATCTCCGACATGAATTATTTTTCTTTCAGGATGGTTTACATCTGTGCCAGTCCCGGGTCCACACATGACTTTTTTGGGAAGGCTTTTTCCATTAATGAGCATTCTGATCACACCTTTGACATGATCAATCTCGTTTAAGGTTTTTTCAACAGTTTCCGGTTGTAACAATCGAGCCGGGAATATTCTTATCTGTATGGGTTTATTCTTGGCTATTTTATCTTGAACCATTTTTTATCCTCCATTTCCTTCTATATTTTTATGATTTTATTTGGTTAATCGTATTATTTTTGGTGTTGAGCATTCAATTAATTTTAACTCACCGCTCACGAATAAACTTAACCACTATAAACTATAATAAAAATAGCTAATTCAATCTATATGTTATAGCAGTTAGATTTATCTGTTAAAAATATCAAGAACATGTGATTGAAAATATTCAAAAATAACATGATAGGAGATTAAGAGTTGAATAAAAGATTGATTGGGTTAGCTGCAGTAACCCTGATTTAAATCAGCTTGTGCCTCCGCAACATCTGCCGATATTTTACTGATATCATGGAGTTCATTTGCGCCAAGTATCTTATCAAGGTCAAGCAAGATAAGAAGCCTGTCTTCCATTTTGCCCACGCCGCGCACATATTCCGTGCCGATCTTATTTGCAATGACTGACGGTGCGGGTTCTACACTGCTTGAGGGAAGGCGGATGACCTCGCTCACGGAATCAACGATGAAGCCCATAACGGTCTCGCCGATATCCGCAACAATGATACGGGTGTTCTCATCCTGTTCCTTGCTCTTCATGCCCATTATCACATCAAGATTGATAACCACGATTATCCTGCCCCGAAGGTTTATTATTCCTTTCACATAGCCTGATGCCTGGGGTATCTTGGTGATATTGGTCATGCGGATGATCTCCTGCACGTTCATTATCTCCACGCCGAACTCTTCAGGGCCGATATTAAAAACGACGAGCTGGAGCTCGTCGCCTGATTTTTCTTTTGCGTCCTGGGGTTGTTGTTCTGCCATGATGCCACCTATTTTATAAGGTCTCCAAGGCTTTCTCCCGGAGTGGATGGTCCCGGATTGTTCCTGGCTTCAACTTCTTTTTCTTTATTTGCCGCCTTGCCTTTTGAGGCTGGCTTTTTTTGCCCTTCTTTTACAGCTTTGTTTTCAAGAACCGGTTTATGCTCTATTCTTGAAGGTTCATGTACCTGTTTTACAGCCGTTGCTACAGTTTCACCGATATTGAACTTACCCACTTCTGCCTGCAATTCATTGGACAATTTTGCAAGTTCCTGGGCTGCATTCACAAGCTGATCCATTGATGCCGACTGCTCTTCGGCAGCTGCTGAGGTTTCCTGTGTGCCCGCCGCTGATTCTTCGCTTATGGCCGAGACGTCCTCTACGGAAGCTGTGACTTCTTCGACTGAGGCTGACTGTTCTTCTGCCGCTGCCGCGATTTCCTGCACCATCGTGGCCACGTCCGCTGCGGCCTTGACTATCTGGTTGATCGCACCGACTGTTTCCTCAATGGTCTTTGCACCTTCACCTACTGTTTTTGTGCCCTGCTCCATTGTGGTCACGGCCTGCTTTGTACCCTGCTGGATATCTTTTATCAGGCCGGTGATCTGGTTTGCAGCGCCTCTTGATTCTTCCGCAAGTTTCCGGACTTCATCGGCAACTACCGCAAAACCCCTGCCGTGTTCTCCTGCACGGGCCGCTTCTATAGCTGCGTTTAAGGCCAGGAGGTTTGTCTGGTCTGCGATATTTGTTATCACGCCGATAATTTCTCCTATCTGCTGGGATTTGCCGTCAAGCTGTTTTATCACCGTTGCTGAATTATCCACGGTTGACTGGATCTCAGACATCTTATTAGCAACATCGGCTGACATCTTTCCCACCTGCTGGGCTGTCGTGCTGGCAGCTGTCGCACCTTCTGCCGCTTTCTGGGAGTTCATTGCGACCTGCTGGACACTTTCTGACATCTCCTTCATGGCACGGCTAACTTCAGCCATCTTGGAGGCCTGAGAGCTTACGCCTGTGGCAATATCCTGGGTGGTATTTGAAATCTGGTCTGTTGAGGCTTTCATTTCCTCGCTTGATGCCGAGAGTTCCAGGGCAGTTGCAGAGACGGTATACGAAGTTCCCTGCACCTTTGCAACCAGGGAGCGAAGGTTAGCAAGCATAATCTTGAAGGATGAGGCAAGCTCGCCTATCTCATCGCCAGTATCTTTAATGTCAACGTCTTTTGTGAGATCACCGGTGCTTATCGCTTTTGCGCTGTCATGGAGACGTGTAACAGGTTTTGTGATCTTTCGGGTTATAACCAGGGCTACTGCAACTCCCACAATTATGCCTAATGCGAGCAATAGTATAGAGTTGCGCTTCATTGCATTTTGTGTCGCAATTACGTCAGTACTTGCCTGCGCCATACTATCTTTCTCTTTTTCTATAAGCACATTAATCTCGCCCTGAAGAGCTGCCAGATCGGTAGCAGCAACCGTGCGCAGGTAGCTGACTGCCTGGAAGTTGTCTGGGCTCTGGCGAATTCTTATCATAGTATCAGGAAGCGGCGCGAACTCGCTAAGGGTCATGCCGAGCTCTTCTGTCATCCTCTTCTGCTCAGCCGTTGCTTCATTCAGTTTGGATTGAGCTACAAGCCTTGAGTAAGCATCCTCCACTTTCTTGGTAGATATTTCGTACTCTTTCAGGAATTTCGGATCGGCGTCTATTAAGTAGCCTCGTAGTCCCGAAATTCTGCGTCCCATGTTGCCCCGGACATCGGCTGCTGCCAGGAACGTGGTTTGTGTATATGAAGAGGGCGGTTTTGAAGCAAGCAGTGCAATAAGATCATCTATCTGCTTGTTGAACTTATCCACTACAGGTGTAGCTGTTTGTGCCAGGTAATGGGCAGCCCTGTTGTCCTCATCACTACGCCGCATCTCGAACATTTTCGGAGGATGCCGCACGAACTTCTCTCTTGTCCTGCCTATCTTTTCAACCTGAGCTTTTCCTTCGGCATTGTCAGAATCCCTGAATACATCTACAAGGTGGGCATACGCTTCATCTGCAATCTTAACCCCGGCCTCGTATTCACCTACGAATTTCTCATCTTTCGTGGCGAGGAATCCTCTGATTCCCTGTCCCTGCGTTGTATAGCCTATGAGCAAATCCTGCGATGCTATAATCGTCGGACTATTTACCTCTACAATTTCCGTGTTCTTATCGCTGAGCGTACCAAGCATGCTCAGCATCGACAGAACAAGAACCGCTGAGAGCGCAAGCAGAGCTGCAAAACCTCCGCCTATTTTTGTTCCTACGTTTGCTTTCATGATTTTTATTCCTCCAATCTGATTGAATTCCTTTACTTAATCCCGCTTTCATGCATTTGCCTTTTACTGCACGGTTTTCTGTGACACTGGGCAACGGGATGTAGTTATTATGATGATAATAATGTATAAAGTTTATTACTATAAATAATAAGTGAAATTACAAATTCAACTATAATATATATGGTAAATCAATTATACACCTGTATTCTATTACAACTTAGGGGTTACGGAAAAATAACAAAGTTAAATTTGTGGTTCAAAAATAATAAAATATCTGCGTTCATCTGCGGTTTGTTTTTCAAAATTTGCCACTTTATTTTTCGTCAAACCCTTACAGGTTGTCTCGATATTATTCTCACATAGGCAACTTTTTGAAATCATTTTAAGCAGGTATAAATAATCGTATATCAGAAAAATTTATGGGGCTCTTTGAGCTTTCCCATCCTTTTGACAAATGGTATAAGCCTGCACAGCATAAAATGAGTTCAGCCGAAACAAGAAGAAGGCCAGCTCCTTGTCTTTCAACTCTTGTATTGCTTCCTTCCATTATTCTCGATTTCCGTTTCATATAATTTGACCTCTCGACTGCAAGGCTTACATCATCAATAGGTATGTCTTTTTTACAAACATTAGCAAGTATCAGATATCCAAGGTCTTCCACAAGCTGGCGGACATTTACTCCCTCAACATACACATGCTTTTTCATTGCCATTACTCTTCCCAATGTTGGTTCTTCTCTTAGCAGCTTACCTACTTTATTCAGAAGCGGTATGTTTTTCCTCAGCCTTTTAAGCCTGCTTTTCCCTAACTGCTTCTCCGGTTTATGATGTATCCTTCCTGCAGCAACAACACCATGACTCAGAAATACCATCCCAGCGGACACTCGGCTGGTAGTATGACCGTTCCCGCAATATAGCTGCACACTATCACCACAAAGCCTGGACCTGTGCCATGACCTCAACAATATTCATTCTGAATCAGTGGAACGATAATCACCTGAATATATCGGGGTCATATCAATAGCTACTGCCCTCAGATCGGCCATTCCAATTGTGTGGTATCTTCCATGGTATCCTGCCAGTATGCTCTCTTTCCTTCCTTCTATACCCGTTGTATCTATCACTACTGCTTCTACTTTTCTACCGCTTAACGTGTTTATACAGCGGTTGATAAATCTCAACTCAAGCCTTAAAGTCTCCTCTGTCATATAGCGTTGAATAAAATATTGAAGGTTCCAGAATTGCTCTGAATCCCTGTATCGCAAGTTTCTGCCCAGGAAGCCGATAGCATTATAAAGCCTCTCCGCGAACTCCTCTTCATTATATTCTATGGAGAAGATACCATCAGTCTGTCTTCTGAACATGCATTTGTGTTCATCAAACCAGTTCGGAATGGTCTGCCGCACATAGCGTGATACTTCATTGAGTACCTCAGAAAAATCTATCCATGAAGGTGGAAGAACATCTTCGTTCTTATCTTCATCAGTATAAACAATGGAATTATAAAAAGCCTCTATATTCACCGGAAAGATACCAGAGATCAACTGTTCGAGAACATTTGAATTAAGGAACTCGTCGTCTGGACTTATATTGACATTTTTTATCCTGGTTCCAAGATCCTGATAGTAGTAACTACTGTGGAAGGTTATTTTACCATGTCGTATGTAATTGATCAGATGGTCAATTGCAAGAAGTCTTGCAACCTCCTCATTTCCATTGTCGATGGCTCCTATGAGATCGATATCTCTAGCAAGGGATTTCCTATCTTTCTCCCCCAATAGATGCCAATCACTTTTTCCCGTAGCCAATTGGAAAAACAGCCTTCCTTCGTCATTGTGGAAATCTACAACCTCTTTCATGCCAACGATGAAATTCTCCAGAATCTGAGAAATCAAATCATAACTCTTTGAATATCTTCTTATGAGTTCCACTCTTGCTGTCGTTTCTTCATCCAGAAATGGATTTGAGATATTCTTGATCATTTCCATATCGAGTGATGACATCAAAACCATCTCTTTCAAGCTATCCCGGATGGATTTCAAAGATTCTTTACGAAAATGGTTCTCCATTTTCTGTCGAGAAGCATTCATTGATTGTTGAATACGTCCCTTTCTATGAATAAGTTCAGCAATAAGCAGGTCGTTGCATTCTATAATAAAGGCATCCTGAATTTCGAAAATGAGTCTTTTCTGAATCTCTACTTGCTGACCGTGTGGTATTGAAGTGAGGAGACTCGATAGATGTTTTCTTCGTGTCAGGATATGAGGGTAATAACTGATTGGATCGACGTCATATGTGGAAAAACATTCTTTCGCTTTTTCCAGACGGTCATAGATGGCAGCCAGGTCAGTTCCGCCATAACTCTTGAGACAATGAAAAGTGAAGATGTTAGATAACGAATTTCTTGCTTCTTCAACCGAATACTGAGGCGGTATTTTGATTTTATTGATCTTAAACCAATCAAGAGGATCTTCAAGAAGAGTTTGGTTTACCCAGCGATAGAAAGTAGAAGGAGGAATGGCTCTCTCGCCTCTGATTTTATGGACACTTTGTAAGTCAGAGAGTATATGGTTCTTGACTTCCTGAGGATTGGAATGGATGCGTTTTCTTATTTCTAAAAACTCGCTATGAGTTATACGGGACCGATACTTTCCTAAATAAATAAGGTTGGAGAAATCTTTATCCTCTTTTATCCATTTTGAAAGCTGTCTTCTGAGCCCGTGACCTGAAACACCCATTTCTTTGGCAAGGTCAGATATATCAGTGCCAAAGTAACCACCCTTCTCGTCTTAAAAGAGAACATAATCCCGCCGTATTCTCATGTATAAAACATGTCAATAGATTACTATCTGGGTTTAAATGTTTCTGAATGTTGTCTATGTGGGAATTACATCGAGACAACCTGCTTAGCGTTAATGTCCACCGACTTCACGGGGTAAATTCATAGCATGAATGATAAAACATGGGCACTCCTGGAAATACAAATGTTGCTTTTGAGTCGTACCTTTATTATTTAATTAATTTTTTTCAATTTGCGTAAATAGTTTATAAATTGCTATGCTAGAATTATATTTAATAGCTAAAAAATCCTGTTTGAATTATAGTATATAGTGATTAGTTTTTTAAGTTTGTAGAATAAAGAACTAATGTTCATAAAATAGGAAGGAAGACGAGAAGCAAATCAGAGAGGGTGGTGAGGAGAGTGTAATAACAAAGTTAAGAGGTGGGAGAGGGAAATTGGTAAGGGAAAAATAAAAAAAAACGACAGAAAAGAGACGAGAAATGATAATAGATGCACATAACCATGCAGGCGGTCCGGACAGGGGCGATGGAAAGAGGCAATCTGCGGAGGAAATAGTGGCTGAAATGGACAGGCTCGGCATAGATAGGGCAGTGATATTTCCGTTCAGCGAGAGAACTCCCGGTACATCGTTCTCTTTTGCGAACAACAGTACTGCAGAGGCTATCAATAAATATCCAGACAGGCTGATAGGATTTGCAAGGCTTGACCCCAACTTTGGAAAAAAAGCAGTCGAAGAGCTAAGACGTGATGTTGGTATTGGGCTTGTTGGACTCAAGCTTCATCCTTCAAGCCAGAAGTTCTCACTCAGAAGCGAGTACCTGAAAGAAATACTCAAAGAAGCTTCTGTGCTTGATATTCCAATTATCTTTGACTCCGGTAAAAAGGAATCGCCGCCAGAACAGTTTGGAGAGCTGGCAGAATTATTCCCTGATGCAAAGATAATTCTGGCACACATGTTAGGAGATTTTCTCCCGGTAGCTTTACATCACCAAAATATCTATCTTCAGACAACCGGCATGCCACGAAAAGAGATTATCCAGGAAGCGGTTGAGGATCTCGATGCTGAAAGAATAATCATGGGATCAGACTCCCCATATATCAGTATGGAATCGGAACTTACAAAAATAAAATCGCTAAATATATCTGAAATGGAAAAAAAACTTATTATGGGGGAGAATATGAGACGCATAATGCAGTTGTGAGTTTTGAAATATTGAGCAGATACTGAAAAATAAAGAGGAAGTCAAGACAAAACTCAGCTTTTTGTTGCTATCTTTGGCGGTATGATCGAACGCGCCACATTATAAACAAAGATGTAAATAGCCAGAAGCGATATCGAACCAAATACCTCGGTCCCGAGCAGATAGCTGTTACTTGCATACCTGTAGGGCATGGTGAAAGCAAGGCCAATGAGCCCTATGTTCTGAAGCCAGAATTGTATCTCAGCGAGGCGGAGGCTGTACAGGTCAGTGCCTGCGAATACCGGTAGAAGATGGTATCCCACACCAAATATCATCATTGAAACGAAGCCTATGAGGAGCACATGAGCGTGGGCGGGTGTAAGTGGTGATGAGTTTAAAACCATTGCGAATCCCATGGTGCTGCCTATGAGCAAATAAACCAGGCTTGCCCAGGCAAACTTAAGCGGTATTTCCATGTTTTCCCTTCGCTGAAAATTTTATATTTATACCGTCTCTGCTGCCTTATTCAATTCGTCAAGCAATTGATTAATATCCACCCTGTGCATCCTGCAGAAAAATTCCAGATTTTCGGATGGCAATTGTCCCACATATTTTGGCATTCCGTGTTTGATAAATACATCCCTGGTGGCTGGATATTTTGTTATTACATCGTTTAATTTGTTATCTTTGGTTATTTTGTCTACCATAAATTCCTCACATCCATATTAATTATCTTTTGTCTTAAAACTATTTATTTTTTTGTTTGTTCGTGTTATTCTATTTGTTCTCAGTTTCGCGCGCTTTGCTCTGTTTCTCTTTTTCCTCCCATATATTTTCTAACTTATTCCTGGTTTCCTGAAATAATTCTTTTATATTATCTTTACTGCACAGTTCAATTTTTTCCCCGCAATAGTGAACATCTTAAACATAATGGATATGCATATGAATAAAATCGTTTACAAGATTCTTATTTCTTTACAGCTATCTCCTGTGCAAAAATCTCAGATTTTACTGGAATAATCACAACAAATATATATGGTAAATCAGTAATAGGGTTTGATTATGTTGCCCATAGACCCATTGATGATTGAACATCGTCTCATAGAAAGAATGATCAACCAGGTTCGTAATGAAATAGAACAAATAGAACTTGAAAAAAAGATCGATATAGTATTCATTGATGCTGCCATCGATTTTATCAAGATATATGCAGATATGACACATCATGGTAAAGAGGAGAACATCCTTTTTCGAGATCTTTCCAAAAAGCAGATATCAAAGCAACACCAGAAAATTATGAATGAGCTGATTGATGAGCATAAATATGGGAGAAAACTAACTCAAGAATTAGTGAGGGCAAAAGAGAAGGATATTCAAGGTCAAGGAGAAGATTTTCATAGAGTGCTCGGGCTTTTAAATCAATTGGTTGAATTTTATCCGGAACACATTAGAAAGGAGGATAAGCATTTTTTTATCCCATGCATGGATTATTTTAGCCAAAAAGAGAAGGAAGACGTGCTTCAAGAGTGTTGGGAGTTTGATAGAAAAATGATTCATGAAAAATACAAATCAATTGTAGAACACTGGAGTTAAAACTGTCCGATCTAAAAGGATTATAAATGCTTGAGCAGTAACGATGAAAGTTTCATACGGTTCTTAACGAAGGCGAGTAATCACCCTCTCTTATTCGATTATGAGGGGCGCACTCTAGCAATCACCAAATGCCGTATATGATAATACAGACTGAGGTTGGGAGTTCCATATCTTCAACCGAGGCCAGACTGGAATGAATACAAAACCTTAATAATGAAAGAAGGTTAGAAGACCGGGTTATTGAATTTTTTTAATCGCCGGATTTTGAATTATATTGAGTCGATAGCAAGGATTTAAGGTCACCATATTGAACACCACAAATACTAATATGATTTTTCAGATACTCATTCATCTTTTTCCATTACGACCACCGACCCATCCCGCATTCGCACAAGTCTCTCTTTCTTTATCCCATATTTTCGATAGCTCATTGCCTCAACATGGCCCAAACCGAGATTTTTCATTATCAGGTTCGCATCTTCCTGCAATATAACAAGCTCTTCGATCGGTGGTGCGGTTTTGATTTTCTTTTTTGCAAAAATTACCCCGTCTTTCAGATTTGCGCCCACGAACCCTTTTGAATCGTTTAAAATCAGCGTGCCATTTTTCATGTATGCGCCAGCGAATTCATCTGTCATGCCTTCTACAATAACCACACCACCATCAAGATGCGCACCAGTGTTCATGCCTGCATCTCCCAAGACATGAACCGTGCCTTTCTGCATCAACAGCCCTGTGCCGTTGTAGGCATTTCCCTTTAGTATGACAAGAGCCTCACAATTACATCGTGCGGCCACTGTCCCGCGAAGCATTCCATCATCCAGCACAAGATGCCTTTTTCGCTCATCATAATCATTCCAGACAAGAACATCTTTTCCCAGCCCTTTACAGAGTATCTCGGTTATTGATCGGAACTTTCGATAACCTGGCTCATCTGACACAACCTCTACTACATTTCCGAGAGGTTCTTCTATAAGCCCTTTAACATTAACATATATCACTCCTGAAACCATACCCATACCCATTTCAGAAGAAACATTTCCATCGATGTATATCTTTCCTGCTTTTTCAGGCGCTCCGCTTCCCCCGAAATGCACGAGGTCAGCGCCCAGGCTGTAAGCAAGCCTCTTCCCAACGCTGCCAGTAATACGCACATCTTTGCCTTTTCTTAATTCATTCACCAGCTCTTTGTATGTAAAACTCGTGTTTTCTTGAGAAGGAATGATACCGGTGGGACGGATCATATTACTCTGCCATGTGAAATTATACGTGTAATCGCAGAGATTATCAACTGGTTCTTTCAGTTTCAGTTCCATAAATCAAATATCTCCATACCTGGGGAATGCTTCCGCAGCTCCGGGCCAGAATATAGTTTTCCATTTCGGCTGTTCAATATCCTTCTGCGTAAGAAGATACTCTCCAAAAATATCTTTCATATGTTTTCTGTAATCGTCGATTCCTATCCTATCAATGGTGAAACCGATGCGTTCCCCTGGCTTGCCTCTGGATTTATACCAGTCAAGGGTTCCATCTATCACATCAAAGACCTTTTCATCGGGAACGAATTCAGCAACTGGATACGCCGCATGTGGGTTCTTTCCGTGTTTTCCTCCCACATATACGGCATGCCCCACATTTTTTGCAACAAGAGCACTGGATGGACATACGTTGATGCAGTCCCCACAGGATACGCACATTTCCCATATTCTTTTTGGAAGTTCATTTACCATTTCAAGCGCGCCTGAATGGCAGGAGTGGATACACAGACCGCAGCCCGTGCACAGACTTTCTACCAGTTCAGGCTTTACCATGCCCTGAAAACCCAGATCCATTTCACGGGTACGCATGCAGTCGATGACGCAGCCAGTAAATGCCATCTTGAACTTGTGATGCGTCCTTGTACCAAAATATCGTCTGTCAACTTCCGTAGCGAATTTTTGAGTATCTGTCCATCCTCTCGGATTGTACTCACAACCGCCGCACGCAGTCGGAACACGGACCCTGCTCCCGCATGTGGCTATGGGTGAATGCCAGAGACTTCCAAGCTCTTCGACCACTCTGGTCAAGTCCTTCATGTTGATATACAGTATTTCAGGGGACATACGTGCCGATAGATGTACCGTTCCATCACCATATTTTTCAGCAACATCAGCCAGTTTCCTCAGCTTGGCCGCTGTCAAGCGCCCACCTGGAGCCCTGCATCTCACTGCGACCAAGTCTTTCTGTCGCTGCGGGATGAATCCCCCACTTTTAAGTTCCTCTGCGGTTATGAGTCTTGGTTTTTTATCTTGTGTCATATATGCTGAGTATTCAGAGTTGAGTGCTTACTTCCTTCACCTTTATAACAAGCGCTCCTCTTGCCCACGGAAATTTTTCCTTTGCCATCTCGGCGAATTTTCCTGAGGTCTGGAGTTCACCTTTTCCAGAGATGCAGCATCCCTGTCCAGGACCGTAGTTTCCCTGAACTTGTTTTGAAGCGATCAGCAGTTCCACACGATTGTTCTTTTTGAGATTTTCCTCGGTTATATTATAATGCCCGGCAGGAATAATGACAACTTC
>UBJH01000009.1_pt1 | contig 21830 bp, 24 predicted proteins | sample 2193721 | NCBI WGS metagenome assembly UBJH01 (sample SAMEA4703186, study PRJEB27089) | metagenome | reverse complement strand
CATTCAAGTTATATTCATGCCTCTGGATAGTGCTTTCACGTCCGCAGTAGATTTATTGTTTTTCACCCTTTATCGTTATTACCGTCTGCCTGATGGGCAGAACCTTCCCGGACTTCTTTACCGCCTCTTCTACGATTCTTTGCAATCCAAAACAGCAGGGGACTTCCATGTTGACAAGAGTGATGCTTTTGATATTGCTGGTCTTGATCAATTCGGTCAATTTATCTATATAGAAATCCGCATCATCCAGCTTGGGACACCCTATAACAAGCGACTTTCCTGCAAGGAAATCCTGATGGAAATTCGGGTATGCAAATGGAACGCAATCAGCTGCTACGAGAAGGTCCGCGTCCTTGAAATACGATGCCTGTGGAGAAACAAGTGTAAGCTGTACAGGCCACTGCCTCAATTGAGGTTCCTGCCTCTGTGAAGTTGTGGCGTTTGAGCTTGTTTCGCTCCTGAAATCCATTGCCATGCTGCCCGGACATCCACGAGGTGCCGCTGCTCCATGCATCGTTCCTCTGGGTACTCCTTTATGTAACGTGGGCTTTTCTTCCGTAACATTCAGATGCATCTTTACCGCCTCCTCATCAAACTCTAGTGCATCCCTTTCGATTACTCTGATTGCATCCTGGGGACAGTGTCCAAGACATGCGCCAAGTCCATCGCAGAACTTATCATCCAATAGTTTTGCTTTCCCGTCAATTATCTTAATTGCTCCTTCGGCACAGTTAGGTATGCATTCACCGCAGCCATTACACTTTTCTTCATCAATAGATACTATCTTTCTTTTCATATTCTATCATACTAATATCTGATTTTATTTCTTATAAAGTTAATGGCTTTGAAGTATAGTTAAATTATAACATTGAATTCTTGATTATAGATAAATTATTTATACATCTTGGATAATTTAGATTTATGCGAGAATTTCTTGACCTTGATAAAAGAGATAGGGAGATATTGTCCCTGCTGGAGAAATCACCTGAAATGTCCCAGAATGATATGGCAGAAATACTTAAAATTTCCCAGCCATCTGTCAGCGCCAGAATTTACAAGTTAAAACAAAAAGGTGCTCTTGCCCATGTCGTGGGAATGAATCTAAAAAAAGTTAAACTTCATATGGCAAAAGTTGATGTGACAGCTAACAATACATCATCCCTACTTGATATTTTCAAGGACTGCCCGTACTTCTTAAACGGCCTGATCGTGTCAGGAAAACATAACCTGTGTCTTTTTTTCGTAAGCGAGGATATCGCTACTCTTGAGGCTATCGTGGATGGACATCTTCGGAACAACCCTTTAGTAAAGGAAGCGGAAGTCAGCATAGTAATTAGTCCGATGAAGGATTTGATCATGCCATTAAGGATGAACTTTGATTTCAAAGACATTCCACCCTGCGGAAATCAATGTAAATGTGAGGATTGTCATCATCATATATCTAACAGATGTCTGGGATGTCCTGTGACTAATAACTATAGCGGGAATATCTGGAAATAAGCACTATTTCAGTAATCACCTATTCGATTCTGATATATATTGTATTTTTATATAGGCAATTTCCAGTTATTTATTATAATTTATAGTCAGCAAGTATATACATTCTGAAATCTATTATGAGTAAAAACATATCGGAGGTAAAATATATGAGTTTTTTAGAGAAAATTGGAATCGGAACTAAAAAAGAGGAAATAAAAGTGGATATAAAAGAAAATAAACCTGAGGACGTAAGTGCACATCTATCAGTGATCCAGATGCACAAAATATTGCATAAAGATAATATGACCAATAGTTTTGATAGAGCCCTTGCCCAGGGAAAACGCTGTTCATTCTGCGAACAGGGTATAAGCTGCCAGCTTTGCAGCAATGGCCCATGCAGGATAAAACCTGGTGTGGATCGTGGAGTATGCGGCATTGATGCAGATGCCATGGCTATGAGGAACATGATGTTCTTGAATACCATGGGAATAGCAGCGTATACCTATCACGCCAAAGAAGTCGCAAAAACATTAAGAGCAACAGCGCTTGGCAAAACGCCATTCAAGATCAGCGATGAAGCAAAACTGAGAAGCTTTGCAGGTAAGCTGGGATTAAAAAATGATGGAAGTACAAATGAAGTCGCAATAGCAGTAGCAGATGCGATGATTGCAGAAATAAACTCTGATTCTGACATCGAGCTTTCAAATGTTCTTCGTTTTGCTCCAAAGTCAAGAATAGATCTATGGAGAAAACTTGGGATCCTTCCCGGAGGGCCGCTGAACGAGACCACTGATTGTGTCACAAGTTCAATGACAAATATTGACGGCGATTATGTTTCGCTGGCTAAAAAGGCATTACGCCTTGGTATTTCCTGCATTTATGGCTCACAGATACCACTTGAAATGGGACAGGATATTCTTTTCGGGACTCCAAAACCGCATGCGGTTAATGTTGACCTTGGAATCATCGACCCCGCGTATGTAAATATCGCTGTAAACGGTCATGAACCCTTCATAGGCGTAGCTCTTATCAAAGCTGCCCATGAGACGAAAAACCAGGAAACTGCCAGGAAAGCAGGTGGAAAAGGACTTCACATAATCGGTTCTATCGAGACAGGGCAGGAACTTGTCCAGAGATACAATATTGATGACGTATTCGTTGGCCTTACCGGGAACTGGCTGTCTATCGAACCAGCACTTGCAACAGGCGGCATCGATGTCCTTGCAATGGATATGAACTGTTCACCTCCGGGAATGGCAGAATACCAGGATAAATACAATACAAGTCTCATTTCAGTATCTAAACTGGTCAATGTTCCGGGCATGAAAGACCAGATCATCTATAAACCTGAAGATGCAGCAGCCCAGGCGCAGAAACTCATAGATATCGCTATTGAGAACTTCAAGAAGAGAAAAGGAAAAACCACAACTCCATCAAGCAAGAAGCAGAATGCTGTGATCGGTTTCTCGACAGAAGCATGCCTCGGTGCACTTGGCGGGACTCTTGATCCCCTGCTTGATGTTATCAAGAAAGGTACTCTAAAGGGTGTTGTTGCACTTGTCAGCTGCACAACTCTTCGCGACGGCGGACAGGACATCAATACTCTGAAGATGGCTCGAGAACTTATCAAAAGGGATATCCTCGTCATCAGCGCAGGATGCGGAAATGCTGCCCTGCAGGTCGGAGGACTTACCAACCTTGAAGCAAAACAGGAAGCTGGTCCCGGACTCAGGGCGGTTTGCGAACTGCTTAAGATCCCGCCGGTGCTGAGCTTTGGCACATGCACAGATACAGGAAGAATTGCCCTTCTTGTAACGGCTGTAGCAGATGCTCTTGGAGTTGACCCGTCCCAGCTTCCTGTTGCGGTGACGGCACCTGAGTATATGGAACAGAAAGCAACAATTGATGCGATCTTCGCACTCGCTTTTGGTCTATATACCCATGTTTCACCTCTCCCTCCAGTGGCAGGAGCTCCACGCCTCGTGAAACTCCTTACTGAAGACCTTGAGGGAATAACAGGCGGGAAGATCGCTGTAGAGACAGACATGGTTGATGCGGCAAATGGCATAGAAGCCCATATAATGAAGAAAAGGGCAGCACTCGGATTGCCAGCTTAACAGACTTACCTCCTATAAGAAAAAAGTGATGCCCCGGACTTTCGGTGCATCATACATATTTATATTATCATAACTAAAATTATCGACACGAAGAGGGTTAATAGATGATTAAAGAATTTATTGGAATAGCTATTGTTTTTTTATTTTTAACCGGATTATCTGCAGCAGCTGAAAACGCATGTGTGGGATGTCATACATCGGTGGGAGCAACAAAAGGAATAGTCAATGACTGGAAAGAAAGTAAACATGCTTTAAACAATGTTACATGTGATAAATGCCATGAGGCAGCGCAAGGTGATAAAGACGCGATAAGTCACAATGGTTTTCTGATCACAACGACGCCATCACCTAAAGATTGTGCAAATTGCCATTCAATGCAGGTAAGCCAGTTCAACGCAGGGAAACACAGCATCAGCTGGTCAAAAATGACCGCTGCAGCCCGATACAAGGCTATCCCGAATGAAAAAATGCGGGAAAGCATGTGCGAAGGCTGCCACAGCATCGGAAAAATATATGCTGACGACTCTGCCGGCAAATGTGATTCATGCCATACAAGGCATCTATTTAGCAAAGAGGAGGCGCGCCAGCCAGAAGCATGTGAGACCTGCCATATGGGGCTTGACCATGAACAGATAGAATATTACAAGAAATCAAAGCACGGGATGATCCAGGAAACAAACAGGACGAGTGCACGCGCTCCGGGTTGTATCACATGCCATATGGATGAAGGAACTCACGATGTGAGCCAGGGAACAACAATAGGCACGGTTTCGCAGGGAGCGTTCATAAGCAACAAGAGCAGCGGAAATGACTATGTCAAAGACTCAAATGGCATTGCGATGAGAGCGATCACCCAGGAACAGTTCGATACCAACAGGAACAAAATGCTATCAATCTGTGCACGCTGCCATTCCAGAAATTTTGCACAAAATGTACTTGAAAATGCAGATGAGATAAAAGTGCAAGCTGATAAAAAAGTGGGAGAAGGCATAACAATAATCGAAGGACTGAATAAAGATGGATTGCTTGATCCCATGCCTGAAAACAGGCCGGCTAATCCCGTTACAGGAAATAAACTTACTATTACAGGACAGCAGACATACACAAATACCTCAGGCATTGAGGCTGAGTTCTTTGGAATGTTCAAATATGCATTGATCCACTCCTGGAAGGGAGCATATCACATGAACCCGGATTATTCGCATTGGTACGGATGGGCGCAAATAAATCTTGATCTTGAAAAGATAAAGTCCCAGAACCGGACACTTCGAAGGATAGCAGAGCTTGAAAATGCTCAAAAGATAACGGAAAAAGGAACAAAAGCAACTCCGGGATTCGGGACTGAGCTTGCAGTTTTGGGTATAATGGTATCTTTGTTACTCGTCATGAAGAGACGATCATAGATATGCAAGATATCGAACTTGAAAGTGAGGATCTCCATGCGGCATTAGAGGAATTGCATCAATATGTGGACATCACGGAAGAAGACCTCCAGAAAATTTACGCAATTGCTCTTATACATGCAAAAAAAAGGCTCACTCTCAAGGTTCCCGTTAAGGATGCGATGACAACGAATGTGATATACATCAGTAAAGATGCAGATATTCATGAAGCTGCAAGGATCCTGTCAGAAAACAGGATTAGCGGGATGCCTGTTGTGGATGAAGAAAAGCATCTGATAGGGATAGTAACAGAAGCAGATATCCTTTATTCAACCGGCATGAAAAAAAGCCATGATTTCAGGGATATTTTAAGGCATGTTCTTGGTGAACCACATCCGAAGATCAGGAATGGGGGCAAGGTCGAAGAAATAATGACCACACAGGTAATAACAACATCACCTGATAGAGACATCAGGGAAGTAGCCAGGATACTGGATGAAAAAATGATCAAAAGGCTTCCTGTAGTGGATGAAAACAATAAGCTTATAGGGATTATCTCAAGGGCGAACATCGTGAGATACCTGGGGAAACAATGAAAGAATATTTCTTAAAAATGAAAGGGGGCGCAAAAAGTCCTCCGGGTGTGGGAATTTCCGAGGTGATGTGGTCATGGCTTGGCTCAGTTACAGGTATAGGGATATTAGGGTATCTTTCATCAGCATACTTTGAACCCAGAGACCTGACAATGATAATTGGCTCCTTTGGGGCATCCGCTGTCCTTGTATATGCTGCAATTAAAAGTCCTCTTGCACAGCCAAGGAACCTTATCGGCGGACATATACTATCCGGGCTTGCAGGGGTATTCTGCTACCAGATATTTGGAAAAGTGATCTGGGCAGCAGCAGCGCTTGCTGTTTCCCTATCCATAGCATTAATGCTTGCCACAAAGACACTGCACCCTCCAGGAGGTGCAACTGCACTGATAGCTGTAATCGGGGGTGAACAGGTCCATAATCTTGGTTTTCTTTATGCCATTGTACCTGCCGGTCTGGGAGCTTTCATTCTTCTTATCGTTGCCCTGTTGGTGAATAATCTCTCAAAAAATAGAAAATATCCTGAATACTGGTTTTAGATATGGCAGAAAAACTGAAAGTAAGTATAGACCGCAAGGGTTGCATCAGCTGTGGAACATGCTGGAATAGCTGCCCTGAATTCTTTGAGCAGAATCCAAAAGATGCTTGCAGCCAGGTTATCGATGAGTATAGGATCGCAAGCAACCCTGGTGAAGGAGAAGTATCCGGCGAATTTGAGAAAATGGTGCGAAGGGCTGCAGATCTATGTCCGGTGCAGATAATTCATATACATTAGCAGAAGCTGCAATGGCAACTTTCAGTAATTAAGAGCATGCTCTGAGGTTGATATGTTTCAAATTTTTAATTTATATAAATAGATTAATGTTACATCCTCATATCATCAGGAACGTGTCCTGATACAAATATAAGCTTTTCAATATGGCAGTATGCGACAGGAAGTTGCACCCTCATATCATCAGGAACGTGTCCTAAAACGGTCCAAGAATCAGACTTAGTTTCTCATTTCGAGTCACATATTGCCTTGAAATAGGAAATATCAAAGTGCATACTCTCAAAACCGATACATCATTTAAAAAGACTTGCACAAATTTACTATACTTCAGAATCAGAAAAGCCAGCATCGTACCTCATCCTCAAAACAAGGCATTCATTGATGAACATCAATCGTTTAACTTACTACAAACTCCCCCTTTCCAAAACTTGTACGATCCCCCAAACCTCTTAGCAGCTCTGCCATTGCAATCGCATTAAAAAACTCTGGAACAGCATCAGTTACCTGATATCTAAATCTTGTACCTCTTGAAATAACACTCTTTGGCGCTTCAAATCTGGGTTTTCCTGTTTTTACTTTCAGGTCAAGAAAACTCAAATTGACAAGAAGTTCGACTGGTTTTTCTATATGCGTTATTTTCGGATCTTTATACTGCGTGAAATCAGGATCAAAGAACTTTGCTGCATTCTTCGTATCTCTTACAATATCCTCACCTGACAGCGGGAAGCTGCTGAGAGTATCAGAGAAAAGATGAATCCACATTTTCCCGTCTTCATCTCTCACTATCTGGGAAATGATTTTTGCTCTCTTTTTGATATCTTCCATCGTAATAGGCACTATTGTCAATTTCTTGAGGATGACCTTACCCAATCCCTTTGAGTTCCGCTTGCCGATATATAAACCATTGTCCTCAACATATTTCAAGGCTGAGATAAATTCTGCCAGGTATTCTTCATTGAGCTTTTCCTCTTGGGCGCTTTTTGCCTTCATGTTGAAAATCGCTTCGAACCTGAACCTGTTTTTGCTTGAGATTACATCAGTCGTGTACATATTCCTGACAGTTCCTTCAATGCCAAGCGATATTCCAGCCATCGGCTGTCTCAAAGCAGGGTATTTATCGATATGCAGGCATTCACAACATTCGTAAACCACCTGTCTTATGCCTTTATCCAATTTAACTACAGGAATAAAAATGCCGTCATGATGTTTTATCAGCGCGTCCCTGAAATAGATAACAGGATGTCCATTCTCAAGAGTGTCTGCGATCTTGCTTTTCATTTCAAGAAAAAGATATCCGAATGCTCCCCTGAGATTCTGTCCTAAAGGGTAGATATCGCTTGCTTTTATCTGTGATCCCCTTTCATTATATGTATTATTTGTGGCTATATGCAACTCTGATTGGTTTTCAAGTTCTCCCTGGATTTTAAAAGCCAGCGGCTTCATTTCATGTTCACCAGTTTCTTAGCTTCCGCCGCCCCTAACTCTTTGTAGTTTGCCCATTTGACCTTTTTTGGCGTTACTTCAAACTTAACTCGCCCTTTCCCGCGCCGTGTCCATCCGCCTATTCCATTATCTTCAGCTGCCGCAAGAGCAGCGTTTATGACTTCAATATCCTTTTCAGTAGGGTTCTTGATAACGATCTTGCCTGTCAGTTCGGTTCCTTCTACGATCTCTTCAAGCTCGATTGACGCGCCTTTTCCAGCAGATATCGCACCTGTTTCCCTATCAATGTGCGGATGTACTGTTCTTTCAACTACTTTATCGAAGGGTCGTACAGATTTTAAATCTTCAAAGGATACTCTTCCTTTTCGTCCCAGATTTCCGAACATATCGCATGTTAGACATCTCCCGCAGCCTTTTGTGTCTTTTCCGGTATCGCATGTCCCGGCGTCTTTATATATCTTCTCTGCATATCCACGGACTGCTCCGAATATGCTGATCGATGCGAATCCATCCCCTGACATCCTGGTCGGCAGCATATTTCCCTGTTTTCTTCTTTTCTGGCTCTCCAGTTTATTCTCACCTGTATAGAGTGGTGACACTGCTGTTGCTTTTAGTTCTAATATCCATAAGTCTTCATTTAACATTATTTTATCTCCTTTCTAATAATATTTGAAAAACCCCAATTGAACGAGAACTTTGAGTTAAACGTCTTTATCAATAATAAATCTTTCAATTCTGATCGATTTCTCATATTATCGATAATTTATGGTATCACCTATAAGAGCAAGAAAGCCAGCATCGTACCTCTCTTCCTCAGAACAGGGTATTCATAATTAATATATTTATAAATTAGGTTTTAATATATTTCTCCTTTATTTTATTTCGGTAAACATTCGATGGAGTGCTAACTGCAAATTTAACTGTTCCATTAAGGAGCTTCTTTTCAATAAGTCTTCCAGTTGTCCTGAAATAAGAGACCTGTCCGGGATTTGAATTCCTTTGCGACGTAAATCATTTTCATCCAGAATCAATGCATCGTTTTTAATCTTCTTGTCGATAACCTTCCTATATTCGCTTATCCCACGCTCTGATGCATCCATCAGATCTCGGATAAGGCCTTTAGAAACATAACCTGCCTTAAAAATTTTAATTAAACCAAGGATCAACTCTTCAGGTGATGGAGGAGTTGCACTCGATAGAGTCTCAGGTCTGATATGGGTTTCCGAAATAATTATTTCTTCAGGGAGAGGTTTTACCATTTCTTTTTTCAAATCATGAAGCATTTCCTCTATTTCACGAACAGAAACAAGGGAATATTCGTTACCATTATCTATTATTCCCCCTGCAAAAAGAGCTATCTTCTTACCAGATATATTTTCAAAATTCAACCTGACATTTCCAATTGATATTCCCTTGATTATTGTTCTTTCCCTTATCTCACCTGCTGCCAGATCATATTTTTCGTTTATTTTTGGAAGAACCGTTTTTATCCTGAATTTCTCTTTTATGGCATCAGATAATTCCAGGGATGCTACCATCTCTCCATGTACGATGAAAATTTTTACAGGTAATGTCTTGAAGCAATCGATATAATTTAAAAGTGCAGTCTTATCAGCATGAGCGGAAAGCCCTTCAATTTTCCTGATCTGTGCTTTTACTTTTACAGGTATTCCATCTACATTCACTTCTGGATATCCATTTATGATATCCCTGCCCAGAGTCCCTTCTGCCTGGAAACCTGAAAAAAGCAAGATATTCTTTTCATCGGGAAGGAATTGGGGAAGATATTTCCTGATGCGTCCTCCTTCCAACATTCCTGAGCTTGCAAGGATTATGCATGATTCGCTTGATTCAGCAAGTTCATCGCTATTTTTTTTTGCTCTTAGCCTCTCGAAATTATCGGGGTGGAATATTTTATCAAGTTCCTTTGAATTTTTTTTTATGAACTCATCTGAAATCTTAGATAATAGATATTTATTATGTGAATAGATATCAAGTATATCAATTCCCATAGGAGTATCAAGATATATTTTTTCTTTGATGTTCAGCTCGCGCAGCATGAACAGGATCTCTTCAGCCCGGTCTATGGAAAAGATAGGTATCAAAAGTCTTGAGTTATTCTTCCCGATTGATTCAACAGCGGCTTTCAATTGCGATAATATTTCACTATTGCTTTTTTCAAGATTTCGATTTCCATATGTACTTTCGATAATAAGATAATCACATGTATCAGGCGGTTTTGGAATGGAGTGAAGGCTGGATGAGCCGCCCCCAACATCACCTGAATATAAGAGGGAAACTGGCTCCTCTATGAATATTGAAGAGCTTCCCAGGATATGTTCTGATGGGATGAATTTGATCTTTATCTTTTTTTCATCATCCTGCCACTGCGGATAATCTTCATTTAATGGAACGAAAAGGCTTTTTGCTTTCTTTACATCATCTTCTGAGAATAATAGTTCTTTCCCTTCTTCTTTTTGTATTCTTAAAGAGTCATCCATTATTCGAAAAGTTATTTCCCTTGTCATAGGTGTAGTTATAATCTCACCTTTGAAGCCTCTCTGGCATAACATTGGCAATCTGCCGGTATGGTCATAATGTGCATGGGTCAAAAAGATATAATCTATTTCAGCAGGATCAAATATAAGAGGGGCTGAATTCTTATCTTTTGCCTCAGTTCCCTGAAAAGCTCCCGCATCAAGAAGTATTTTCTTATTATCAATTGTCAGTAGATGCATTGAACCTGTGACTTCACCTGTAGCACCACAAAATTGGATATTGATTGGACTGGACATGGGCTACAATTCCTTTATCTCAAACTCACAAAAGTCATACCCTGTCCCCCAGCATTTTGTCTCTTTTACAGAATATCTCTTTTGGCAAACTGTGTTCAGAACGCCTGCAATTATTCCAGCATCACTTGGACAGAGAGTTTTTCCCATATTGGGCATATTTCCACATTGGTAACAATCTGCTACCTTGATTTTATTTTCTGAGACTAATTCTACAGTTCCAAGCTTAAGTTTCTCCCACAAAACGGCTAATTCTTTTAAAACATCTTTTAGTGTATTGGCTTTTACCTGTTTAGATATTACATTAACCCCTATTTTGTAGCCAGCATCATAAAATGGTTTATCCATATCTATTCCTGTATTGAGAATTGTGGATTTCAACATACGTAAGAATGCACTGTTAGCATGGCCACCAGAGAGACCCGATCTTGCATCCATAGCTTCCTGGATTTCTTTTGAAATCTGCTCAGTCAATTTATTATCTTTAAGCGCTTCAACTGAAAGAATATTGGGATTGACTGCATAGAATTTCATCGCAATGCCATGTTCCTCATGTTCAATCCTTGATATTTTCACAATGCCACCATCCAGAAGTAATTTCAGGTGATGAGAAATAGTGGGTTTACTCAAATTCAACATCCCGGCAAGCTGGGAATTTGTCAATTCTTTTTCGGAGAGTAACTCCAATATCTTCAGTCTTGTTTTGTCTGAAAATAATTTTGCCGTTTTTTCGTCAGGTTTTAGAATGTAAGCCATATCATACTCTTAGTATCGTAATTTTCAGTAAGTTTTATATGGTATTAGTTATACTTGAACCTTACTGTTAGTTTGATATCTAACAAAGGAGTTTTTATGGAATTGATAAGCGAGAACAAAATCGGAATTGTCAAAGGAACCGTAATGGAAGAAGCAGCTGAGAATAGCTTCAAAGGTGAGACCGGTGAGGTCGGGCTATATCTTGCAATGGCAAAGCAGGCACAGCGTGAAGGTTACCCTGAGATTGGAGTAGTTCTGGAAAAAATAGCTTTTGAAGAAGCCTGGCATGCAGCAGGCTATGCCGAACTTGCAGGTAAAATTTCCATCAGTACAAAAGAAAACCTTCAGAGGATGCTAAAAGGTGAAGAGGGTGCGAATAAATTCAAGCGTGAGTCAGCATTAAAATCAAAAGAAGCAGGAATTGATGAAGCACATGACTTTTTCGATGTCTCGGCGCGGGATGAAGCTCGACATGCAAAAGCTCTAAAAGGCATTCTTGAAAGGTATTTTTGAAAAAAAGCGGAGATTGAAATCATGGAAAACAAAGAATGTACAATCGCATTAAAAGCAAATGCAAACAAACCGTGTAAAGAGACCATATCAGGAACTGCAACATGCCATGAATGTGGGAAGCCAATGTGTCCGGTATGTAATCGGCATAATGTCACCCAATTATCCAGAGTAACCGGATACATCGGGGATGTTAAAGGCTGGAATGCAGGCAAACAACAAGAACTAAAAGATAGGAAACGGTATGGTACGCCGAGTCGATAGGAGGAGGAATTTATGGCAAAAGACATGTTAGGAAAAGGAGCTATTTCTCAACGAGATGGAAAAACATTCGCTGTTGCTCCACACATATCTGGTGGAATAATAGATGTGGCAGGCCTTAGAAAAATTGTGGATATTGCAGAAAAGTATAATGCTCAGGCATTGAAATTAACTTCTGCCCAGAGGATAGCAATTGTAGGAATAAAACCGGAAGACCTGGACAATTTGTGGGATGACCTGCAAATGAAACCTGCTCATGCAGCGGGACTCTGTGTGCGCAGTGTCAAGATATGCCCTGGTACTACTTTTTGCAAGAAAGGCCAGCAGGATTCTGTTGGAATAGGCTTGAAACTGGATGAAAAAAATTATGGCAAGGAATTACCATCAAAATTAAAAATTGGAGTCTCAGGATGTCTTAATTCTTGTTCTGAACACATTATCAAGGATATAGGAATTGTAGGCACTTCCAAAGGTTGGAATATCACAGTAGGCGGCAGTGCGGGATTAAAACCTAGATTAGGTGTAACACTTAATGAAAACCTATCAGATGAAGAAGCGCTTGATACCGTAGACAGGATAATAGAATACTATAAAAGACATTCCAAGAAAAAGAGACTCGGGGAATTCATCGATGAGATCGGATTCGAAAAATTCAAAGCAGAAATTCAATGAGGTTGTTTTAATTATAAATAGGGGTTGATTCAAATGATTATCAAAAACAAGGATTTCCACACCCAAATTTAGGTTACACCGTTATAAAAACCTAACTTCAATTTTTCGACCACCTAACCATGAAATGGGAACATTCATGTAACTTCACATACCGCACCGCAAAATTGGATGGTGATTGGACTGGACATAGTTTTGTATAGCCTAACAGGAAGTTATCCTATATTATGGACGTGGTTCTATTAAAAAGCTTACAAGCATATATGATCCACAAGAAAACCTTATTATGAATGCAATTCGACTATAATATATGAATAAAGGGTGTGAATAATTGTTCAGGAGATTTCTGGAATCGTATGTCGAAGTATGCAATAATATTGTGACTGAGGCAGCCAATTCGGTATTGATGTTTGAAGCGGGGGAGCAGGCGGCACTTGATATGAAAACTCTTAAAATAGAGGATGTTAAGAGGGAATTTGAAAATGAAGGTATTACTATTTCGATCGAAAAATCGGAAAAAAAAGTCATATTTCATGTAAAAGGTTTGCCTGTTGAGGGAAAAAAATGCAGATATTGTGGTATTTGGAAGGGATTCTTTGGAGGATTATCTAAAAAACACATAGATGCGAGATATTATTGCAAAAAAGGCGAAGAATGCATCATTAAGGGTGCAAAAGAGTGTGTTTTTATTGCGGAGTTGATAGAATGAGTACCGCTATCGATCATTTCAATTTATATAAGGATAGTGCTATCAAATGGAGTAAGAAATCAAGTTAGATCTTACTGAAGAGGAGTTAATGCCAAAAGATTTGATAATAATCCTGAACGACCTTGAATATGAGATACTTAAGAAAATAAAGGTTGTCGAGGGGGAAGACGGAGAGAAACTAAGAAATCTTTTCAGGCTCTATGTTTCAACGATACCGGAATTGAAATCCTCTGAATATGCATTAAAACGAGTTGATAAAAAGGAATTAATTGATGAACATCTTCGAAATGTCTGGGCTGAATATGAGTTTACGGATTTTCCCACAGAACACTGGGATGAGGAAAAGGTCAACAAATTGATTTCAGAGCTTATTGAAATCAATGCGATGGTAAAAGTTGGTGAGAAACAATACATTCCTTCCAATAAGTTCAGAAGCCTTTTTAAAATGCTGCTCCACGATATAACGACTGAAAATAAAGATATGGATGAATATTCAGCTGCGTGTGTTGCCACAATTCAGTTGTTGATGGAATTCAGTGTTGAGACACTCAGCAAGGAAACAATCCGCAACGGAACGATTTTTATTAATGAGGGATGGATGTTCGTATACTCAACTGCGATTAAGAAAGCAAGGGAATTCATGATGTCAAAAAAATTGTTTCCGGGTGCAGAGGCTCCTGTTCCAAGAGCTCCTTAGAACACTTTTGCAATTATCAAATCCCTTAAATCCAATCATTTTTTCTTTTCCGAGATGTCACGAATATCAATCACTATAATAATTCCTCCATCAGTTTCAACTGGACTCATATTGATCTCAACAGGGAATTCACTGTTATCCATGCGCTTTGCAACTGAGTTCATATGAAGAGCCATTATTTTTGTTGAGGGATTTGCATAGTATGTTTTACAATATACTGTGTGTTTCTCCCTGAATCGCTCAGGTAACAGGATATTATAAGGATTGCCTATTAATTCTAATCGAGTATATCCGAATAATTTCTCAGTACGAGTATTAACAAGAAGTATGTTGAAATCCCTATCAATTGCTATTATGGCATCTGGCGCACCGTCTATTAAATTCTGGAAATTCTTTTCTGCCCTCTTGCGATTAGTAATGTCAATTACCATCTTTTCAAGACCCACGATATTGCCAGCTGCATCCTTCAGCACATGAGCGTTTATTGAAACCCATATCTTGCTTCCATCCTTGCGGTTGATCATAGCTTCAAAGTCGGAAACAGCACCATCGGCCCGGATCAGTCTTACCAAATGCAGACGCCTTCCCGGTTCTGCATAGAGCTTGCGGACATCGGTAACACTGGCGATAAGTTCTTCGGTTGAAGTATAGCCCAAAATACGCACGCATGCGGGATTTGCTGCAAGTATTCGCCCATCGATGGTAGTCTGGAAGATGCATTCTGCAGCATTCTCAAAAATTCCGCGGTATTTTGCCTCGCTGATCCTTATTGCTTCTTCCATTCTCTTATACTCGGTAATATCACGGACAATACTCAAAACAATAAATCCACCCTCAGTTTCAAGATAGCCAAGAGCGATGTCAACGGGAAATTCAGTTCCATCCTTTCGAAGGCCGTAAAGGTTAAACTCTGATCCCATAAGGCGAATCCGTGGCTTTTCTATATATCCTTTCAGGTGTTCATCATGACGTTTCCTGAAGCGTTGAGGTATAAGGATTTCAACCAATCTGCCAATAAGCTCTTTCCCGGCATATCCGAAAATCTTCTCGGCCTGTGAATTCGCCTGTAAAATCCGCCCTTCTCTGTCGACGATGATGATGGCATCAGGTGCAAAATCAAAAATTCCCTGGAACATCACTTCTGCTTTATTCTTTTCTTCATCTTTCATGCCGTCCTCCAGGAATAACAATAATATCATTTAATATCTGCTTGTTGATAAAACCTTCATATAAAACGCAAAATGCCATTTGCGTTGCGCATTAAAGGATCAGTAGCCAATCTTTAAATTATCTTGCCCTGAACTGTTGCAGCTTTTTTTGTTTATGTGCATCCACCACACCTACTACAATCTCCTACACAGCCTCCAAGGACATCATCTTCTTCACCATCTTCTCGTTTTTTCAATCTGCTGAGTTTTCTTTTCTTTTCAGTAATTATAGCATCAATGTTGTTCCATTCTATACTACCTGATTTGTAATGTTCTTTTACTTTTTCAATTTCTATGATTTCCTCTTCAAGTTCTCTTATTGACATTATTAATTCTCCATTCTGTACTACCTGACCTACATTGTTCTTTGTTAAAAAATAATCTCTACTATTGGTAATCCTTAATTCTGACCGCCGTGAGACTCCCTTAACCACTTAAAAATATCAAAAAGACTCATAATGTTCAATATAAATCTAAGCCGACTCTTCACTAACCAAGGTCATCGTGATGGAAATCTACAAGGCGCAAGTTCTCCACTGACTATTCAGGTTCAGGCTACCCTTCGTCGTGCAAACCTCGGTGCTCTGGTCATCACATTCTGGTTATAGCCTGCCTCAGTGTAGTCCTGCACGAATGCATAGGGAAGCAGAGCGTATGACAGGGTTGCGTACCCGTTTGCAGAAGTAATCGAGAATTCTCCGCTGCTTGCCCGTAGAGGTCGAGACTCCCCCAGCCTCTTTGTATTCCTGTTCCGGATATGTGACCTCCTCTAACGCGCTCTCCCCCTGCACACGATTACCCTCCGTCTGGGGCTTGAAGATTTGCCCCTTCGGGGTGTCTGCGGACATCCGCTGCGGCGGACAAACCATCAAAGCCCCAGCCGGTTTCCACAAGAACGTGTGCGGGTTGAGGCGGCGTCTCTGTCTCCCTGCTGGAGGTTATTATGGAAAGCAAAGAAAGACGAGTAGAATGTCCTGAATGCAAAGAGTTGATGCCTGCTCTGCTGTTGAATGATTTGAACAAATGTGATAATTGTGGCTGCCCAGCTCACCTTTTCGACCGGGATTAATTTTTTTTTGAGGTCGGATAAATCACATCACTCTTTTTGCGATGTGTTTTTTCTCCTGGAAATAGCATTGATAGCTGTGATTCATGGTTGCCTTGTTGTCCGTACGCTCCAATCACCGCATCCTTCGCTCACTCCGCTTCGCTGCGTTCACTCAGGCACGGCTGCTGCCTTGCGGTCATTGTCGCTGCTGTCCTGGCGACAGTCCTGCGCCGGGTGCTCGGACAGTCGCCGGTATCGGTGGCATGTTTCTTTCAGCTGCAAGTTGTTTCTTTATATGGGAGCATGCTGAATTGGCTAGAGTAACGGAGATTTACTCGCCATGGTCTTAATTGGCAGCAGTTGATGGTGCGGGAAAGACGGGAATGTGATACAACTGGTGATGGGGATGGAAGGGATTGGTTTTATGGCGACTGTGAAAAAGTTGTTGAATTACATGATTTATGAATGTAAAGTATATAAGTAACCTCAATTAACTATATAGTTAATATATATAAACACATAAAGTTACATTCACAATCATGCGCGGAAAAGTAAGAGATAGAATACTAAGAGTTCTCACAAACAATCCAACCGGTGATATGAGCAAATACGAGATCGCCAGGCAGGCTGGCGCTACATACCCCTGGGTGCGTGAGTTTCTCTTAAAACTCGAAGGGCTCGGAGTGATAAAAGGTACAGAAGTCTTAAGTTACTCTGCCCTATTGCGTTTCTGGCAGGCATTTTATATCCAACCTAAATATAGGGAGTATATGGTCAAAGAGCCGTTGAAGCTTCTCAAAAACAGTAAATTACCCTATGCATTGACCACATACCAGGCAGAAAATCTCATCCAGAATTATTTGTTTCCAAGCAGGATAGATGTTTATATAAAAGAAGACGACTGGAAACAGTGGCATGATATGATCACAAAAAAAGGACTGGTAGGTAAGGGAAATATGAGGTTATTACTTGCGGATGAGCATGTTTTTTATAAGGCCTTTGAAAAGAATGGGTTGAAAATAGTTTCTACGCCTCAGTTGATCATTGACCTGATGATTGAGGGGGGCGTATGTGTTGAGGCTGCAGAACTGCTTATTAAGAAGGTTATGAAAGATGTATGAACCGTATGAAATAGATATTTCTTATAAATACCTTAAAACAGTGGTAGGCAGACTTGAAGAACCAATTTGTTTGATAGGGGGATGGGCAGTTTTCCATAATGTAAATAAGAATTTTAAGAAAGCAACAGGCAGAGATTACATAGGGTCAAGGGACATTGACCTTGGATTTCATTTTGAGAAGGATTGGAGCGAGAAAGATCTGCATGAGTCGACATTTGCTAAATCTCTTCAAATTATTGAGAAAGATCTTGGCTTCATGCCAGTAGGATTCAGATACTTAAAGGAGTTTCATATAGAAACCGAACAAGAACTGAACAAAGAGGAAGCGAAAACAACGCCACAGCATTTCGTATTTCCTTTATATATAGACCTGGTTGTTGACATCATTCATCCAAAATTTTATGATGTTTTTCATTTTAACCCGGTCGATGAACCACTGATTGAAATGGTTTTCAGAAATAAAGCCAATAGGACGATAGAAAAATCATTCGGAAGAAATCTCTGGCTTCCAAAACCCCATGTTTTGTTAGCCACAAAATTAAACTCGGTAATCGGTCGGGATAAAGAACACAAAAGATTGAAAGACATTGCTGATATTTTCGCTTTGCTATGGTTTACCGATGTTGAAATTCTGGATATCAAATCGAACCTGCTTGAGTTTTATGATGGGGGGAAGATCAAAAAGATCATTGGCTCTATTTCAAAACAAGAGATCCTAAATGTCGCCTCTATTATTGGTTTTAGCGGGGAAGAAGTTGAAAGAATATTATTGGAAATCACAAGATAAACAAGAAACTAACAAGATCAAACAGCTTTCTTTCATTGTGATCTTCCTGATTTGTATCCATCAATAAAAGGCAGCAGAAGCCAGAAATGCATCTTCAGGTTTTCCGAAGAACTCACCGTCAGGATAAGTAGCCAGCTCATACTTTTCATTGCTATAGTTAAAGCATCAATGTAATAAAATTGACCCTTAAAACTAAGATCCAACCGGACAAATTTCCCTTTTAATTGCTGCTCTGCAACGTCATTGATTCGCTTTTCAACATCCTAACCAGATCCGGGATTTTCTTTCCTCCAGAATTCGGGCTAAAAACCCACATTCTACGCGCTGACATTGTTTTCACCAGAATATTTTTCAATAATCAATGAATCTTCATGCCATTCGGAAAAATTTTCCATCACAAATTTATCCATCTCTATAGGATTCTTGGGATCAGTATTCCCCTTTCTCCACTCCTCAATGACCTGTTTGAATTTTTTATGATTGTCATATTGCCCCCAATCAAATAAATCGTTCATGCGTTCATTTTCAAACTTATAAATCCCTTTCAATATCCCCATGCATTGAATTGTTGCTGAATCATCCCTTGAATTATTTTGATACTCCCTGAGAACATCAAGATAAGACTCTATAACGTCGTCATACATCCTGGATGCCTGTTCTTCTGGATCAACATCTTTCTGTTGTATTTCTTCCACTTCCTCCCAGTCGCTCTCAACGTCAAGGCTATCCAGATCATCGAAAACAGATTCTGCAATTTCATCCAGAACTTGCGTGATAACTGATTTTTCATAGGAAGAAAATATGTTTTTAGTCATGGTTTCTTTGTTTGTTATTATCTATTCATTAGAACATTTCACTGAATTTCTTTTCTTTCATATAAACGCTATTTTCTGGCTTGTGTCCACATTTTTCATCGATCATATCTGCTGAAAGTTCTTCTATTATCCCTTCAAGCAGCATGCAAAAGCCTGGAACCGTTCTGCCTATTTGAGTCACCCCTTTGAAAATCCGTTAATCTGGTCTGGCCAAATGGGATATTCAATCCACATCAACGTTGTTTAAGATTAAATCTTGGTTTTAATATACGAGATGAAAACTGAAGATAAAAACTAATTTTAACTTTTATATATTATATGTGCAATAATTTAAATACATAGCCGCAGTATCGAATTTTTGTGAAAAAACTAATGTATAAAAAAAGAATTGCAACTATGAATTATCAGAAGGTATTGTATTCAATAATATTGGTATTTTTAGTTACTTCCGTAGCCGGAGCGGAATCCGGTAAAGTCGTCGTAAACGACACCCAGGAAAAAAATTATACTCATGTTTACACATTTGGGAACGGGAACGATTGGGCTACCGAATATAACGTATTATTCGATAAACTATATTTTGATACTTCATCCTGGGATCATCTGGCAGTTCTAACCATTAATTTAACAAATCTATATTCGTTCCCTCCCAGAGATTATCAGACTTCCTTTACGATAAGGTCCGGCGGTTCTGGCGGTGGAGTTGTATCTTTTTCTCGTCTCAATAACAAAGTTCATTGGGCTTTTAATGATAATGCCGTAATTACATCTACAGATATCGTTTTATCATATGACACAAATATATTTACAAATCTGGATCGCATAAACAATTTAGTTCAATACTATAAGGATTGCAGTCCTGATACGAATGAGTCTGCTTTTGTACGTGTTGAGGAAGGGGGCTGTTATATCGGAAGCGATGACGATTATGGCGGCTCATACGACGCAACCTATGAAACATCAGTATCGAAGAGTTCAACTATTCCTTATGTTGTTACTTACTCATCAAACTCTACAAAAACATATTTTAATTTCACATACAGTAAACCCGATGTATTATACCATGTAATTATTCAGGATTCATCAAAGAAGCCCTATTATGATGAAATGGGTTTTACCTCCGGAACCACCGTATCTGTTGTCAGGGAATATGGAAAAGGGATCTACTTCAATGTAACCTCATTACAGGAGGAGAACCAGGTCATAACAATAAATGCAACTGAAGAGTCACAGCAAACCCCATCGATTGGCGCGCCGAATATAACCAGTTTCAGCCCCACTACTTCCACAGTAAAAAATACTGTGGGTGAAAAAAGGACATTTGGTATCACAACAGATCAGAATGCAAATTATATATGGTCTCTCAATAATGCATTAGTTCAGACCGACAACAGCGTAACCCAGGCGAACTATGTCAACGCCAGCGCATCACCTGGCACATGGATCGTAACTTCAATTGTCAATAATGCAAAAGGCAGTGCCATACAAACATGGGTGTGGGTTGTTGAACCTGCAAGTGCGCCTGATATTCTTGCATATTACAGAGGACTTGGTGATGATCCCGGCACAGTGGAGTATGCTGACATTCAACAAGCAATAGATGACTGGATAAGCAAAACAGTACCAGCTGGATATGCGCATTCAATAACCTACCAGGAGCTTCTAACTTTAATTTATCAATGGTTATAATTATGAAAAAGAAAAACATTGTATTGACTTTATCTTTGCTGATAATCGTTATTTTCAGCGGATGCATTGCAGGTAATGAGACATTATCCAATACTGATCAAATCAGAAAGGATGTTTATTCCAGCAAAACGCTCATGTTTGAAATGAAGCTTCCCGCAGGATGGAAAGATGATGCGATGTGGAATTTACCTTATGGCGGTGTAGTAAATTTTGTTAATGACAAATATCCCTGGTGGCCGTCGGGTGATGATGGTGCCATAAGGCTTGATCTGCAAAAGTACGGCACTCTTTCCATAGTCCAGGTGAGTATGGATACACAATTAGTCCCTATCGGGTACACTCTGGCGTATGCACGTTCACAGGAATTGAAAAGAGAAGAAGGCATTACCTATGAGGGAGAGACAACACTCGGTGGAGAAAGAGCCTGGGAGATCATTAGGAAATACAGGACTGTCGGAGACTTATACCAGCGGGATATACATGTTATTCATGGAAACAGGTTGTATGTATTGCGTTTCAGGGTCATAAGCACTGATGCTGGAAAGCGAGATAATGCCACTGCTGAACTTGAGCCGAATTTCAATGAAATTTTTGAATCGTTTAAGTTCATAGATTGATGTTACTGCGCCGGGGTCTTGATGACCCCAGACCCTGATATTGGAAGAATAAACCGGCGAGAATATGGTATCTGGACATTCGTCCAGAGTCAGGGATTGTGCTGGCGCAGGAACAGACAAAATACTGAAAATATACATATTTATTCAAGTTAGCGATACTTGAATATATGAATAACATAGATATAACATACGATGCCGATAATATTCAGTGATGAAGACCTGATGTATCTTGACAAAGATCAGGATGAAAAATTGCGATCTATAAGGCAGACAATTGATGCCATAAAAGCGAAAGGCAACACAACGTTTTGTAAAAAATGCGGTCACATGATGCAATATTTCACAGTTGGAAATGCAAAGCTTCT
>UBJH01002985.1_pt1 | contig 21865 bp, 18 predicted proteins | sample 2193721 | NCBI WGS metagenome assembly UBJH01 (sample SAMEA4703186, study PRJEB27089) | metagenome | reverse complement strand
CGGCCAGATACGTCAGCAGCGAGGGCTGGGGGGGGAGGTGAGCGGTCAGCACCAGGATACGGCCGGAGGGTTGCCGGTTGGTCAACCTGGCTGGAGGCAGCAGCACGGCCTTCGTTCCCTCCAGCAACTTCTCGCACTTGAAGGACCCATTATCCACAACGAGGATGTCCTGACAGCCGGCGCGAACGGTAGACCTAATACCACCGTATCCGGGCCAACCTCACCCGAGCCCTTTGAGATCACGATCACGATTGTAGCTGCCTGCTTGCCCATCCGAAAGAAAGCGTTCAGCGATCAGCCATCAGCTCTCAGCTGACCGCTGACAGCCAACGCCTTACCTCCTTGACGGTCCGATTCCTTGGCAAGGTGCAGAAGCTGCACACAGCGCGATGCCATGGTCAGGTTCTCCCCGCCTCGCTCAGCAGCCGACATCTCCCGCAGAAAATCGTCCCTCACCTGGCGAAACCACTCCGGGTGATGGGAACCCTGCGAGAGCGGCTGCTCAAATGTCCAACTCTGTTCGCCCCCTTCGCGTTTCAGAACCAGGGTGCCGTCCTCTATCCGGATAGTCCCGCAGGTTCCTTCGATGACAGCCCGATTACTCCGCGATGAAGAGGCCCACGTCAAAAGAATATTGGCCTCGGCTGCAGACGACCTCAGTTGAACGCTCGCCGTATCCTCAACCGGCCATTCCGAATGCCGGCGCTTTTCCAGCGTCGCAGTGATCGTCCGAGGCTCCTCCCCAAGCCAATCCAACACGATATACAGCGCATGGTAGCCGTGATCGAGCAGGATGCCGCCGCCGGCGATGGCCGGATCCAGCCGCCAGTTGCCGGTCCCGAGCATAGTCGAAGGATCAGGTGTGGCGCTTTCGACGGGACTCGAGAGCGACTGCACCGCGACCGACGGTTCGCATCTATGAACGTGCCAGCTCACATATTGCACAGCCCCGATCTGTCCTTGCCGGATCAGCGTCGTCGCCTGCATGACAATCGGAGCATACCGCCAGTTGTGGACCGTATGGAGAATACGGCCGCTTTCCGTCCTGGCGTCTCGCACCAGCCGCAGTTCGTCCGGGGTGAGCACGAGCGGCTTTTCACACAGCACATGCAGCCCTCGGCTCAAGGCCAGTCGTATCAGGGATGCGTGCGTTCCGGGCGGTGTGCAGATATCGACGAAATCGACGACCTCGGCAGCCAGCATCGCTGACACGTCGGTGTAGAGCCTGGCCCCTGGAAGACGCGATCGCTCCTGGGCGACTCTGGATTCAAGGGCATCAGCAGCGGCAATAATCCGGGCCTGCTCGCACCCTTCCCATCCCGGCAGATGCCCATTGACCGCCACATTGCCCAGACCGATGATAGCGCCGTTCAACATGCTTAAAAACAGGGTCTAGGGTGTAGGGTGTAGGGTGTAGAGAAAAACCCGCGGTTCATCTCACTCCTCCACCCTATCCCCCTCACCCTATACCCTATCTTCATCCCCTATACCCTGTCCTTTCTAATTCGGCAAAGGCCTCGTCGAGGATGGACAGGCCTTCCAATGCCTGCTGTTCAGTGATGACGAGAGGCGGGTTGATCCGGATGTTGTAGGAGTAGCACATGGCCAGCAGCCCCCGCTTGAGGCAGCTCTGAAACAGCTTCTGGGTGAGAGATTTCGGAAGCGGCTCCTTGGTCTGCCTGTCCTTGACCAGTTCTATGCCAAGCAAGAGCCCTCGACCACGCACATCGCCGATAAACGGGTATCTCTCCTTCATCGCTTCCAGTTGCTTCAGCATGACCGCGCCGACACGCTTGGCATTTGCGACAAGCTGTTCCTTGAGAATCACTTCAAGGGCGGCCAGTCCGGCCGTTGCGGCAAGCGGATTGCCTCCGTAGCTCGAGGAACTGCCGCTCGGATTGCTGAAGGGCTTGTTCGCCATTAGTTCCTGTGTCGAGATCACCCCGCTGACCGGGAACCCGCCGCCCATTCCCTTCCCCACTGTCATCACGTCCGGCACAATCGGCTCGTGATCACACCCCCACATCGAACCGGTGCGGCCGAAGCCCGTCAGCATCTCATCCGCAATCAGCAGGGCGCCGCACTCCTTGGCAATCGCCTGCACCGCGCTCAAGAATCCCGGAGGCGGAATCACGTTCCCGGCGGTTCCCTGAATCGGCTCCAGGATGATCGCGGCGATCTCGCCCTGGGTCTGATAGCGGATCACCTCGCGCAAGAAGTCCGCACAGGCAATGCCGCAATCTGGATAGCGGAGCCTTAAGGGACAGCGATAGCAGTTCGCGTACGGGGCGCTGTAAAGACCTGGCACGAACGGTCCCAACTGCTTCTTAAAATCGTCCCCCAACAGCCCCAGGACCCCACCTGTCTTACCATGGAACGCGCCCCAAAAGCCGACAAACTCGAACTTCTTCGTGGCCGACTTGGCCAGTCGGAAGGCAGCCTCGACCGCCTCTGCCCCACCGGAAAACATCTGGATCCGCTTCAGCCGTCCCGGTGTGATCGATGCCAGCAGCGTGAGAAACCGGGCCCGGTTTTCGGTGGTGAAGCTGCCGAACGTCAGCCGTTCGATCTGGGCCTTCATGGCCTCGACGTAGTGCGGGTGCGTATACCCGATACTCCCCACACCGATTCCGGCCATGAAATCGAGATATCCATTGCCGTCCTCATCGGTCAGGGTGCACCCTTCCCCTCTCGCCATCGCCAATCCGGAATACAGCGCTATCGACTGCAGGCCCGGCGCCATATGGCGTTGCTCGCGGGCAACAATCGCCTTCGACCGTTTTCCAGGAATGTTTCGCTTCATTGGAGCGTTCCCCTCCTTACGCGATGCAGCAGCCATGTGGCGATCCGGGAAGCGGCCTCCTCGCGAAACAACGCAAACGACGGCCAGGCATTGATGTCGATGAGGAATATCTCCCCGCAAGGCGTGACGATGGCATCGCCTCCGTACACCTCCAGACTAAGGGCTAGAGCCGCACGCTGGGTAATGGCCTGCAAGGCCTCTTCAGAAAATGGATACCTGTTGAGCTCCTGGTCTCGATGGTAGAACCAGCGAAACCATCGCTCCTGCCGATTCTTACAGTCTGGTCCGCCTACCCCGTAAAACTTGATCAGATCTCCCGGAACGTGTCGCTGCAGAACGGCGCGGGCAATCCCCCTGGTGTTGAGCGCGACCAGCCTGTCCTGCAACTCCTCCGAAGATCGCATCAATTCAACATCCCCCGTTTGGGTATTGTGCACGTCGGCCCGCTTGACCCAGATCGGGAAGAGGTCCGCCCAACGCTCGACCGACGACTGATCCCGCTCGGATGGGTTGCACGAAATGACCTGACTCTCCGGGATCGGAGTTTCTGATGCGGTCAGCAGAGTGATCATCCGATCTCGATAGGTGTTCAGGACAGCCTCCAAAGGATTGACGTGCGGGATACCTCTCATCTCCAGCGGTCCAAGTACGCGAAGGGCCTCCAGCCGCTCGCACATCAGGAACACGAGCGACGGCAACGGGTCTGCCATGAGTACGGCCCCTGGGTCGCCGGCCTCGCCAAGTTCGTCCGGCCCCTTGAGGCTGACCTGGTAGCCGGCCGCCTCGATATGCTTAGCGACGAGCCGCAGGATCTCCGTATCGTCGAATTCCCGACCCGGCGAGTGTTGCCGTTCTCGAAATATCCCCCAAAGGTGCGGCATCATTGGGTTCTGCCTCCGTTCTTGAAGCAGGGTTTGGGGATTAGGGTTTTGGGTTTCGGTAAAAGCCGGTGGTTTGCGTAACCCCCATACCCTAAACCCTGAACCCTATACCCTGTCTTTCATAAGGGCTTCAGCCAATTGAAGATCCTCGGCCCGATCGATATCGATGACTTGGTCCATCACCACCCCGTAGACCGGCTCCCCCTCGGCGACCAGCCACATTAAAAAGTCCCGAAGCCGGCCCAGCGTGGAAGGGTGGGGAGCCTGCGAAAAAATAGCGCCGGATACCAGATAGAGTCCGGCGGTCACAACATCACCCGAGGCGCCACCGATGGCCGTTACGCGCCCGGAAGGATCGAGGTTCACCCAGAGGGGCTTCTCGTCGGCTACAAACGGTGTAACGGCGAGGACGACAGAAGCTTGACGGCAGGATATCGCTTGATCGACAAATCGGTGAAACGCCGGCTCCGGACAGATCCAGTCCACAGTGGACATAAGAATACGGCCCGGCCCGGATCGCCTGCCAACCTCCCAGAAGCTTTCATATGACGAGCGTGTCGTTTTTACGATGCACTGAATATCGAGGTTCGGGAAACGCTCCCGGACAAATGTCGCGCACTCCCGATCGTCCTCGTTGAAGATAATCTGTAGCTGCGTAATACCGGCCTTCACAAAATTGCTTACCACCCGCTCAATCAGCGGGATATCGGCAACGGGCACCATCGACTTCGGCATCCTTAAGCCGTCCCGTTTCAACCGGGACCCTTCCCCTGCCGCAATGATGCCCCCTGTCAGGGTTGTGGACGCGCTCACAGGAGTACCTCTCGAAGATCCGCTAAGGACTTGATCGTGAGGTCGTCGGGGCAGCAGGGTGCGAGGGGGCCAGAGTGGTCTGAGGCCAGCCAGATATGGGGCATCCCGAGACCCTTCGCCCCCTTCATATCTCGAGGCAACGAGTCTCCGACGAATATCGCCTCTCGCGGGTCCAGTTGCAACGCCGTCAGCGCAACCTGGAAGATTCTTGGATCCGGTTTGGTGAACCCGACGCAGGCCGAGTCGACCATGACGCTCATCAATGAGGCGACCCCTGTCTCGATGCAGACCTGTTCGAGATTTCCGTAGAAGTTCGAGACGATGCCGAGCCGAAATCGCGCCGATAGCTCGCGCAGTGTCTCAAGATTGGCGCGAATCTTATCCAACGAGTCCTGCACAAACCGGTCGCACAGACGCGACGCCAATTCCGGATCAGCGATATTCAATGCGTCCAGCACGCCGGTGACCAGGAGCAAGACGCTCTCCTGAAACGAGCAGCCTGAAAGCCTCCGCGCCACCAGTGCATCATCGGCAGCATAGAACGCCCGATCGTATCGATCCCGGCCTACCCTCACATATTCCGCGAGGTAGAGCGGATAGAATCTGTCTTTCCATGGGATTCCGTCGGCATCAAGGGTGCCTCCGAAGTCGAGCAGGACTGCCTTCGTCGAGCTCTGGACGGCCATCATCCGGCAACCTCCCCCGGGGCTCTCCCAATCCCTAGCTTTATTGTAAGCAGGATGAGCAGGGAGCGCAGTGCAGGCTTCAGCCGTCGCAGAGCGCTTTTCATCGGGGGTACTGTAGTTGCAGGATATTCAAGCGTACACCGCTTACAGTTGCTCCATGAAGGCGGCAATCTCATCGAGCTTCACATTGCGTACGGCGATCTCAGGCGTATAGATGACCTCGTCTGCCGCCCAGACCAAGGTTCCTTTGACCTCCTTGCCGACTGCGACAATGTGAGAGAGGATCGAGTGGATATTGTCGTTGATTCGCACCGTGTTCGGTTTCAGCGGCGCTGCAATCCGCCCATCCTTGATGATGTACGAGTCGCCGACGACTGTGCAGGTGAAGTCGCCCGCCCGCAGCCCATTAATGGGATACGTATACCAGATCCGACCGATCAACAGGCCGTCTTTGACGGTGGCGATCAACTCCTCAAGGCTCTGGTCTCCACCCTGTACGACAGCATTGGTGGAGGCAATACCAGGCTGGACACCGAACTGCCGGCCGCCCCCTGCCCAGAACCGAAAACCGTTTCGCGGCACGATGGCACTGCCGTACTGATTCGGGTCTACCCCCAGTTTCTCTGTGCTCCGGGGATCTTTGACGATCCGCTGATGCTCATAATAGTTCGCCAACAGCCCGACCAGCTTACCCCGCTGGATCAGCCGTGTTTTCCCGGTTGGTAGTCCTTCGCAGGTAATCCCCTTGCTGCCCATCAGCCCGCGCTGCGCACCGTGATCGTACAGCGTCAACTGCTTCGACGCAACGCGCCTCCCGAGTCGTCCCATGAACGCGGAGCTGTCGCTGTAAAAGTTGCCGAGGCTGAGGGAGGGCAGGACCAGATTGTTCAGGAGGTCGGCTACCGGTTGACGTCCAAAGATGACCGTATACTCCCCACCCTTGATCCGCTCCCCGCCAATCGCCGCGAGGGCGTTCTGAGCGGCTTCTACACCGGCGTCGTCAGTAAATTGATCCAGGTGGGTACCGGCAGAGCAGCCGCTGCCTTTGGAGGCTTTAGCCTCCACCATAGCGGTGATGAAGGCCATGATCAGCGTCGATTCGTCGGTCTGGACCTCCGGCATGGCAGTTGAGGCGATAGCAATCCGCTCCTGCTGGATGGTCACGTCGCCGCCGACGATGAGGCCCAACTCCTTGATCCGCGTCTCGTCGCCCGCCAGCTCCTGTAGTCTGGGAGAGTTGAGAAACGTCTTCAGGCTCCCTCGCAACACCCTCCAGCCGACCTCCACCAACTCCTCATCCCGGATCTTCATGAGTTTCGGATCATGGTAGCGACGGAGCCTTCGCCGCTCACCCGTGGGTCTCGGCAGCGACGAGAATTCGGGATCGGCAACAGCGCCGCGCCTGGCCTTCTCAAGGGCCCTTTTGACCCCCTCAAGACTCAGATCGCTCGGTTCGCTGCCGAACCCCAGCATGATACCGGCCTCTGTCTTGAAAACGGCTGTAATGCCAAGGCCGTACGACTCGCTCGACTTCGGCTCTTCGACCCCATTGCATGGAATGTGCGAGGTATAGTTCAGTCGGGCCAGGAGGTTGCCGTTGCTCGCTGCGAACACCTCGGCCTCAGTCACCTGCTCGGCCGACTTCAGATACGCCAAGGCCTGTTCCACAGCCTTCGCGAGTTCAGTAGTTGAGACCATCGTGAACCTCCGGGTTACTTGCTGATGCCGGTCAGACGCGCTCGACTGCGCATCGTGGGGCCCCCGTTGCCAAGCCGCTTGGTCTGCATCGGCTGGCCCTTGCCGCAATTGGGAATCGGGTAGAGGCGGAAGTCGTCCCCCACGGCATCGACCTTCATCAGGTAGTCCTTCGTATCGGCCATGATCCCCCCATTACAGAACAGCTCTCCGATCTGCCCCTGTTTAATCTCATAGACCTTCATGGCGGTGATCCGGAAATTCTCACGCGATTCGGCAATCGAGGGGGTTCGGTGCCCCACGAGGTAGTAGCCATGGGGAATCTCCCGGATCATCTCTCCGGGGTCACGTTCGCCGGGACCGAATACCGTATTCGACATCCTGATCAAGGGGACCAGCGAGGCGTCGGTTGCCTTATACGAACCATTGGGGGGGATACCCAGAACGGCAGCAGTCTGCCGACTGTTCATAAAGCCGGTGAAGATGCCGCGGTCGATGTGCGTCACACGCGCGGCCGGTGTCCCCTCGTGGTCGTACTTATAGTGGCCATACCCGGGAAGGGAGGGGTCGGAGAAGGCCGAGACGAGAGGCGAAGCGACCGGTTGGCCGAGTTGATGCTCGTGAAGGTTCTGAAACAGCCAGCTTCTGCCTGCGTAAGAGGTCTCCAATTTCAACGCGCGGTCCAGCTCGGTCGGGTGGCCGACAATCTCGTGCGCCGTCAGGGTGTTGTAGTGTGGGTCGGTGACGACGACCACCTCGTGATCGGTGGCTTTGAGCGGTCTGGCATTGCACAGGCTTACCGCGTCTTTCGTGAGATTGGCACAGAAGGTGCGAAACTCCGGAAATCGAATGGACTCCTCGTGCGCTCCCTGGGTTAAGATCTCCCATCCGCGCTGGTGGCCCATGTAATCGTAGAGCTCCTGCGTACCCGATTTGCCGTGGGCTACGATAAAGCAGGTCCCCTGGGTCAGGGCAAAGGTCTGATCGATGTTGGCCCCTTCGGAACTGCAGAACAACTCCCGGGTCAACAGGGTAAAGGCCGAAATAAACGTATACTTAACATGAGGGTCGAGTGCAAGGGTGCTCTTTGAGATCTCAGTCGTCAGCGCAACGAGCTCATCTAACGGGACGGAGCGCGGGTCGATGTCGAACAGCGCAGGAACGGTATCCTGATGGATGTCGATGGGGGCAAGGGTCGTGCTGCTCAGAGCGTCGGCTATGGGGCCGAACTCCGCCCGGGCCGCTGCCTTTCGCTCGGCGTTGGCCAGGGCACGATGATGCGCATGGCGGAGTCCCTCCTTGACCACCTGGTCCAGGCGGCCCAGGTCGGCCGCGCCGAGCGATTGTCCGAAATAGCCCGGCGCGACCATCCCGTTACCGGACAAGGCGCGAATGCCGACCGCAAAGCTGTAGTCCCTGGTACTGTGTTTACTCCCACCGTTCTCCGCCACAGCCGCTTGTCCTTCGTCGACCTGCACGCGAATATCGGCGTAGCGACAGCCGCGAAGACTCTTTCGGTAGCGGGTGGCAAGATCGAAGATCATCGGCTTGATCTGATCGATGATCTGGACTGTCATCGGCTGTGCCGGCATCGCCGCATCTCCCCTCATATGCCCGTCATTGGTTGAGATCTCATGAAGAATGGCTAAAGTAACCCATTATACGCCATCCAGGCAGAGCTGGGAAAGCACTTTTGCGCGGGACCAAAACGGTAAAGGCTCATGGTTCCAAGTTTGAAGATCGTTGTTGCAAACTTGGTCATCATTAAGTAGACTTCCCCCATGATTGCCTCGGTTTACCAAGACATCAGGGACAATCTCCGCGAGCTGTATGTGGAGGATACCCGCCCATGGCTGGTCGGCTTCAGCGGCGGAAAGGACAGCACGATGCTAGCATCGCTAGTGTTCGACGCGGTCTTATCCGTGCCAGCGGAGAACCGGAAGAAACCTGTTGTAGTCCTCTGCACGGATACTCGCGTGGAAATACCTGCGATCGTTGAGATGGTCGAAGGCACGCTGGCGCGGATGTACAAGTTTTCGCAACAGAATGGACTCAACGTCGAAGTCAATCTGCTCAAACCGCCACCCGAGCAGTCGTTCTGGGTAAACATCATCGGTCGCGGCTATCCACCTCCTAATCGTACTTTTCGCTGGTGTACGCAACGGATGAAGATTGACCCCGTCAACGTGTTCGTAAATCAGCGGCTGGGTCATTGGGGCGAGGCCATTCTGCACCTCGGGGCACGCCGGGCAGAAAGTTCGACACGTGCCCAAACCATGGCCGGGCGCGAGACACGTAAAGGCTTGCGTCGTCACCCTGACCTCCCGCGCGTGTGGGTCTCCAACCCGATCGAATTCCTCACCACCGAGGAGGTCTGGGCGTACCTGCTGCAAAACCCCAATCCATGGGGCAGCGACAACCGCGCGCTGTACAAGCTCTACGCCAATGCCTCTAACGGTGAGTGCCCCATCCAGATTGACACCAGCACTCCTAGTTGCGGCAATTCCCGCTTCGGCTGCTGGACCTGTACCGTCGTCGAGCGCGACAAAGCCAGCGAAGGCTTGCTCGCTGCCGGTGACGAACGCATGGAACACCTGCTCGCTTTTCGTGAAACGCTCCTCAAATCCCGCGACCCGGAAAACGGTTGGCGCGATAAACGCCGGATGAACGGCAACGATGGCCCCGGTCCGCTTACCATCGAAGGCCGTCGCAAACTGCTCAAACGCCTGCTTAAGCTGCAGGAAGAAACCGGCCTCACGTTGATTACTCCGGAAGAGCTGCTATTGATCCAACAGCAATGGAAGGCCGCGCGTGACCCAGACGACGGCCGGGGCGTCGCCCGTATCATCAACATGCAGCGAGGTGTCATCATGAGCGGTGATCTGAAAGAACTGAATCGCTTGCGCGAGATGGAAGAAGAAGTCGCCCGCGAGAAGAACGTCAATGCTGACATTCTCCGCCGCATGATCGCCAAGGTGGAGGGATACAGCGAAAGCCACCGCGCCCACGGCCTGCCCGACGACCTACTCAATATCTTAAAGGACGACCTGGAGGCGCTGTCAGCAGAAAAGAAGGGCTGATCATGGCAGAAGTCTACATTGACCTACTTACGTTGGAGAATTTTGGGCCATTCTACGGCGAGCACACTCTTGATTTCCGCAGTTTAGAGGGCAAATGCGGGATTCTGGTCGGCGGGAAAACCGGCGCCGGTAAGACTCACATGCTTCGCGCGTTGTACCTCGCAGTGGTCGGCGAAAGCGGAGTCGGTGACTTGAAGAAAGTCGAGACCGGTTCAGACGCTACGCGATTTACCTTCGAAAAGTCGCTCAATCGGCGGGCACTGGCCGAAGGTCAAGATACGATGCGCCTTAAAGCTGTCGTCAGTGTTCGTGATGACAAAGTGGGTAGCCGGAAAGTCGAACTCCTTCGCGAAGTCCGGTTTCGCCCCAATTCGTCGCCGGTGTGGGAACACTACGCCTTACGCTCTGATACTCCAGGTCGAATCGAAGACGAGCAAGTTATCCATAAACTGCGGGACGCTTTTCTGCCACGACACCTAGCGCGTTTCTTCTTCTTCGATGCCGAGCGTAGCCAAAGTATTAACTTGGGGCAACAGGATATTGTCGAAGGTGTGAGTCGCATCCTTGGTCTTTGGACATACGCCGAACTGGAGAACGACCTGCGGCACTTGATCAATTCGAAGATTCCACGCGTGTTCAACTCCACCGGTGGCCCAGACCCAGAGACGACACTCGCCGAGTTGAACGGAAAGGTCATCACGGCCGAGGGTGTCCTGAAGGCGCGACGCAAGGAGCATTCTGTAGTTGATCGTGACTTGCACGAGGTCGAGGCCGAACTACTGGAAGTCGAAGATAACTTAAAGATACTCGGCGCAGTTGACCCCGACGAGTTGCAGAAAGCTCAGGAACGCCGCGCCGAACTAACAGAGGCTAAGGCCAAGCTCGAATCTAAGCTCACAGAGGCCTGGGAGTTGGCCCTGCCGGTTTCGCTGCTGGGCGTCTATCGCAAGGAATTGTACGATGCTCTGTTTTCCGAGGAACATCGTCGCGAGTGGGAGAGCGCCAAGTCTACGGTCGAGCCGAAGATTCCACAGGTGAAACAGGACGTGTTTGGCAGCGCGCCTAAAGAATTCGAGCTCCGGGCAGATGTTGAGTCCTTCTACATGCAGCGACTGGAAGACGCGCTCCATCGGCTATTCCATCCCCCGCCGCAGGGAATGCCCGACAGGGTTTACTTGGCAGATCGGAACGACATGAGCGCCCAAGTGCGGGCGCGCCTTGCCATGAACCAAAGAGAGCTTTACGATTTGGCTGAGATGTGCGTCCTCGTTGAGGAGATGGACGTGGAGTTACGGGAACTCGACCAGAAGCTGAAGCAGATGCAACAAAACACTGCGGCGTACAAGCGGGGTGTGGAACTCCACGAGAAGCGGGGTGGGCTCGTCACGCGTCGCGATCAACTCGGCAAGCGGCTAAAGGATATTGATGCCGAAATCATTCGTCTGGAGGTCGAGGTTGCGGACTTGAAACGCCAGGAAACTACTCAGAGGGAGATTGCCGACCGTGCTGAACGAGGCGAAAGCTTGGCGGCCTTGGCAACGCGCTACAGGGAAGCCGCTGGTGAAATCCGCAGCCGTGCTGCAATCCAGATGCGGCGCCACATCTCCGAAGAGGTCGGAAAATTGTGGGTGGACATTACAGAGCGGGGACGTGAGTTCGAGGGCATGGACTTCGATAGTCAGTGGCAATGTTGGCTTGTTCGCCGGGACGGCAAGAAGATGACTTGGGAAGACACCAACACATCCGCCGGACAGCGACAGGTGCGCATGCTGGCGTTCTACGAAGCCTTGCGGCGACTCGCCAAACTCGTGCCGCCGCTCGTGGTGGACACCCCGTTGGCCCGTCTCGACAAAGAAGTGCGTGCCAAGGTGCTCGAGCAGCTTTACCTGAGTGGGCATCAGTCCATCATCCTCAGCACGAACGCTGAGATTGACCCTGAAGGCCCGCTGTTTGACCAAGTTCGTGACCGGCTCGCCCGCGTTTATACGCTGCACCCGCACGGACGACCTGACAGTGCGAACTACGAGGTATGCATCACAAGTGACTATTTTGGGCATGAATTGTGAGCTGAGGAGGCCATATGAAGTTCGACACGAGCACCGAAGCCCACGAGTTCATTGAGAATGTTTTCCCACGGGTAGGCGCGCGTAACCAGGCAGTTCTTGGGCGTGCAGCCCTCTTCTTGGCGTTGGGTGAAGGCGTTCCCGCCGAGTTCAAACCCAAGGACGCCAAGGGTGTGACATTGAACGACGAGCAGGTTGTCGATGATGACCTGCGTGACTTGGTGCGTGCCGCGTTAAATCACCGCGCTGGTCGTAGCCTCGATGAAGGTGGGTACAGGCAGGAGTTTCGCCGTCACTTTGAGTACGGTTGCCAACGATTGCGGCAGATGTGGGCGGAGTCCGGAAACGACCAAGCCCGGTTTGTCTCGATCTTGCTGAAACTAACCGGCGGCGATATCGGACTTCCCGGCGGTGTGCAGCCAGCCGTGCCGTCCATGCCGGTGGTTGAAGCCGAAGTGAAGCTCAAGGTGTTGGCCGACGCTCCTGAATGGTCCATGAACGGTCCCGGCACTTCCAACGGCCTGCTGGTGATTTCTGGAACGACCGGGTCTGGCAAGAGCCAACTTGCGCTCGATCTCTTGGCCCAACTTGCCAACCACGGTGTCCGCTTCGTGTTCTTCGACCTCAAAGGAGAGTTGGAAGACGCCCCGACCAACCCCCAACAGCAAAAGAACCGCACTCAATTTCTGAAGCAAACCGGAGCGCGGTATGTCCGTCTCATCCAGGAGGGTTTGCCGATCAATCCGCTTTATCGCCATCCGAACCCCACCCAAAACGCGCAGATCGCGTCAGAAATCGCCTCGCTTATCCGGGCTTTTGCATCCCAGCTCGGCGCGAAACAGGAAATGGCGATTCGTGAGGCATACAAGGACTTGGCCGCGCCTGACTTTGTAGCGCTCACTGACGAAATGGAGCAGCGGGGAGCGACGGGCGTTGACTTGGCGATTCTTAAGAAGATTGTGGACTTCAATCTGTTCGCCAGCACGCACACGGCCATCAGCCCCGAGGAATGGTTGAACGGTTCAATCGTTGTGGACTTCAAGGAATTCGGCACAGACAGCGACACCAAGGCATTGGCCGTCGCCCTCATTCTGAACTTCCTGATCAAGAAGCTAAACCAGCAACTGGCCGTGAAAAACGACATCCAGCCCCTCAAAATGGTGTTGTTCGTTGACGAAGCTCACTTACTGTTGCCGAAGGAACATAAGGCGGGCTTGCTTAGCCAGCTTGCACGTCAGGGCCGATCGTGGGGGTTCCCCGTCTGGCTCGCTTCGCAGGACGCCGACAAGTTCCTGACCACCGGTACCAACGAGACCAACTTCGCCGAGCTTGCAGAGTGCGGCGTCCACTTCTCCCCGCACACGTTGAGCCCCGCCGATCAAAAGCTGATCCTCGGCGGTGTCGTTCACCAGAAGCTCAAGAAAGCCGAAGCAGCGTTGCGTTTGCAAGGTAAGCTTCAGACCGGCATGGCCCAGCAGTTCTGGAAGGATGGTGGAAAGTGAATGAGGCGGATGCCCAGACGAGATTGGCCAGAGGATTGGGGCTGCTCCGCCAAAGAGACAAGAGGTAACTGACGGTCATGTACGACATCGTTCCACATCCACGTGGCCGCAGAAGACGTAGCTTGGGGGACTTCCACGTAAAGCGTATGGTTCTCTCGCCCTTTCAGTGGGCAGCTTGCAGGTTGCCGGTAGATTTGACTTGGAAAGCTGTAAAGTTTACGCGTAGCAACATTCGGATGATTCCGATGACGCGCGGGGTCTACACTTTTCTCGTCCAACCTGGAATCGCAAACCACCCGTGTTGTTCATATCTGGTCTATGTGGGCGAGACTGAGAATCAAGATTTTAGGCGGCGTTATCGGCAGTACCTACGCGAGAAGCGGGCTGGCGATGAATCAGCGAGACCCCACGTGACTGATATGCTAGAAAAGTGGGATGGCTTTCTTTGGTTTTGTTTCGCGAAAATTGACCACGCCGACCTGATAGAGGATGTCGAGAATGCTCTGTTGACCGCGTACCTCCCGCCATCCAACAAGACGTTCCCTGCTAAAGTTAGCCGCGCGCTCAGAGTGCTATTCGGAACATGAATACCACAAAAGCATCCCCAACGCTTTTCCCGTGCCTGCGCTCACGCATGGGTGACTGGTGGTACTACATCACCAGAATGACCTTTCACGAAGTCAACTTCTGGGTCAAGAAAGTGGATGACATACGCGAGCGCCGGGAACTCAAGACTTGGATTCAGAGAGAGATAAGACCCGAACGGCTGGAACAGATTTCCGATTACCTCACATCCCAAAATCAGCATTTTTTCAACGCGATCGTTGTTGGGATTTACAGGGGTGAACCAGAGTGGTATCCAATTCAAGTAGGTAGAAACCTGGCTATGCCCACGCTGCGGCCCATGGAAAGATCGAAGGATACCTTTGGTTTCTTATGTTTGAGCGGGGAAGAGGAGATTTTTGCGATTGATGGCCAGCATCGTGTGGAGGGCATCAGATCGGCGATTGCGCACAAGTCGTCGCTAAATACGGATCAGCAATGCGTTATATTTGTCGCTCATAGGGAGACGGACAAGGGGCGTGCGCGTACTAGGAGGTTATTCTCCACGCTTAACAAGTATGCTAGACCCGTTTCAAAGGGCGAGCTGGTAGCGCTGAGCGAAGACGACACGTTTGCAATCGTGACCCGCAAGATTATCGACGAGTACAAGTATTTGAGCATGGGATTCGTCCCGCTCACAAAGACAGCCAACATTCCAACCAATAATATACAGTGCATGACGACAGTGCTCGGCCTCTATGATTTGATTCGCACGATTTCTCTCCCGCCACGTAGTCGCGAGAAGCGACAACTTGAAATCGGCCCGCCACACAAGCGTCGAGTCCAGCAAATATACAGATTGACCTGCCAGTTTTGGGATTTGCTGCGCAAAACAGTTCCAGAGATTAAAGAGGTGAGCGACTCTCGTCCCAAGAAGGGACTTGCAGCTAAATATCGGAAAAGGGATGGAGGGCATCTGCTATTTCGTCCAGTCGGAATGAAGGCGTTTGCGCAAGCGACACGAACCTTGGTAGACCGGGGCACAACAATTGACGACGCCGTGGCATTGTTAAGCGAAACTACTCTTGATTTGAATGCTTGCCCATGGCCCGGGGTACTATGGAACGCAGTTGCACATAGGATGATCAACAAGAACGGCAGACTAGCCCACAACTTATTTCTCTACATGGCAAAAGAGTCATTAGAACCCAACAGCTATGATCTCCTCTCGGAATACCAAGGGGCGTTAGACAATCGCGATGCAGATCTTCGTGAAATCAAGAGAATCGGCCCGGGACAGTGACGGTGTGGTGGCTACTTCGTAGCGTGACCGTCCTAGTTCCACTCGCCGCTAGAGTGGGAGTCGATCATCCTCCGTCTCAGGCTGTTGGAAATGCAGGACGCGTAACCATTCGGTCAGCGGAGTCTCATAATCGTCCCCCGACAAAGGGCGTTCAATGCTTAACCCTTTGTCAGCACAGTGTACCAGCGCAAGCATTTGGATGGAGAGCAGCACAATCCTAGTCGCACACTCGACAATGTTTGGGGCATCACTGATTGGTCTATGTTCTGCGTCGGGTCCAGGAAAGATCATGTCACCGTGGGCGAACTTGTTGCGTAGTTTATAAACCGCAAAAAGCCCGAACCCTTCCGGACCGATGTCATTCCGCATCGTGGATTGATCCATTAGCTCCTCGTAAGAGGGAGACTTCGATGCAAGCTCGTAAAACTTGCCGACAAACTCCAGATATGGAGTAATCGTCAAACGGTTACGGAAGTAAGCGCAAATGTAATGACATGCGTTACTGATCTTTCCTCGCTTGGATTTGTCTGGATGAGGCGGTGGCGAAATGGCCTCAATTGCTGCCTCCAGTGCTCCCCATGTGTACATGAAGACAGTTAGATTGGTGACGAACCTCCGCAAGATTTGCTCTTTGGCGAGCTCATAGTGGTCTGCTCCAGAGCACCAGCCAAAACTTGTCTCGAAGCGAATCCAATCAACATCTACGTTCTTGATAGAAGCTGCGACTCTGAGCCATTCACTAGGCACGAGCATGCTGTCGCAAGGCTCGATTATGCCCATGGCTTCTGCTAAATCGTAGCAGTGCTGGCCGATTGGCTTCAGGACGCGCTGAGAGATTACGTCGCTCCTCACTGCGCTCGCAGCGTTTCAGTCACACGACAAACGGCTGCCGTGACAGCGTCGGCATCTAAAGAGGCCGTCTCATCGCCCAGCGAAAAGCGAATCATCTGCCGCGAGGCTGCCGTGTCTGGCTTCATCGCTTTGATGACGTGCGACGGTTCATCGGAATCAGCAAGGCAGGCCGAGCCGGACGACGCGCAGATGCCTTCTTTGTCGAGCAAAAGCAGCAGGGCTTCCGATTCGATCCTGTAGAACGTGATGTTCGTGGTGTTGGCCAGGCGCAAGGTCTTATGGCCGTTCAACTCCGTGTTCGGGATCGTCTTCAAAATGCCGTCCTCCAGGTCATCTCGCAAGGGCCGCACTTTCTGGTCATAGTTGGGTAGCCGTTTCGCCACCCACTCGGCTGCTTTGCCCATGCCGACAATCAACGCCACGTTCTCTGTGCCTCCCCGCAGGTTGCGCTCCTGATGTCCGCCACGAATGAGCGGTATGAACGCCGCTTTTCGTCGGACGTACAGCGCGCCGATGCCCTTGGGCGCATGGAACTTATGCCCGGTCAGCGAGAGATAATCGGACTGCACCTCACGGACATTGATCTCAATCTTGCCGGCTGCCTGCACCGCGTCGCAGTGGTACAGTACGCCCCGCTTCCGACAAATCTCGGCAATCTCCTTTACCGGAAAAAGTACTCCCGTCTCATTGTTCGCCCACATCAGCGAAACAACTGCTGTGTCGTCCGTAATGGCGTTCTCCAAATCGGCTAACTTCAGCAGCCCATCCCGATCAACGGGCAGATACGTGACCCGGTAGCCTTGGCGTTCCAGCGCCATAGAGTAGTTGAGCACAGATGAATGTTCTACCACGGAGGTGACGATGTGCCGCTTCTGCGGATTGGATTGTAGCGCGGCGTGAATCGCCGAGTTGTTGCTCTCGGTGCCACATGAAGTGAAGATCACCTCGCGCGCCTGTGCCCCGATCAACTCCGCCACCTGTTCCCGCGCAGTCTCTATCGCTGCCTTGAGCTTCGAGCCGAACTTGTACGTACTCGACGGGTTGCCCCACTCGGAAGTGAGGTACGGCATCATCGCCTCCAACACCTCGGGCAACACTGAGGTCGTTGCATTGTGGTCGAGATAGATCATCACGGCCCTCATCCTGATCACGTGCAGGAAAGTGTTTGAAGTCGGCCTGCTTCTAATGACCCATCATACAAAATAAGATTGCAAGATGAAAGGAGTCCATTTCGCACGGGATTGCGCTGCGGTAAGGAATCTCAGGCGAGCGGAAAGCTTTGCAGGATAGAGTAACGCGCGCCTCCGGCACTCAGGTTGCTCTTCATCAGCTCGATCCGGTCGAGGACCATCTCGCCCAGCGCCTCTGTGGGCGCCTCGGCAAGCGCGCGAGCCAACTGCTCTCGGTGCCCGGGACCCCGCACTCGACCTAGCGTGAGGTGCGCGCTGAACGGTCGCGCCTCCCGCGCAAATCCGAGCGACTCGAGTGCTGCCTCAATCCTCGCCTGAAGCGCCGCCAGCGCCTCCGATCCGTGGGAGAGGCCGATCCAGACGACCCGGGCCTCGCGGGGCCGGGGAAAGGCGCCAAGACCCTGAAAGACCAGACGAACCGGACCAAGTCCGGCAGCCGCAGCAGAGATCGCCTCCCCGATGCCGCCAATACGATCCTCCTCGACCTGCCCCAGGAATTTGAGTGTCAGATGAAGGTTGTCCGGCCGTACCCATCCGACGTCGGCTCTGGTGGCCTTGAGCCGGTCCTGCACCATGGCCAGGACTGCTTTGAGGTCAGGATTCAGGTTGGCGGCGACAAAGGCGCGGATCGTTGAGACGGGCTGGACGTCAGATCTGTCCGACATATCGAAGCGACAGCAGGTGTCGGCGGAGGATGTCGAGGGCCTTCTGGGAGGCAAGCAGCTTATTGGTATCCCGATCCGCCAGAAACCGGTACTCGCAGCACGTCACGCCGTCGCCTGAAGCCAGCGCGATGTAGGTCAGACCTACCGGTTTCGTGGCGGTGCCGCCACCCGGCCCGGCAATACCGGTAATGCCCAGCGCCAGATCCGTTCCGGCGGCCTGTCGCATCCCAACAGCCATCGCCAGAGCGACGGGCCGGCTGACAGCGCCATGCTCTGCCATCAGCTCATGCGGCACCCCAAGCAGGCGCTCCTTTGCCTCGTTGCTGTAGACCACCTCGCCGCGAATAAAATAGGCGGAGCTTCCCGGAAGATTGGTCAGCCGGTGGCATACCAACCCGCCGGTGCACGACTCGGCAACGGCCACGGTCGCCTTGGCATCGAGTAAGAGCCGTCCCACGACCTCCTCAAGTCGCTCCTTATCCCGCCCGAAGAGAAATTCGGCCAGTCGCGAGCGAATCCTGGTCTCAAGATCGTCGAGCAGTCGATCGCCCTCCGTCTCCGACCCACTCTTCACGGTCAACCGGATGTGGATCTCTCCCGGGTAGGCCAGGATCGCAATCGTCGGATTGCGTGAGAGGCGGATCAGGTCGCTGATGGTCTCATCGAGCGCCGATTCCGTGATGCCGCATGCTTTCAGGGTGCGCGAGCGAATCCTTGACTTCGCACCGAACGTCTTGCACAGATACGGGATCACCTGCGCGTCGAGCATCGACCGCATCTCCGAGGGGACCCCCGGCGTCGCCATCACGACCCTCCCATCCCCCAGACGAATAGCCAGACCGGGGGCGGTCCCGTGGGCGTTCGGCAATACGACGGCGCCTTCCGGGATGAGGGCCTGTCGCTCGTTATTTTCGGACATGACGAGGGTCTGCTCCGTGAATCGGTGACGGATCGACTCTAAGACCGCCTGATCGAGAATCAACGGACGATCCAGCTCGGCGGCGATGGCGCGACAGGTCAGATCGTCCTCCGTGGGACCAAGACCGCCCGTCGTGATGACGATCTCAGATCGCGTGAGCGCCACACGAAGCGTCTCTCTAATTCGAGCCTCGTGATCGCCGACCGTACTCTTCCAACAGACTTCGATCCCCGCTGCCGCAAGCGCTTCACCGATGTAGGCGGAATTGGTATCGATGGTGTGACCCAGCAGTAACTCTGTTCCAATCGTGAGGATCTCAGCCCGCACCTCGTGCTCCACAGCATGATCCGCCCAAACGGCTCGTTCGGCCGCCTCCGCCTGACCTCCGGATCCTGGAGATGTCAGCATCCTTTTCCTGGGCCCTCCGAAGGGCACGGCAAACCACACGACTCAGACACCGCAGTCCGGTTGCCGCCGGCAGCCTTCGCGCAATAGAGCGCCTGATCCGCCGCCCGCACCAAGTCTTCAGCCTTGTACATGTCTGGTCCGAGGCATGCCACGCCAAGGCTCACGGTAAATTTGTTCCTGCCAGGCGTCCCCTGTCCGCCTAAAGGGTCACGCGCCATCACAGAGCGGACTCGTTCCGCCTGCACCCAGGCCTGCCGCGGATCGGTCTCCGGAAGGATGATACCGAACTCGTCCCCTCCGTATCGCGCGACAATGTCGGCGCTTCTCGTGCTCTTTTTTAATCGGGCAGCCGTCAGGCGAAGCGCCTCATCGCCGGCCAGGTGACCGTTGAGATCGTTATACCGCTTGAAAAGGTCGATATCCAGCATGATCAGCGACAGCGGGTGACCGTAGCGCCGGTTTCGCCTCAGCTCCTGCTCGAGTTGGCTGTAGAAGTGGCGATGGTTAAAGAGACCCGTCAACTCATCGGTTATTGCCAGCCGATGAACCTCCTGGAACAGGCGACCGGTTTCGATGGCGATGGCCAATTGCTCACTCAGCGGCAGGAGGAGTTCGATCTCCGACTCCCCATACCGGTGAGACGTCATGCTGTCCATGCAGAGGCCGCCGATCACCTGTCCTTTCACGATGAGAGGGAGGCGAATACAGGACCGAATCCCCGCCTTGAACAGCGCCTCATCCTCCATAAATTGCCTCGATTCCGCCAGGTCATGCTCGATATGGGGACGGCGCTCGGACATGACCCATCCGATGCCGGTCTCTTCTCCCATGCCGGCGACGCCTTCAGGCCACCCGGTAGCAGGCTGGTCAGGCGCCAGCCGGAGTACCCGTAATCCCGGATCTGCCTCATTCCGCAGTGCGAGGGTCATCCGATCGTAATGAATGAGGCGTCCCACCTCTGCGGCGAATGTTTGATAGACCTCGTCCAGATCGAATGACGCGCCGATCACCCGAGTTAACCGATTGACCGCCGCCAGGCGATCAGCCCGTTGCTGCAGCGCAACGTATGGCTCGGCATCCAACATCACCAGGTCAGTATGGCCGGCAGCAAGGATAGCCAGCGCCTCCTGTTCGGATGAGGCCTGCAGGACTGAGAATCCGCGCCGCGTGAGCAGTTCACGGAGTCGCCGGGTTGAATCGACACCGTCTGCGATAATCACGATCGATTGGCTCTGATCTTCACAATGTTCCGGCATGCTGTCACTCAAGACCGACGACGCCTTTTCCTGTGATGAATATCACACGATCGCGTACGCCGGATAAGGGGGACATCTGGCCTCAGATATTCACCTTACCGATAGTTACCGAACTGCAGGTCGATGCCGAAATCGCGCGCTCGAAGCGCCTGGATGACCGCCTGCAGATCGTCTTTACTCTTGGCTGACACCCGTACCTGGTCGTCCTGAATCTGTGTAGCCACCTTCAGGCCAAGCGTCTTGATCGCCTTAGTAATCTCTTTCGCCTTATCGGCGGGGATACCCTGCTGGAGGGTCGCTCGCTGTCGAACGGCCCCTTTCGCCGCCGGCTCAGGGACTTCATAGGTAAGCGCCTTGAGAGACACCTTTCGCCGCACCAGTTTCGATTCCAGCAGCTCCACCACCGCCTTGAGCTTATAGGCATCGTCGGCATACAGCAAGAGGCCCTGCTCATCCCGCGTGACGCGACTGGCGCTCCCCTTGAAATCGAACCGCTGCTGGATCTCTTTCATGACCTGCTGCACGGCATTGTCGACTTCCTGTAGATCAACCGTCGAACTGATATCGAAGGATACCTCATTAGCCACGTGCGATCTCCTTTTGGCTTACGGAACAGTAGGCTTCAGGGGGGTCACGACCTCCGTCCCCGGCGGTGGCGAGAACTGAAACAGTTCGTCCTTGAGATTGTTGTTGACTGTCTGTTTTGACAGCTCGACTGTAGTCGTATTGCCGTACAGGTCAAACACCGTCAGTCGCCGGATGAGAAAGCTTTCCCGATCCACCCCCAGGATCACCCGTTTAAAGGCCAGCCCCTTCCCTTTGGGGGTCAACTCCAGGAGAGACTCCGGACTATCCCGGGTTCCCGCGTGAACGATAGGCCGGACCTGGAAATCGCGTCGGAGGTTGCTCATTCCGAACAGGATCCCGATGGGGGTTGTCGTGAGCGCACCGCTTACATCTTGCGCTATCGCCTGTCGCTCGGATGGACTGTAGCTCCAGAGGGTCTTGCCGTCGATGAGGAACAGTCTCGATTCCGGCTTCTCATACTCCCAGCGCATCCTCCCGGGCCATTTGAGGAAAAGCCGGCCGGAGGCCTCCTGGGTCATTCCGCTGAGCTTATTCGTAGCGCGCTGAAAGAAGCTCCCCTGGAGGTCAGAAAATCCCTGGTAGGTTGCCTGGATCTTATCGGCCACCTCATCTGCTGTG
>UBJH01001054.1_pt1 | contig 21934 bp, 21 predicted proteins | sample 2193721 | NCBI WGS metagenome assembly UBJH01 (sample SAMEA4703186, study PRJEB27089) | metagenome | reverse complement strand
GCCGTGATGTCGGTAAAGGCCACGATCACATAGATCAGGGCAAGCCAGATGAAGAGCATGATGGCGAGCCAGCCCCGCTGTCCCAGGTAGAGACGGATGATCTCGGCGATCGATCGGGCACGGTGCATGACCGATGCCACCAAGCTGGAGAAGTCATGGACCGCCCCGATGAAAACGGCCCCGAGGCCGATCCAGAGTAGGCACGGAAGCCATCCGAACATCTGAGCGGCCATAATCGGGCCGGCGATAGGACCGGCAGCAGCGATGGCGCTGAAGTGCTGGCCCAGCAGGTAGAAGGGTTTGGCGGGCACATAGTCTACGCCGTCATTGATCTCACATGCCGGTGTGAGCCGCGCATCGTCCAGGCCGAACTGCCTGGCCACAAATCGACTATAGAGCCGATACCCGACCCCGATCCCCAACAACAGGATGATGGCCAGTAACGGGAGACTCATGGGACGCTATTCCTTCGCCGCCGATTGTCAGAGAGCTTCCGCAATGATCAGTCCTCCTCCACAAGAACGAACTCTTCCTTTGGCGCGCCGCAATTGGGACAGTGTTCCGGCGGCCGGTCGTCCTGCTGATGGTGGCCACAGATAAGACACTTCCAGACGATGGCCATGATCGTGATCTCCGCGAATGCGCCTGCCGCGCGTGATGCCGAATGCCGACGCCCGCACACATATTATCATCACCCCCTGATCGGAGCAACGCGAGATGGCACGGGCGTGAAGACTTCGACACTAGTCGCCGAATGTGGTAAACTAACACTAATTTTCACAAGGAGGCCGGATGGACATTGACATAATACGCATGGTGGCGCTGCGGGCCGCAAAGGAGGCCGGCGCGATCCTTCGCCAGGGACTCGAGCAGAGTCGGACCATTGAATACAAGGGCGTGAAGAACCTCGTTACCACCGTGGATCGCCGCTCCGAGGAGGCGATCGCCGACCTGATTCGGCGCAAGTTGCCCCACCATAGCGTGGTGTGCGAGGAGGGGACCAGACTTGACGGCGACTCCGGATACCGCTGGCTCGTCGATCCGCTGGACGGCACCACGAATTACGCCCACGGCTATCCCTGCTTTTCGGTGTCGATCGGTGTGGAAAAGGACGGCGAGCTGATCTTTGGGTTGGTCTACGATCCGAACCTGGAGGAGCTATTCACGGCCGAGCGAGGCGCAGGGGCATTCTTGAACGGCAAGCGATTACAGGTCTCGACCATCCACATACTGTCGGACGCCCTGCTGGCCACCGGATTTCCGAATGACGTCGCGGGCACGAAGAACAATAACCTCGATTATTTTGTGCGGTTCATGAAGCACGCGCAGGGTGTCCGTCGCCCAGGCTCCGCAGCTCTTGACCTGTGTTATGTGGCCGCCGGCCGATTCGACGCCTTCTGGGAGCTGAAGCTGTATCCGTGGGACATGGCGGCGGGCGTGCTGATGGTCACAGAGGCGGGCGGCCGCGTAACCGATCTTCGCGGTGGGCCGCATCACCTCTCGAACCCCCAGATCGTGGCCAGCAACGGCCTGCTCCATGAGGAGATGCTCCGCATCCTGGCCCTGGAGGGTTAATCCCACCGCTACACCGGGTACCGGTCGTTGATCTGCCCTCTCCGTCCTGCCCCTTATTGATTTCCCGGCTCACAACCTATTGTGCTAATTACCCTGGAGTGGTTGAAATCATAATCAAATCACGCAGGAAATTCACAATATCATCATGCCAAATATCGTTGTGACCCTCAATCAAATGCTGATCTACCTGAATATTGAGATAAGGGTTATTGGATACGGTATTCCCCAGGTGCATCAGTTCTGTATTTTCAAATACAAATGAACCGGACATCTTCTGCCGCGACCAGAGATTTTGTAAGACGCGATAATTAAAATTCGTACTGCGTTGTGCAGAGGTTGTCGTGGGAATGAGGCGGTGCGTAAGATAAGGTCCAAAGTGGCCGACGGTATGTCGATCTGCTTTGCCTTCTGCAATTTTCATCGGGTCTATTTTACCTATATCCGTGCAACGATGTCGGTTAAGGGTTGTATGTGTTTCAAAAAAAGTTGACAAAAAACGTCCCACAGGGAAAGCCCAGCCGGTAGCCCGGTCAGTTTCTGAAGTGAGAATCGCCAGTTTTGGTAATTGACTGGGAAAATAGCTGCGGCAATAGTCCTGGGAAATATCGTACAGCGTAGCATAGCGTAGTGCTTCAAATGCCGGGTTCATTAATACCACCAGATCGCCCAAACCGTTTGCGTCGCCGGCAGATGTTTTATGCTTACGACTATCTATAAAACGATCTTCAAGGATTTGCTGTAAGGCCGTATACAGTACGGCACCGCCAAAACTGTGTCCAATGGTCACTAAACGGCTTCTAGGCGGTTGAGCTGTTGCTGTGTCCATACCGGCTTTGACGTTGACGATCTCTTCCAGTTTCAGCAAGACCTCTGTCACGCCTTGTTGCCCCACTTTATGAGCCGTGTTTTTTCGATCCCAGAAAGTCGTGGCGTTAATCACCGGGATGGTAATAGATTCTCCGCGCCAGCCGATGTACACCCCCAGTACTTTACGTCCTGTGCCGCCGTTGGATTCAACATGCGACAGTTTAGTGAGCAACCGACGAAATTCTTTGACGTTGCCGTCTTCAGGATCAGCATTGTGATGCCAACCGTGGATGAACGCGACGAGCAACACATCGTGGATGCCGGCTATAGGTTGATAACTGTCTAGCACTTTGTGTAATTGCTCACGATCCCATAATTGACCCTGGTCATCAAACTCGACGAAAGACAGATAATATTCGCCCGGCTGATCGGGTGCATGGTGCTGTATGGCATGAACCTCACAATCACTGGATTGAGTGTACACACAAGATTGATAGTCGGTGCGGTATGCGGCATTCTGTGCGCACCCGGAAAATACCAACACAGACAACAACGTGAATATAAATACACTTAGGTGTTTATTCAGCACATGATCACCTCTTGTGTGTGTTGAACAAATGAATGTGTTCAAAAACATTGCCAAGCGGGGCGAAGCCTGCGACTCGGCCCATAACGTTTCCGCAATGCCTAACTACCGATTAGCCCGGTCGGGCTATGACGTCCTTGGAACTCCAAGGATCGCCGCAATTCTCTTGCCGTTCCAGGGGCTTGTCAATATTTTTCACGTACCGCCGTTGCCGACAAACGATGGTTAGCCTATGGCTGTATGGGCCTCCATCCGCTTCTGTCCAACCACCGCGTGGATTTCATCGTAGGCCTGAAGGCTGCGCCGGCTCGGCTCCCCCTTCCCCATGGCCTGCACGAAGGCCCGGACTCCGCTTTCCGGCATCAGGAACGCCGCTGCAAAGGCATTCGCGGGGTCGGTGTGTACGTCCTCAGACTGTGATTGGGGACCGATGACACCGCGTCACACGTCTCACAATTATGGAGTTGACATCATATTACCGTAAGTCCATACTATACAAATGAAATGGGACGTTGAGTTCCATGAGGAGTTCGATCCCGAGTTTGATGCGCTGCCCGAAGACGTGCAGGATGAAATTCGTGCCCTTGCCGGCGCGCTTGAAGCCATAGGGCCCCTGCTCGGCAGGCCTCGCGCCGATACGCTCAAGGGGTCCCGCTACGTCAACATGAAGGAGCTGCGGGTTGACGCGGCAGCCGGCGTCTGGCGCGTCGCTTTCGCGTTCGATCCACGACGCAAGGCTATTCTTCTGGTCGCCGGAAACAAATCGGGCATCAGCGAAAAGCGGTTTTACCGGCAGCTTATCGAGAAGGCCGACCGGCGATTTGCTGCTCATCTCTCATGTATCAAGAAAGGACGGGTCTAGCCATGGCGATCACGCTGAAAGACAAAATGAAGAATCTCAGCCCCGAGCGGCGAAAACAGATTGAAGTGCGCACCGCGGAGCTGATCAAAGAGCAGATGACCTTACAGCAACTGCGGCGCGCCCGCAAGCTGACGCAGGTCCGCATGGCCAAGACGCTCGGGATCACCCAGGACAGCGTCTCGCGCCTTGAAAAGCGCAGCGACCTCCTGCTGTCCACACTGCGGAAAACCGTTCAGGCAATGGGCGGAAAGCTGTCTCTTGTCGCTGAATTTCCAGATCGCCCGCCTGTCACCTTGTCCGGCATCGCCGAAGACGAATCGACGTCCAAGCCGGCAGGCCGGAAAGGCGCACATGCAGGCTCTATGGGTCGGCATAACTCCATTATAGCTGCGAGGGGCTAAGCGCCCGTGGGGCGTATCTGCCGGATACCGAGAGATTCGTTCGGGTGAGGCGCCACGATCGTGTTCCCGTTGCACCGGATCCCCGTCGGTCTGAGAGAGGACGAACCAGCGGGCCCGCCAGATGAAGAGGATGCGTGCCTGCCTGTGCGTCGCACGCAGACAGGGTTCTTGGGTTGCCACGCCGTCCTCGTCGATCGTTCGATCGGCAACCGTCACCGGCATGCAGAGGACGAGGGCCCGCTCCCCTCGCCTCACTTGGCGTCCTTTGGCCTGCCATCCGGCATACGTGGCGATCGGCCCGAGCCGGATCCCCCGCGTCCGGCACTGGCTCAACGCCGCGAGCTGGTTACACACTCTGAATCGATGAAAGGCCGTGTAGGTCTCCAGCATGAGACCAGGGGTACTGACCGCTTCATGTAGCAAGAGACTCCAGTCGAGTCGTGTCGTGGATGCCATATGCACCACCTCCTTTCACCCCACAACAGACCCGATCCCATCCGGCGAAGCCGGACAGGGGACGGCCCCCAGCGATCAGAGGGGAATCATGGGAATGTGGGAGGCGGAGGGCTATTCAGGAGAGAGGATAGGGAGATGAACAGAGGGGCTCAGTAAAGGGATCAGCGGAGCACGAAGGTGCAGGGGATTACACTCGAGGGAAAGAATGGTACGAAACGCGGAGAGGTGGAAGATCGGGAGATGTGGGTCAGTTAACGGGGCTCTGGAGCCTCAGAAGAACAGCAGAGAGTCCTTAAGTGAAGACTTGTGGGCTTGGTCTCGAAGCGGGCCTGTGGCACGCTCCCGGCCTGGCGACCGATCTCAGTTCGAGGGGGTGGCCAACGGCTCAGGTTTAGCGGCGGCACCAAGCAACGCGAGGTGCCCAGCCCACTCGACGGCGTCGTTGGGCACGCCGTTCAATATCGCCCGGCGTAGCTACTACCCTGCTTGCAGAGAGCGATACACGTCGCCGGCCTCGGCGATCTTCTGATCCTCATACGGGGCCGCGACGCGTCGATACAACTCAAGCTTGGCACATTCTATTGCGCCGATCACTTCGTTGAGGTGGGCGTACCGGATCCCGCCTTTCCGGATCAAATACTCATCCACAAGCTTTGTGATCGCGTAGTTGAGCTCGCCAGGCGTCTCCGGCTGGCCGCCGTTGTTGAGACGCTCTCTGGCCTTCGCATGGATGTACGGCATCTGATTGACCTCCAGTGTGCGGCGCGAGAACGATTGTCGGCGTTATGGTAGGTATCAGAAACGCCCGCAACGCCGGGCGGCAATAGGTGGCGAAACCGGCTATTGCCGCTCCAGTGCATTACCAAGTTAGAGCTCAGAACGGTCCATTCCTCATCACATCCAACGGCATTCCAAAACACCGCACTGGTTTATTCCGGTCTACATGGCTAATCGTACGTACCACATTTCTTCAAGCATCTGGCGTATTTCAACGCAGCTCCAAACTTACATGCATCGGTTGTGCAGGTTTCCATCGTCTCGTCGAATTCTTTCTGGCAGTCGTCTTCGCAGGCCTCGTCCCGTGTCGCGCTAGATATTAGGAAGGCCTCTTCGAGGGGGGCTCCTTGCGCCAGAAGCCCCGCTTCGCGCAGTTCTGTTTCGACCAAGCTGCGTACTTCGGGAGTGAGTCGGCTCAGGTGGGTAAGGATGCTTTTGTTGTTCATGACATTCTCCTTTAGTGTAAAAGCTTATGTTTAATCATAACGGCCAGGCTTCAGCGGCGGGGGCAGAACCCCCACCGCCCTCTGACGGGACCTCTGAGCCGCAAAGCGCCGCTGTCCCCCCCTCCCGCTACGAGCCCTGGTTAGGCAGCTCTCCCATTAAGGGAGATAAACGCCGATCCGCGCAGCTCCAGCTTTCAGCAGTGCATATGCAGCTGCAGCGCTGCCAAGTGTCTGAATAGTAGTGGCTGCACCAATGAGCAATCCCCGGAGCCGCGGAATATTTGGTGATGACTCGGATACCGCGGCGCGAATTTCACGCACGACTTCCCGGATTTGATCCCGCTCAGTGCTTGACAGTTCGTGCGTCTCTTCTATGGTTCGCTCCGCGGCACCGAGGGCGTGGGCAAGCTGCTGTCGCACTGTGTCGTCAAGCTGCTGCGTAAAACTTGCCACTGAACCAGATCCAGTTTGAACAATCCCATAGGGCTGGTAGATGTTAACCGTTGTTGATGCGCTGACAGGGGAATGCTGTCGGCTTACCGTGAGCAGTGAAATGTCGACCTCTGACTCGATTTTTGCCACCGCTTTCGCACGAATGTCGTCAAATGGTGGAAGCGACCCGGCGATGGATATGGCGTTAGGAACCCACTGATACTGATGGGCCAGATCCTCGCATTCCGCATCGAGGTGCCTCTCGATTTGCTGCTTGAGTTGGCGACTCAACTGGGCGTCAAAGGACAGGGATGCCCCAGACACTACGCGGCTTAGGACCTGCCACACGATCATTGCTCGAATATCGAATTCCCATGCAATGGCCTGGACGATGCGCTCTACCACTGCTCTTGATCTTCCCAAGCCTTGTAAGGTCATCTCGGAGATTATCTGCTGAATTTCTTGGCCAAATCGCCCCCGCCGTTCAGCCAACTCAATTTGAATCCGAGTTGCTGCGAGCTGAATTAGCTCATCGCTTAACATCATTTTTCCTCTTAATCCAAGCTGATTTTCGGCTGCCTAACTATTAAGTATGAAGAGGTACCGGACACCTTTCAGGCCTCAAGTATTTGAATGTGCGAAGGTACGGGAATGCTTCGTCGTCTCGCACGTCGGGGAAGATGGCGGGTCAGGAATGCGGTACTCCCCACGGCCCGCTGACTCGTCCAGCCTGGGTCGCGCGCATCCAGCCGGGGATCTGGATTCGGCAAGCGCAGGGTGGTGTAGTGCCGCTGGCGCACCTTCGGGTAGGGACTGAGGGCCAGGTAGCTGGGATGGAATGTGATCTGGCGGTTTGGTGCCCCCAGAGCGTAGGCCGCGCAGCTTGACCATGGGTAGGTGGTCGGATCGTCCACGAGCCCCGGCCCGCACCGAGTTCCGATCCAGGTAGCGAAGGGCCGCGAGGGCGTAGCGGTCATCCTCCACGAGGCACGCACGGTAACGCCGCTCCCAGCAGTGGCCCCGGCGTCCCCGGAGCCGGTGGAACGTCTTGGCGGTCTGGGTCATGAACCAGCGGAGGGGGCGGCCGAGGGTGTCACGCTCCGGCCCTTGGAGCACGAGGTGGAGGTGATTCGACATCAGCACATACGCCTACAGTGTGAGTTCATAGGTCTGGCGCATCTGCCCCAGATGGGCCAGGAGCACCTCACAGTCTGTCGGGGTGGTGAAAGAGCACTCCCGGTTGTTGCACCGGGCAACCACGTGGATCGTCCCACCGGGGGCATGGAGGCGTCCGGGGCGTGGCATCGCGACCCCCAGGTTGGGGCAGGGGCGCGCATCGGTCTGTGGATAGGGTTTCATACCCCGTCTGCCCAGGATGTCGCTTGCGAAGAATTACCACGCGGCGTTAAGTCCATCGCGTACTTCCGGCTCGATAGGTGTCCGGTACCTTTTTTCAAACCTTACCTGTCCACATAACGTTGCGCTTGAGCCGGCGCCGAGGAGCGAAGCGACGAGGGAGCCGCGAGCGAGCAAACCCCGCTTGCGACGGTCGGCTCGAAGCGCGGGTTAGAGCTCACCACCATTCTAGTTTGGCGATAAATTCCGTGTACTTCGTAGCGGCTGCGTCGAATCGCTCGTAGCTCCCGCCGAAGAGCCCTGCTTGGAGAGGCGCCCAGGCAGCTTGCTGCGCACGACCCTGTTCGACGACTCTCGCGAGTGGACTACGCTTCCAACCGAACCGGCCGACAGGACCCCAGCCACTGCCGCCCTTTAGGAGGTCGAGGTCAGCGACGGCGAGAGCATAGAAGACTTCGAAGGTATCAAAAGCTTGCTCATAGTTCTTCCCCAGAAACAGGACGTCGTCTAGCTTCGGCTGGAGGATCTTAAAGAGGTACTCGCTCAGTGGGACGTAGTTCTGTTCGTGCCCTGGGATCTGCTTAAGGGCATTACTCCGCTGCAGATTAAGCAAGCCGTGCGCCGTGCTATCCACAAACGTTTCTGTCCGAGCCTGATACTCCGATGTGGGTATCGGCGTGTAGAAGACCGTCGCTAGTGAATCAAAGCGCTGCGCATCGACGGCAGCGATACCGGAGTAGTACAGTTCCAGAAGTAGCGGGTACCAGCGCAATGCCAGCCAGACGACCAGCCCGCCTTGCTGCTCCAAGCGATCCGCCGAACGCGCTAGGGCTTTCTGTAACGTGGCCTTGTGAACCGGCTTTGCCCAATGGCTGACGCACGCGAGTAGGACTGCAACGTCCGTACTTACCTCTTCGTAGCGTGCGAGGCGACGCAGAAACTCTGCCTGCGACAACTGTCCATTAGCGTGGAAGCCGTCCTCTGATGTGGCGGCCAAGAATTGCCGCACTTCGTTGATGAGGAAGTCATGCAGTTCAATCGACGCCGAATCCGTCGCTAGTAGCGCCTTGACGCGACGTACCTTCGCGTCGGTTGTCTCGGGTTGCGGATGCTCGTCGGGATAGGGGACAGCGATGAGGCGATCTATATCCTTGTTCTCGGGTGTCTCCAGTTCTGTGAGACTAGGGGCGCGGAAAATGAAGTCGCCGTCGCCGTCAAAATATCCGTAATGTGGGGTCTGGTTCGAGTTCTTGTCGTTGGCGACCTTTCCGTAAACGTAAGCCATCAATCCGCTTGCGGTGATGACACCCTCCGTCGTTGCAGCGTTTCCGCGCAGTCCCTCGATGAGATGGCCTGTGAATACGGAGTGATTCGGTATAGGGCCTCCAGCATCGGCTACGACCTCATCCGCTTTGCCGGCAGTGAGCACCTGTCGCGAGTGCCGCAGCATCATGTCTTTAAGAAATCGCGTGCTACCTGGCTGGAGATGGCGCGTCAGCGCGAGGCCACCGTAGCATGCGTCCATGATGAACAAGATGTGCTTGGCACGGATGAGTTCGGCGTTTCGCGTCAAGTCGTCCCACCGAATAAGAGTCGCAAGATCGGACAGGTTTGCATCGAAAGGAACAAGGTATCCAATCTCACCTCGACTCCCAGTTCTCGTATGTCCGTGTCCGGCGAAAAAGACGAGTAAACGTTCATCGATATCTATGTCGTCGGCTGCGAAGCGAAGATAGGCCCTGAGGATCCTGTCTCTTGTTGCTTCTGCGTCGGTCAGGTAAGTGACGTTTGTCGCCGGAAACCCCAACTCCTCCGTGAAGATGCTGCGCACCTCGCTTGCGTCACTAACGGCGTAGGAGAGCGGTGAAGCGCTCACATAGTTGTCGATGCCGATGATGAGGGCGCGGCTATTCGTGTAGTGCGTCTTGAGGAGAAATCTAACGTCGCGCATCAAAGGTGTTTCCTGTCAGCTCTCCTAAGTAACTTCACGTTGGCGGAACGGGTTCACTAGCGATGCCCTTCTTGTTTGATCACGGTATATCCCACGTCGCGAGCACGGCGTTGCAGCTTCTGGAACACGCGTCGCTGGTGTTGTGGCTATCAGCGCTGTTCCATGACCGGGAGCGCCGGCTGTTCGGCCACGTGGTGTCCGTCGCCCGACCCCAGTTCCAGATGGGCGACCTTGGGCAGGCTGGCGCCGACAAGGCCCTGCATATCGCCGTACATGCCGGCCAGACCCGACAGGGCCCGACCGAGCTGCTTTTCGCGCGCGGCCCAGATCTTTTCGATCGCCCGGCGTTCCCGGTCGAGGTCCGCCTTCATGGCCACAAACGCCTCCGCGATGGCCTCGACGCGCTGTCGAAAGTCCGTGCCGGTGAGATAGTCGTAGAGATGCTCCATCTTCGTCCCGCGGCCCTGGGCGGCGGCCCGGGCTGAGGCGACCTGAATCAGTTGAGCGCGCAGCGCGGTGGCGAGGCCGGGCAAGGCGGTGAAGTCGGTCACCCACACGCCCTCCACCAGCGCGAGATGTTTGACGTCCTTCGGAAGGGCGGTGGTCGCAATGGCCGCCACGTCGGCCTTCAGCTCTCTCCGGTCATCGCGGAGCTTCTCGAGCCAGCCATCGCTCCAGGCCTTGGTGTTCTTGGCCTCCCAGACGATGCAGCCGCAGGCTCGTCCGCCCGGACTGATCACCCGCTGAATGACGTCGGCGCCGCGGATCCCTTTGGGAACCGGCGCAATCTCGTCCTGCGGAAAGGCGGTGCGGAGTACGGCCTCCAGGTCGAGTTCAGCGGCTTCGCCCTGGGTCTGCTGGGAGCCCTGCTCGGCCTTGCGCTTCAGGTCTTCGATCTGCCGGCGGAGGTCGCCAAGCTGCTTGTCCTTTTCCATATCACGGAGCCGGTGTTGTTCGCCAAGTCTGGTCTCGACGGTCTGCTCGATGGTCGCCCGTTCGGCTTGCAGACGACGTTCGAGCTCAAGATCGAGGGCCGCCTTTTCATCTTCCAGTGTTCGGGCTTTCTTGAGCAGTGCGAGTTCGCGGGTGCGGCTGTCTTCGAGTTGTTTGGCCTTCTCAGTGAGTTCGGCCGTGAGGTTGGCGTGGTCAATGGCGAGATCGGCTTTAGCCTGGGCGAGGGCCTTGGCGTGCTCCTCGGCAAGGCGGACCTGGAGCGTCTGCTCGAAGTCCTCCCGCATGTGAGCCCGCAGCGCATCCGATAGGGGGATCTGGGCGCCGCATTGCGGGCAGGCAATGGTGTCAGGAACGATCATGCGTCACCTCTACCCCACTACGCGTGCTCCGGCACGGTCTCGCCGTATGCCGTCCGGTCGAGCCACTCGCGGATCAACTCCTCTTCCTTCGCTTTGTATAGTGTCAGGCGCGTTCGTGGACCCATGAGTTCTTGTTGGGCCTTGGGGGCGCTATCTACGATGCGCTTGGCTTCACTCCGGATGCAGGCCCCCTGGGCCTCGGTGAACCAGGTCTGGTTTGAGCCACACCAGGCTGGGCTGTAGCCAGACCACCGGTGGCTGCCTGAGAGCCATGGGTGGCTTCGAACGGTCGGTGATGCGGGCACTCGTGGGGATCGCGCCCCTGAATCGGGATAGCGGGACGCGGCACGGTCGCCGCGCAGTGTGGGGTGGTCGGGCGCACGTGCGGGCGGCTCTTCACATGGCGGCGTTGGCTACCAGCAAGCATAATCCCACAATCCGAGCCTCTCACACGAGGTTACACGCAGCAGGCAAAGCGCCAACCGTGGCTCTAGTCGCCTGTATGCGTAAACTCCTGATCATCCTCAACATCATGCTCAGGCACCGCGTTCCGTGGCGTCCGGTGATCGTCCAGATCCCTTGACACCAATGCTGTAATTCTCTTGCCGTTCCAGGGACTTGTCACCGACGCCAGCGGCCGCCGCTCCGTCAGGCGACCTTCCCTGTCTTAGGGCCACGTTGCAAACGCGTGGCTTGCGTCAGCACTTCAGCCACCCATCTTTCAAGTCTTTTTCCAGCCTTCTCAGCGGCCAGAATCACTTGGCGGTGTTGTTCAGGTGATAGGCGTACCGTCAACTGACCCGCAAAAGGTTGTTCCGGCTCTTCCCCGCGCTCGGCGCAGAAAGCCAAATAATCATCTACCGAGTCTTGAAACGCCTGACGCAGATCATCCACCGATTTTCCCTGAAACGTAATTACGTCGCGGATGTTGATAACCTCTCCGTGAAAAATATTGGCTTCATCATCAAACTCGGTGTGGGCTAGATAGCCTTTATATTCCATCATGACGGTACTCCCGCTTCTGTCAAAAACCGACGCATGGCCATTACCGCACCTCTATCGGTTTCTTTTCTGGGATGGGACGATGAAACACCGCGCGAACACCTTGGAGGGCAATGCGCACTCTTGAACCACGTCCTTCACTGATATCTGCTCCGTATGCAACCAACAAACGCTCGATATCTACCCAAGGGATGTTGGCACGCACAGGATCTGCAAAGATGGCTTGCAACGTCTTACGATGCTTCAAGCTCAGCCGTGGTTGCATAACGTGTCACTGCGAATGCCCTGACTGCATCAGGCAAATTCTATGACTGCTCGCTGCGCACCTCCCTATCGATTAGCCTGATCAGACTATCAGCATGGGACTAGTCAGCCCATTACGTCCTTGGTGTTCCAACGATTACCGCAATTCTCTTGCCGTTCCAGGGACTTGTCAATGTTTTTCACGCTCCGCCGTTGCCGACAAACGATGAGGAGTTATTCGTAATGGGTCCATAGACAAATGACCTTGACGGTCTTGATGTTGTCCAGCACCTGGTATGCGAGCCGGTGTTGCATGCTGATCCTGCGAGATAGGGCGCCCGCAAGGTCTCCAACGAGTCGCTCGAACGGAGGGGGATTCTGATAGGGATTCCGCGCCAGAATGTTGAGCAGGCGCTCCGCCTGCGGCTTGAGGCCGGAACGCGCCAACTTCCTGGCATCACGCCAGCCCTGGACGTTGACAAGCCTATGCTGGTGTTCTACAGTGGCACAAGTGGACGGAAGGTCCACTTTTCTTTTTGGTGTGCCCGCACAACTAAAGGAGCGATACGTTTGTCTAAGAACTGGCAGATTCCAGTCCGGCGCGCAGCGTTGGTGGCGCTCGTGGCTGTCGGGTGCCTCATCGTCCGGACCGATGCCTGGGCACAAAAAAATCAAGCGGACGGTCCCGGTTTCAGCCCGGAGGAGCAGATCGTCATATCGGTTTATAAACACGCCGGCCCAGGCGTCGTGCACATCACCAGCACCGCTCTGGCCTACGATGTATTCTTCAATCCGGTACCCCAGAAAGGGGCCGGATCAGGTTTTGTAGTGGATGACCGAGGGTATATCTTAACCAATAATCATGTGGTGGAAGAGGCTGACAGCCTGGAGGTCACGCTGCCTGACAAAAGCAAGGTTCCGGCAAAGTTGATCGGCCGGGATCCCAGTAACGATCTGGCGGTAGTCAAGATCTCTGTGTCAAAGGACAAGCTGTTTCCTTTGAAGATGGGCAACAGCGATGCTCTGCAGGTCGGACAGATGGCCATTGCCATCGGCAATCCATTCGGTCTGGATCGAACGGTCACGCGCGGCGTCGTCAGTTCGACGGGTCGGACGTTGCGCTCAGAGAGCGGACGCCAGATTCGAGGCGTGATCCAGACCGACGCGCCGATCAATCCCGGCAATTCGGGCGGCCCGTTGCTGAACTCCCGTGGCGAAGTGATCGGAATCAACAGCGCCATCTACACACCGAGCGGCGGGTCGGTGGGGATCGGTTTTGCCGTTCCGGTGAATACGGCGAAACGGCTGCTCCCCCAGTTGATTGCTAAGGGGCGAGTCAGTCATCCGTGGCTGGGCATAGCCGGTTTGGACATCACGTCGGAGGTAGCCGGCGCCCTGAAGCTTCCGGTCCGCGAAGGGATCGTCGTGATGCAGGTTGCTCCCAAAGGACCGGTGGACCGCGCCGGTATCAGGGGAAGCACAAGAAAAGCGCGGGTCGGCAATATGTTGGTGGGTGTAGGAGGAGACATCATCGTTGCGGTTGATGGCCGAAAGGTGACATCGATAGACGACCTGACGGCCTTTCTGGATGCGGAACGGAAGGTGGGAGACCAGGTGAAGATCGAACTTCTCAGGGACGGCCGGCCGCGTACCGTATCGGTTCGACTGGGAGAGTTACCGGAGGAATGATGATGGCTCGCGCTATGATGATGTTAGGATTCTATCTTCTGCTTCCGCTGGCGTTATGTACGCTCTGGGTCGCTGATGGTTTCGCCCTGCAAAAAGGCGAAGTGATCATCGACGGCCGGATAAGAATTACTGTTGAGGTGGCACGGACCAGGCACGAGCAGGCCACAGGACTCGCGGGCCGATCATCGCTGCCAAAAGGTGAAGGAATGCTCTTTCCCTTTGATGCAGAGGAACATCGAACGTTTTGGATGAAAGGGATGTTGATTCCAATCGACATTGTGTGGATCAGGGAGGGCAAAGTCGCCACCATTAACGCGAATATTCCTCCGCCGCACTCACACGAAACGCCTGCTGTTGTCCGTCACCTCGCGGATCTTGTGTTGGAGGTTCCGGCAGGCTATGCCCACGAGATGGGCATCAGCGAGGGGCAGGCAGTCCGTGTCACATATGAAGGATCCGGTCGTTAACGCGCCATGAAAACAGTGATGCGACAGCGGGTACAGCGCGTACGAAGGTGGGGTTCGGCGGCGACTTGGGCTGTTCTCTGCATCCTTCTCACCTGGGACCTCGCCGACGCGCAGGTCACGGCCAGGGTAACGGAATCGGCGCTCGATAATGGACTGAAAATCCTGCTGCTCGAAGAACACAAGGCGCCTGTCGTCACCGTCCACATCTGGTACAGGGTTGGTGGGCGCAACGAGCAACCAGGAACGACTGGCCTGTCTCATCTGTTGGAGCACATGATGTTCAAGGGAACCTCGAAGGTTGGGCCGGGGCAGTTTTCTCGAATCATCAGAAAGAACGGCGGTCGCGATAATGCCTTCACCAGCGAGGATTACACCGGTTACTTCGAGACGTTCGCCTCGGATCAGGTTGAACTGGCCCTGAAACTCGAAGCCGATCGGATGCGAGGTCTGCTGCTCGATTCGAAAGAGATAGAGGCAGAAAAGAAAGTGGTCATGGAAGAGCGCCGTCTGAGAACAGAAGACGATCCCGTTTCCGCCTTGAGGGAGGCCATGGGGGCTGCCGCGTTTCAGGCGCACCCCTACCGACAGCCTATCATCGGCTGGATGACCGACATCGAACGGATCACCAGGGAGGATCTGGTACGCTACTACAACACCTATTACGTGCCGAATAATGCCGTGCTGATCGTGGTCGGCGATTTCAAAAGCGACGAACTGCTCCCGAAGATTCGACACCACTTCAGCCCGATTCCGCGAGCTGCTGACCCGCCAGCCGTCCGTTCCGTCGAGCCGGAGCAGCGGGGAGAGCGGCGAGTGTTCCTGAAGAAGGAAGCGGAACTGCCGTTTGTATTTATGGGGTACCATGTCCCGAATCTGAAACATCCCGATAACTTCGCGCTCGAAGTGCTGGCCTATATCCTGTCCGGCGGTAAAAGCGCCAGAATTTATAAGAGTCTGGTCTACGAGCAACAGCTTGCGCTGTTTGCCGGCGGCGGGTATGACCGGGAGAGTATCGACCCGAACCTGTTTCCTTTGTACGCCAGTATAATGCCCGGCAAAACGGCTGAAGAGGTTGAACGGGCTTTGACGGCAGAGATCGAGCGGGTGAAGAACGAACCGATCTCAGATCGTGAGCTGCAGAAAGGGAAGAATCAGATTGAGGCCGACTTCCTGTTCGGGCAGGATTCGGTATTCAATCTGGCCAGAGCGCTGGCTGAGTATGAGATCGTAGCCAATTGGCGCGCGTGGGAGGCTTATCTCCCCGGTATCCGCGCCGTGACGGCAGCGGATCTGCAACGGGTTGCGAAAACCTACCTGACGCCGGATAACCGCACCGTTGCGGTGCTGATCCCGGAAAAAATTAAGAAGTAGGGGGGTGCTTGTTTTGAGGTGCGAGGTGCGAAGGATCATGACCAGCGCAAGACGCGGATACCGGTGGAGTTTGTCGTTCAGCCTCCTGCTGCTCCTGTTGCTGCCGGTCGTCGTGGCTGCGGCCCCGCTGGCCGAACGGCAGGTACTGGAGAACGGGCTCACGCTGCTGGTCAGGAGCAGTCGGGCGCTACCGATTGTAACCATCAAAGTGACGATGCAGTCAGGCTCCCTCTGGGAGCCGGAGACGCGCCCAGGGCTGGCTAATCTGACCGCTCTCCTGCTGACGAGGGGCACGACGACCCGGACAGCCGCCCAGATCGATGAGTCGACAGACTTTATCGGCGCCTCCCTCTCATCATCCGCGGGTCGGGATTTCAGCGAAGTAAATCTGACATTGTTGAAGAAGGATCTACCACAGGGACTGGCGTTACTGGCGGACGTCCTGCTGCAGCCGGCCTTTGAGAAGGCGGAGATCGCCAGAAAGGTACAGGAGCTCAAGGCGGCGTTACGGAAGCGGCAGGAGGATCCTGGTGAGGTAGCGGAGGAACTGTTCGACGAACTGGTCTTTGGAAATCATCCATATGGACGCCCGCTGGAGGGAAACGACGCATCTCTCTCTGCGATCGCCAGGGATGAGATTGTAGGGTTCTATCGCGAACACTACACCCCGGAACGGACCTTCATCACCGTCGTGGGCGATGTTGATCGAGGCGAGATCACAGGCCAGTTCCGAGCGCTGCTTGGCTCATGGCCGAAAGGCAAGGGAGGACTCAAGCGGGCGACGGAGCCAAAACCGCTTCAGGAGAAGATTGTTGTCAAAAAGGTGGATCGGGGTGTCACGCAGGCAAATATCGTCCTCGGTCATCAGGGAATCCGGCGCGATCACCCGGATTTCTATGCCTTGACGGTGATGAATTATATCCTGGGCGGAGGCGGGTTTTCGTCTCGCCTGGTGGAGCGAATACGCGAGAGGAACGGCTGGGCCTATGATGTCAGCTCCCAATTTTCCCCCGGCCTGGAGCCGGGATCGTTTCAGGTGGTGCTGCAAACGAAGAATGAGACCGCCGGTCAGGCAGTACAGGAGGTAGTACGTGAGCTCCGACGAATCCGGGAGCAAGGGGTGACCGATCAGGAACTGGCCGACGCAAAGGCCCACCTCACCGGAAGCTTTCCTCTTCGGCTTGATACGAACGCAAAGCTTGCCGGATTGATTTCAGCGGTAGAGTATTATAAACTGGGGTTGGATTACGCGGACCGCTACCGGACGCTGATCGAAGGCGTCAGCAAAGAGGATATCCTGCGAGTTGCGCGCGCCCATCTTAGGCCGGAGGGTTACGTGCTGGTTGTCGTAGCCGACCAGGCGAAGGCAGCGATCTCCGAGTAATGGAGGGCTAAGACGAGAGGCTGCTGATGTTGGAAACCGGCGAGGCGTTGACCATCTGGATGGCTCTGGGGGCGGGGATCTTCTCGTTCCTTTCACCATGCGTGCTTCCGATCTTTCCTTCCTACCTCTCCTTTGTGACCGGCCTCTCATTCGGTGAACTGTCGGGCTCGGTGAACAATGTCAAAACACGCCGGGCGATTATCCTGAACGCCCTGTGTTTCATCTTCGGCTTCTCCGTCGTCTTCATGTCGTTGGGCGCCTCCTTCAGCCTGCTAGGCCGGCTCCTGTTTGACTACCAACAGATTCTCAGGAAGGTTGGGGGTGTGCTGGTGATTCTGTTCGGCCTGTACATAGCCGGCTTCCTCAAGCTCCCCTTTCTTGCGCGAACCTTTCGGGTCGAGCTACATGATCGGCCGGCCGGGTATCTGGGCGCATTTATCGTGGGGGTGACCTTTGCCGCCGGCTGGACCCCCTGTGTCGGCCCGATCCTGGGCTCCATCCTGCTGTACGCGAGTACGGCTAAGACTGCGTACATGGGGATCCTGATGCTCGGCGCCTACTCGCTCGGCCTCGCCATCCCGTTCTTTTTGAGCGCCCTCGCCATCAACCGCTTTCTCGACTATTTCGACCAGCTCAAACATCTAACACCGATTGTGAATACCATCGGCGGGATCTTCCTTGTCGTTGTCGGCAGCCTCCTGCTCACTAACTACTTCACGCTCCTCTCGACCTACGCGCTTCGCCTGACGCCGCAATGGCTGTGGCAGAGACTGTAAAAACAGGGTATAGGGGTTAGGGGGTAGGGTTTAGGGCAAAGCTCGGAAAAGATCTATCCACCCGCTGGTCTCTACGAGCGGTAGGCCGTCCGTACCGTATGGCTATCTTGTTACATATCCGTGTTTGGTGAACCAGCGAACCGCCTCCTCAAGCGCCGCCTCGATCGGCGATTGCGGTAGCCCCAGCTCCCGCACGGCTTTTGAGGCGTCGAAGAACATCCGCCGTTTAGCCATCTTTACCCCTTCTAATGGAATCCGTGGCGGTTTCTTGGTAAGACAGGACAGCCAGTGGTTCCCATAAGCCATCGGTACAATCAGTCGGTATGGCACGCGGACTCTCGGCGGCGGGAGATGCGCGATCTGTCCCAGGACCGCAAAGAGTCTCTGCAGTGTCAGGTTGCTCCGGCCAAGGATGTACCGCTCCCCAACCCGGCCACGTTCGGCGGCAAGCAGGTGACCTTTGGCCACATCATCCACATCGATAAAATTGAGGCCGGTGTCGATATAGGCCGGCATTCGACGGTTCAGGAAATCGACGATAATCTGACCCGTCGGCGTCGGTTTGATGTCGCGTGGCCCGACAGGCGTACTCGGGTTGACGATCACGATCGGCAACCCGCGGAGAGCAGCCCCTCGCGCCTCTTCTTCGGCCAGGAACTTCGACCGCTTGTAGTGGCCGATCATCTGATCAAGGCTGACCGGTGTCTCCTCATTGGCGGGGCCGCCATCTTCCCGATAACCCAGCGCGCCGACGGTGCTGGTGTACACAACCCGCTCAAGCCCTTCCTCCATGGCGGCTTCCAAGAGGTTTCTGGTGCCGTCTACATTGACCCGGTAAAAGACCTCCGGCGAGGGCTCCCAGAGTGAGTAGTGAGCCCCGACATGGTAGAGCCGCCGACACCCTTTACATGCCTGCTGTAGCGATTCCTTATCGAGGAAATCGCCGAAGCAGAGTTCAACATTGAGACCGTCGAGGTTGCGGAGATCGCTTCCGTGCCGGGCCAGCGCCCGGACGGAATATCCCTCTGAGAGCAGCAGTCGGACAACAGCGGCGCCGACGAAGCCGGTCCCGCCGGTAACCAGGGTCAACATAGGTCCATCGTACGTGAAGAGCTCACTTTGAGCAATAGTTGAATCAGGGCTTGGGAGGCGCCGTGTGCGAGGACGGAGTACAACCTCAGGTAGCTCGCTGAAGCGTCTGCCGGTTATCCATGTTCTGGAGGTATGGAAAAAGGCGATGTCTATTTTGGGGGCAACGACGTCGGTTGCACATCAGTTGCGCAAGGGTCTTGTCTTTGGTATTTTATGTGTGTTTGAAACGTTTTTTGGGTACGTCCCTTCGTAATCCGAAAGGGATCCGCGAGCAAACGACGGCCGGAGGACAAAGGAATGGAGCTTATCCTTAACTTCGCTCCCACTGGGATGATTCCGACCAAACAGATGACACCTTATGGGGCCATCGGTATCCAGGAGGTTGTTGAAGATGTGCACGCTGCCTACGAACTAGGCGTTACCATTGTCCACCTGCATGCCCGTGACGAAGTAACCGGTGTGCCCACTTATCGGACCGAGGTGTACGGAAAGCTCATCGAGGGGATCCGTGACTTTGCCAAGGACCTCATCCTGTGTGTGTCCATGAGCGGTCGCACCTTCGAAGAGCTTGAGAAGCGTGCGGCGCCGTTGCAGCTAGAAGGGGATCTCAAGCCCGATATGGGGAGTCTGACGCTGAGTTCGGTTAACTTTAACCAAATAGCCAGCGTGAATTCGCCGCAAACGATTCAGGCCTTGGCGGCCGAGATGAAGCGACGCGGCGTTCTGGCTGAGCTGGAAGCCTTCGATACGGGCATGATCAATTACGCCAAGTACTTAGAGCGCAAGGGGCTGATCGAGCCGCCCCATTATTTTAACCTGCTCCTGGGCAATATCGCGTGCGCCCAAGCTGATCTGCTGCATGCTGGGGTCATGGTGCGCGACCTGCCACCGCAGTCTTACTGGAGCATTGCCGGCGTGGGCGATGCTCAGTTGACGATGAACACCCTGGGCATTGCTGCCGGCGGTGGTGTACGTGTGGGGCTGGAGGATAATATCTGGTATGACCGCCGGCGAACCAGGCTGGCCCGCAATGTCGATCTGGTGCGCCGCATTCATAAGCTGGCGGAGATCCTCGAAAGGCCCATTATGCGACCGCAACAACTTCGTGAGCTCCTGAATCTTGAGCCTGGCAATGGGCGCTACGGACGGGTGTTTACGACTCGTCCATACTCAACGGAATCGGCTGGAAGCTGACCCCTCCTGGCGACTCATTTTTCGTCGGCCCTGGGCAAATGGCACGCGAGTACGGCACAGGAAATTTCAACAACGGTCTTGTGTCACGTCGTTCCGGAGACGCCATATTCTATCTTCCTTGTCTACTGCGGCCGACTACTGATTGCGGACCAGGTGCGTACGCTCACAGCTTGAAGAGATTTGGAAAAGCATATGTCTAACGATAACTACACCGTCGGTATGTATCGCCCGGAGCATCGAGGTGACGTATTGGACTTATTACAGGCGCTTTGGGGATCGGACAAAGATGTGAACGATCGCTATTTCGCATGGAAATATGAGGCAAATCCCTACGTGTCGGAACCTCTGGGGGTGGTAGCTTGTCATCAGAACCAGACGGTGGGATTCAGAGGGTATTTTGTGAGCCGGTGGCAAGTGGGTGACCCGCCACAAATCTTTGACATGCTGAATCCAGGGGATACCGTCGTGCACCCTGAGCATCGTCGAACCGGTCTCTCTCTATCCATGGGCCGTTTCGCCGGTGCGGTCCTGGCGGATCGCTATCAGTTTTTCCTGAATACCAGTTGCTCCCCTGCCTCTCTTCCTGGGTACCTGCGCCTGGGTTTTCGTCCACTAGCGGCTAAGACCTATACCGCTCATGCCGGCACCCTCGGTCGGATGCGTTCCATACTGACCAGGATCGGCCTGCTGAGTAGAGGCCGGGTGAGGGGATGGAGGGAACCTCCCGCACCCATTCGCGTATCAAGGACACCTCAGGTAGAAGCCATGGCGAAGTTGGCGCGTCGGGACCTGCAACGGGACGGAAAAGTCTGCCTGCTGCGGGACACCGCTTTCTTCTCTTGGCGCTTTCTTAACCCCAAGGTCGACAATCACTTTTGGTACTTCCAGGGGGCGCAGACGTTGCAAGCCTATCTCGTGCTGAGTGTGGAACAGGACAAGCAACGCGCGCGCCTGGTAGACTGGGCAAGCGAGGACGAGTTCAGCCTGCGGATGATTATTCGAGAGCTACTGCGTAACAGACCGGTGGATCGGCTGGTGATAGCTGACTTTTGCCATGACTCCAGACTATCTGAGCTTCGAGGAAATACACTCGTGAACCGAATATGGCAATTATTGAAGTATAGACGCGCGAACGCGCTACCGCTCCTGCTGCGGCCCGTAACCGCAAACCCCACTGATGAGGACTGGGCTATCACCGGCATTGATCTGCGTCGCGTCGAGAATTGGCGCCTTCTGCCCATCGGTGGGGACCAGGTCTAATCCTCCAGATCACCTCAGAGCGTACCGGCAGCACACGAAGGACTCCCCTATCTTGCGCCGGAAGCGGCGTCTCATTCAAGCAAAACCGGTGCGTTGCATCCGGCAGAAGCGCCATCTAGGGCGCCACGTTCGTCCCAGACCACACAGATTCACGATCTACCAGATCGCCATGCCACAGACATCGGTGACGTTCCCAAGCAAGCCCAATGGCCTGCATGGTGACGGGGTCCATTGGGGCTATCTCACGGACTGATTCGAGGAACTCTACCAATTGCTCCACCCTGGCCGTACCCCGCTGCATACCGAATGGGCTTGAAAATCCCTCGACAAACTCCCATGGGTGCACCAACAGGACCAGCGTGGGGTCGACGCCCGCATGTGCACCGACAGCCATGATTCGGTTGACAACTGACCGGGCTTGCGGCCCCCGGCCTATGAGACCATAAGGATGATGTGATCGCAGCCGGGGTTTCGGATCGACAGAAACGGGGATT
>UBJH01000797.1_pt1 | contig 21962 bp, 25 predicted proteins | sample 2193721 | NCBI WGS metagenome assembly UBJH01 (sample SAMEA4703186, study PRJEB27089) | metagenome | reverse complement strand
GCTGCGCTAACCCGACCTACTGCCTGGTTATAGAAATAGAGGGGCATGCCACAGCTAACCAAAGGTAGACTTTCCCCTGTCTTCATGTCAAGCAGAAAGCTGAGTCATTTATGAGGCGGGTTTGCCTTTCACAATCAGGCGGATGGGGGTGCCGACAAAGCCGCACGCCTCCCTGATCTGGTTGACCAGATAGCGTCTGTAGGCGACCCGTACACCGCGAGGATCGCTCACAAAGAGCAGAGTGGAGACCTAACTTGCATTCTACCTTTTTCTGTCTTGACAATGGGGTACGCCTTACTTTCTCGCTGGTCTGACCGCAAAGGCATCGTGATCCTCAACGGCGGTCGCCGCTCGGCGGATGAGTTCCAGATTGCTCTCCAGGGGCATCATGTCACCGATCGCAAGCGTCACCACCATGGCCTCAAAGGCATAGATGAGATGGGCGCGATATCGTTGCCGCAGCGTTGTGGAATCGAGATCCGCGATCTGATGGTCCTCAAGAACCTGTTGATACCGTGCGAGCATGCGCGCTTCGCACGTCCGCCGGATTTCAGGTGTGAGCGCGGTAGCCAGGAAGTACGCAACATCCCCGATTCCCTCACCAATGCGGACGAGCTGCCAGTCGAGGAGTCCTGGTTGGGACTGCTGCCAGAAGAGATTGCCGGGATGTACATCGTGATGGACGAGGGTCCGTGGGCCGTCTGCAAGCACACGCATCGCCTGGCGACGCCGGCGCGCATACTGCACAGCGGGGGCGTGGAGCGCTATGGGAACGGCGCTTCCGGCACGCCGTAACCCCCGTTGCATCAACGGCACTGCCAGGGCTGATCCCAGCCGATCTTCCCAGCGCCGGACAGGACCAGCCAGCCAGCGATATTCGTGGTCGAGACTCGCTTTATTCCAAAACTGCGCGTGGAGTCGGGCCAGTTGTTCGACCACCAAGGTCGCTTGGGCGACCGTCAACGCATCCCCGGGAGCGCCGGGAACAGCGCCATGTTCTGTCACATCGGCAAGGACCAGTGTCGTGCCCCGTCCGCACCGGCTCTGCGCCGCTAAGATAGTGGGCTGAAGTATGGGGACTGCCTGCGTCACTTCCTGGTAGAAACGCACTTCTGTCTGGAGGAGGCGGGGTAACGCCGTGATGCACCAGGCTCGCCAGGACCGCGACGGCAGTTTCACGAACCAACGACGGGACAACGTCTCCGGCCCATTGTGTTCAACCGCGACGCGTACCCGCGTTGTCGTCCCGATATCAGCGGACAGCACACTGACCTCCGATACCGTGGTGCCTGCAGCATGTTGCGCAACGATGCGTTGCGCCCAGGCAACCGTCAGATCACTCGGTCGGCGAACGAGAATAGCCTGCGTCACTGGCATCAGGGTGTCTCACTTTTCCTGCGTATTATTACGGGATCGGATTGCACGAAGCCACAGTCGGTTGGTCCTTCCAGACCTGCGGAAGATTCTGGATCCACCCTTTATCACTGATTCAACTTTGCGAAAGCCGCTGCCATCGCACCGCGTTGTTGTAATGCATCTGGTTTCGGTGGCGGGGTTTTGCCTCTTCGATGCGACATGGTGCCGTCAGCCCTCGCTGTGACTTCGTCAGACAGGCGCATGGTCAGGGCAATGCGCTTGCGTGCGAGATCGATCTCCAACACTTTCACTTTCACAACGTCGCCCGCTTTGACGATGCTGTGCGGGTCTTTGACAAACTTGTTGGCAAGCGCTGAGACGTGGACGAGACCGTCCTGGTGTACGCCGATATCGACAAAGGCGCCGAAATTGGCGACATTGGTGACGATGCCTTCCAGTATCATCCCGGACTCAAGGTCCTTGAGATTTTCAACCCCTTCGCGGAATAGGGCAGTCTTGAACTCAGGTCGCGGATCGCGACCGGGTTTTTCGAGTTCCGTGAGAATGTCCTGAACCGTGGGCAGGCCGAACTTGTCATCGGTGTATTTCTCAGGTGTGAGGGCGCGCACGGCGTTACCGTCTCCGATCACTTCACGGATGCTCTTTTTGATGTCGGCAAGAATTCGCTCGACGACAGGATAGGCTTCCGGATGCACAGCCGAGGCATCGAGCGGGTTGTCACCATTGTTGATACGCAAGAAACCGGCAGCCAGTTCGAATGTCTTGTCGCCCAGGCGGGGGACAAGCCGCAACTGCTTGCGGCTCTTGAAGGCGCCATGCTGATCGCGGTAGCTGACGATGTTTCCGGCAAGTGTCGGGGTAAGACCGGAGATATGAGTCAGCAAGGGCACGGATGCGGTATTGACGTCGACGCCGACCGAGTTCACGCAGTCCTCGATCACTGTGCCGAGCGACTTTGCCAGCTTGCTCTGATTCACATCGTGTTGATACTGGCCGACGCCGATGCTCTTCGGGTCGATCTTGACCAGTTCTGCCAGGGGGTCCTGCAGGCGGCGCGCGATGGACACGGCACCCCGCAAAGAGACGTCTATATCCGGCAATTCCTTCGAGGCCAGTTCGGAGGCTGAATATACGGAGGCCCCTGCCTCCGACACCACCACCTTGGCCAGCTTCAATTCCGGGTGGCGCTTGATGAGATCGGCGGCGAGCTTGTCGGTTTCCCGGCTGGCTGTCCCGTTGCCGATGGCGATCAACTCTGCACCGTGCTTTTGAGCCAACTGGCGAATGGCAGCAAGCGCACCTTCCCAGTCCCGGCGCGGTTCGTGAGGGTAGATCGTGGAGGTATCGACAAGCTTGCCGGTCTTGTCAATGACAGCAACCTTAACGCCAGTGCGAATCCCTGGATCAAGACCGATCGTGATGCGCGGGCCGGCCGGTGCCGCGAGCAGCAGGTCGTGAAGGTTGCGGGCAAACACCCGGATGGCTTCGTCCTCGGCACGTTCCCGTATCTGGTTCATCAACTCGAGCTTCAGGTGCAGCGAGAGCTTGACCATCCAGGCCGAGCGTACCGAGTCCAGCAGCCACGTGTCCGCCGGGCGTCCTTTGTCGGTGATGCCGAAATGGCCTGCAATCATAGCTTCGCAGGGCGAGGCACGCGGCGGATCTTCAAGTTCGGGTTCGGTCTTCAGTGCCAAACGCAGGAAATCCTCGTTGCGGCCTCGCAACATGGCCAAAACCCGGTGCGAGGGAGCGCTTTTGATCGGTTCACGGAAATCAAACCAGTCGCGGAACTTGGCGCCTTCGCTCTCCTTGCCCTCGGCCACCATGGAGACGATCAGCGCATGATCGGACAGGTAACGACGCAGCCCGTCGAGCAGCCCGGCATCCTCAGAGAACCGTTCCATCAGAATCTGGCGTGCGCCATCGAGCGCTGCCTTGACATCCGGTACATGCTGCTCCGGCGGTTCAGTGTCCGTTCGAACATATTTTGCGGCTTCGATCTCCGGAACGAGTGTTGGATCGTCGAACAGGGCATCGGCCAAGGGCTCCAGACCGGCCTCGCGCGCGATCTGGGCCTTGGTGCGTCGTCTGGATTTGTAGGGCAAGTAGAGATCTTCGAGACGCTGTTTGGTCTCGGCACCAACGATCTCAGCTTTCAGTTCGGCCGTCAGCTTCCCCTGCTCCTCTATGGACGCAAGCACTGTCGCACGGCGTTCTTCGAGTTCGCGCAGATAGGTCAGTCGTTCCTCAAGTAACCGCAGTTGGATGTCGTCGAGCTCGCCGGTGATTTCCTTGCGGTAGCGGGCTATGAAGGGCACGGTGGCACCCTCGTCAAGCAATTGAACCGCGGCAATGGCTTGGGCAGGCCTGACACCAAGCTCGGTGGCGATGCGCTGTTCGATGGTTTGAAGCATGGGTGATGTGAGTTGTTGGAGAGAAGGTTGCATCCACCGTCCTTGGTTTGTCATAGATCGCCTCCTTGCAGTGCTCGTCCCAACCCAGCCTGCTCCAAATGCCAATAGGTGAAGTGCGCCGAAACCCAGCTCGCTGCTTTTTCTACTGCCAAGGGGCGATACCTGAATGTAGAAATCACGGCTCGTGGTCGGACTGACTGGGTTAGGATTTAGCCGGTTGTCATTGATCGGATGACTTAAGCGATAAACTGACCAAGTTTAAGTCATAGGGTAGCGAACCGCAATCACACACTTCGGGCCATATTCGGTCTACTACCGCCGATCGCAAAACCAGCCCATCGTAAAAAGCGCGGCCGCTGATTTTTACGGACGGCGTTCTTATAGTCTCTCATTTTATAGTCGCTGTCCCTATTTTACGGATTGATCTAAAGAAATGGGTTGTAGGGACCACTCCTGAAATAGCCGCGTAATTATAGAAAGGTCCGCTCCGATATGAGACCCCGTCCCCACCCGTCATTCGGCATGGGGAGTTAGAGGTGGCGCAAGGTGAGAGCCGCCCGACCGTTAGATAGGCTGTGCCACCCAGATATCAGGAGTGGGCTATCCGTTGAGAGGAAGGTGACGGCTTGTTAAGGAGAGAGCTGCGAGGCGCATATTACAGGGGTGTAATTTGTACCCCACTTGGTGGCAGAAACGGTTCCTGTGAGCAAATTGACTTCCGCAGGCGGCCAACTGCGAGCGGAATGCGCGGTCCTGTTTAGCTGACCGCCTACCTCAATGTTTATGCAGCGCTTGTCAAGGGCTGAGGCGGCTTAGGTGGCTTCACCCGAAACGTTGCTGATGTGTCGAGGTCCACGAGAGGTCGCCCTTCGCCCCGCTTGAGTGTGATGGGCGCGCAACATCACACACGGCCTGTGAAGGTCATAGTCAACCTCGACAAGCAACGCCTCTCGCGCGGCGCGCACCCCGGCAACTACCGGATCAACCCACGGCTCCTTAGCATCAACGTTCTCGGTCGTCATGGTTCCTCTCCCGCCATCAGCTCGTCCGGGGTACAGAGAACAGGAAGCTCAAACCCCAGTGTCTTCGCTGGGATTTCAAACGGTTCGGCGTCTTCCCGGAATTGAGGCTGCAGAGATGATCCGCCCGGTCCATCGCATGGTTATGTGCTTTCTAGAGTTGATATTTGCTGATATCGAGCGAGCCATGGAAGACACCCAAGATATCGATGTGTCCATCATCCTTGATCACGTAGGCGATACGGTAGTGGCCATAGAGAAGAATGCGCACATAGCGGCTCGATGCCCAGTAGCGATGGCCCATCTCAGGAAAGGTCGCCAGCGCCTGAACCCGCTCATATATGCCTTTGACGGTTTGGGCAGCCGCGTGCGGATTATCCGCAGCAATATACTGGAAGATGTCCTCAAGCCAACGCTGGGCTTCTGCTGTCCACGTTATCTCTGCCATGAGCGGATGCGTCGGGCCATCTCATCATTCGAGATGACTCGGCCCGCGTCCGAGTCAGCAAGTCCCCGCTCGACCATCAGGTGAAACGCTAGTTCGCGCACGATCTCCTCGGGCGAACTATCCTCAGGTTGGTCTTGAATAAGCTTGGTCAGGTCTTCCTTCACTTTCGACATGGGGTCCACCTCAGATTGCCTACAATCCTGCCGCACTCGGGAAACGCTATCAAATGACACATCACTACTGGGCAGACTGCTTAGTCTATCGCCGTAAGGAGATTTGCGATTCGGTCAAATCCTATAACCCTATTCAGCGCTTAGCAAGAAATTTTCAAACAGCAATTGTCCGGGAATCTCCTGCGATCCAGAGAGCGCGGATTTCGACCACGAATCTGCACAAGTATCGTAACGCCAGGCTGAGTTTCATCGGAATAGGTGGCCGGTTGGCGAAGTCAAAGCAGCCACCGATTCCGGTCGATGATCGCCGGTTGCCTTGCGAGCAGGATGCCGGTCCAAGACGCCTCAATGAACCGAGCGTGGGCGAGACAGGACGAGTTGCGACCAATAGCCTGAGACTCAAGGTTACGGGGGTGTAATCTACACTTGCAAGGGCGAGAGCGTGCCTGAACTTCACAGTCTTGAGCCATTACGGAAACGGCGGTGGACTACTGACTTGTGGCGCGATCTCTCCGGTCATGGCCCGAAGAAAGGCCACCAAGTCCGTCTGTTCTCGCGCGGTCAGGTTGAGAGGCTGACTCTCGTGTGAGAGCCAGGGGTTCTTGCGCCCCCCTTGATTCTTGATTGTAGAAGGCGACGACCTCTTTTAGGGCGTTCTCGCTTCCATCGTGCATGCAGGTCTGGCCACGTCCCTGAGGGTGGGCGTCTTGAAGGCCTCTCTGTCCGCCTCGCTCTTCGTAACTTCGTACCGCCCGAGATCGGGGTTCTCCTTGTCCATACCTACCCCGATGTTGTGGTGCCCCTCGTCGGTGAAGTTGAAGCCGGTGTGACAGTGGACATATCTGGCCTTGCCCTCGAAGAGGACCAGCCCCCGCTGGGCCGCAGGCGAGAGCGCCCCCTTCTCTCCAACCCGGAAGCGATCATGGGGGGGCGTTCCCCGAGAGGATGGTCCTCACGTATGCTGCGATCGTGGTCATCAAGGCCATCCCCTGCGCTCCCGAGTTCCGCGTGATCGCGCGTTAGCGCCCGCTGCACACTATCGGGTTTACTGCCGTATAAGTCCACGGCTTGGTGCGCGGCTGCGCGAGGCGCGCGATGTAGGTGGCCATCTGATGGCCGCGAAAGGCGTCGCCGTCGCGCACGTTCATGAGCTCCAGCAGCGCGACGGCGAACGGCCTGCGAGATAGATCCTCCCGTGCGGCCTCGAAGTACGGAGAGTCGAGCAGCAGCAGGACGTTGCCACCGTGAGTGTAGCCGCGGGAGGGTACGAATGGAACCACGTCGTCGCAGCCCGCGACGCGCGTGGTCTTCTGCATCAGACGATTGAATGCGGAGACGCCCGCGGTGTCGGTCACCCTCGGCTGTCCGAATGTGACAAGCCTCTCCACGGTTCCGCCCGCCTTCTCGAGGCGCATCGCCAGCAGCAGCGCAGCGGCGCCTCCGAGGGAATGCCCGGTCAAGCCCACGGTATAGCCCGCCTTCAGGAGCCGCTTCGCCTTCAAGTCCTCATCCACGGCGCGCGCCACGGCCGCGAAACCGGGATGGACGCGGATGCTGAGCGTGTTATCCTCCCGGGGCACCGCGTCGGCATCGGTCAGCAGTTGGCGAAAGTCCTGCGTCCCCTCGATGCCGATATAGTGCCTGTGGGCAACATCGTCCGTCCCGAGCACGTACGTCGTTGTCGTGCCAGGCACGCCCCCGGAGACAGGAAGGTCGGTCACGCGGACGAACTGGGTGTTCGGAAGAGCCGGCATGCCAGGCGACCTCCGATAGGCTGCCTGAGCGATGGGCGCGTAGAACGCGACGTCAGGCGCCCACGCGGCGTATTGCTCCAACATCCAGGTGCGCTCCGATGAAGTTGTTGTTGAGGCGCATCCCGCGAGGAGAAGGCCGCCGAGCGAGAGGAGTGCGTACGACCGCCTCATGGCTTGGCGCCAATCAAGACGTTGCCGACGGGCTGAACGGAGTAGGGCCGTGGTCGCCAGGAGCAGAAAAGAGAGCTTCATGGGGAACCTCCTCACGTTATAGGCTGCGTTCCTGCGGATCAGGTACAGGGCCGTGAACGCTCAACGATCCTTCCCCCTCAGCGCGCTAACATAGGATAATAGGGACAGACACTATTTAAAAATCCGTTCTTGGTCTTCCCCTCTGCGACACGTGTATTACTCGTCCAGCTTCCTGCGTATCTCCCAGATGTCCCAGATGAGTCCGTCTCTTCGCAGTGGCCGTTCTGTCATCGTGCGCATTCGAATCGCTGTCGTTCCGAAAGACCGCCTGGCGATCATCCCCTCGTTGCGTCACATGATACGGGTGGCATAGCGCAAGAGTTCGAGTACTCCGCGGTATGCACGATGATGACCGTACACACCACGAATCGTCACGATACTAGTATCTGTCCCTATTTTGTACACCATTTCTTCCTGCGCAGGCCGGTTTCATGGTATCATTGTTATAATTGAATTGTAAGTCTATACAGGCCGGCTGCGAGAATACAAATGAGTCTTGCCGCAACAACCTATCCGCATATCACGCTCAGGGACGACGGAATGGCCGTCATCGCCGGTTCCACCATGAAGGTCGCCGAGCTTGTCGCAGAAGTGCAGGCGTATGGCTGGAGCCCTGAAGAGCTTCACTTTCAGCATCCTCATCTCTCCCTGGGGCAGATCCACTCCGCCTTAGCCTACTACTGGGATCACAAGGACACCCTGGATCGCGAACTCGCTCAGGCGCTCCGGGAAGCAGATGAGCACCGCGCCGCCGCCGGCCCATCGGCATTCTCTCGCATCCGGTCCTAAGGTCGTCCGTAGTGCCCCTTTCTCTCTACACCGACGTTCACATTCCGCGTGCGATTGTGTTCGGCCTCCGACTCCGCGGCGTCGATGTGCTTACCGCCCAAGACGATCACGCCTCCAGCTTTACCGATCCGGTCTTGCTGGATCGCGCCACCAGCCTGGGACGCGTGCTTTTCTCCTTTGACACCGACCTGCTCAAAGAAGCCGCGCGACGCCAACGTGAACAGATACCGTTTGCCGGTTTGGTGTACGCCCACCCCGCTCGCATCTCAATCGGCGACTGCATCAACTATCTGGAATTGATCGCCACGGCTGGAGAGTCAGCCGACATAGTGAATCGAGTTGAGTTCTTGCCCTTGTAGATGGATGCAAGGGCAAGCACCGGCCTAGCTGCCTCCTGTTGATGCACTCAAGGGGCGGCGGGGCCCGTTGGGGGCGCAGTTGGGTTGTCGGGTTACGCGACGCTAACCCGACCTACGCCTCTCACCGAAACAACCTCGAATTTACCTCCTCGTCACGACTCCTTCATTTGACGGCAACATTCCCCGACTATGCTCCCATTAGTCATAAGAGAGACTTTGGGGCTTCATACTGCCAGGGTTTGCACCGGAAATGAAGGGAAAGGAGGTGTACCAATGCCGCTCGCACTGCTCGTGAAAGGCTTTTACTCGGTCATGGTGATGACCGTACTCTCCATGATGTGGGGCTACGTGCGCGGATTGACATCGGCGCGACATGCGTCGCGGATGGCAAAGATGCCGTTCTATGGGTGGATCGGCTTCCTGGTGGTCGTGTCGATCGCCTTCCATCTGTTGACCGCCTGGCAGGTCCCGTGGGTCCGGTGGGAATTGCAGCGCGCCCGTCTGACCCCCGACCGGGACATCGCCGTCACCGTCCAAGACCATCAGTTTCACCTCCCCGACGAAGGCATCAGGATCACGGAAGGGGAGCTCGTACGGTTTAGGGTCCGGTCCGAAGACCTGACCTACGGCTTCGGCGTGTTCCGCGAGAACGGGCGAATGGAGTTTCAGATGCAGGTCGTCCCGGGTCATGACAACGACCTCGTCTGGGTCTTCTCCGATCCCGGCCGGTACTCGATCCGCTCCACGGAGTACGCCGGACCCCACACCTGGCGGATGCACGCCAGGCACACGATCGAGGTCGCATCAGCTCAGATGGTCGCTCAGAGATAGGAGGTCGATCATGGTGTCGCTTCGCGATCTCACCCCGCTGCAGCACGTGACCCTGCGGTTCGCCGTCATCGCCCTGCTCTTCTACGGACTCGCCGCGCTGGAGGGGATGATGATGCGGGCCGCGCTGGCCAACCTGCCGCTACTCGAGCCCGAGCACTTTTACGCCGTACTGAACGCCCACCCCATCGTGGGGATCTTCGGCTACAGCTTCACGCTCGTCATGGGCGCCTTCTCCTTCCTGGTCCCGACGCTGCTGAAAAAGGACCTCTATAGCGTCCGGGCGGCTGAGTGGACCTGGCGGCTCATGGCTGTCGGGGTGCTCAGCGTCTGGGTGAGCAGCGCCCTCTTCTCGCATTCGGCGCTCTACACCAACTACTGGCCGCTACCTGTGACGGCCTCCAGGCCGGTGAGCCTCCTGGTGTACGCTGTCGGCATGTTGACCATCATGATCGCGATCCTGCTCTTCTGCTTCAACCTCTTCGCCACGGTGTTCCACCGAAGGCCGGAAGACAAGCCCGTCTCCGCCTTGCTGGTCTCCAGCCTCGGCCTCGATGGGTGGGTCAACCTCTATCACGTCGCCAGGGGCCGCCGGAAGATCAAGCACCCTGACGTTCCCCTGCCGATTGTGGCGATCTTCCGCGGCACGATCGATACGGTCCTGGATGCTGTGGTGCTGGGAGGGATCTCCCTCATCTTCGTGGTCTACGCCGTGTACGGATTGAACGGGATCGCCCTGCCCACGATCTGGTTCGACGCCCTGCTGTATAAGAACATCTACTGGTGGGGGCTGGACCTGATCGCCGACGGGCTGGTGCTGATCTACGTGGCGGGGTCCTGGTACCTGCTGGCCACGCTGATCACGGGGCGATCGCTCTACATGCAGCACGTCGCTCGCGCCGCCCTCTTCGTGGAATTGGTAGTCTCCTGGTTCGTCTGGAGCCACCATCTGCTCTCCGACCAGACGCAGCCAGGGTGGCTGAAGCTCCTCTCGGGCGAGCTGATCACCGCCTTCGAGCTGGTGACCTCCGGGATCGCCGTCTTCTGTACCCTGGCCACGCTCTGTCAGGCGCGCCCCCTCACGATGACGATGCCCCTCAAGTTCCTGCTGGGCGGGATCGTCGGGTTCGGGCTGGGGGTACCGGCCGGCATCCTGCAGGCCGACCTGGGGATGAACCGCGTCCTGCACAACACCCAGTGGGTGATCGGCGCCCATGCCCACATGCAGATCCTGGTCGGGCTCTCCTGCACCCTGTTCGCCGCACTGTATGCGATCTTCCCGCTGGTGACGCAGCGAGCAATCAAGAGCCTGGTCCTTTCGAACGTCCATTTCTGGTGCCAGATGATCGGGGGGATCGGCATGTCGGTGGCGATGGGGTTTGCCGGACTCGACGGAATGCTGCGCCGGACCCTGTACATTGGTGATGCCTCCTACCTCGGCGAGATGTATCTGGCGGCCTGCTTCGGCGCGGTGCTGTTGGTCGGCTACCTCGCCCTGATGGTCAATCTGATCCGCTCACTCGGCGTGCGGACCCTGGTCTCGCTGTTTGTCACACTACCCGAGAAGCGGGACTGGCCGCGAGAGGCAGTTGTCCGCCCGTAACTTATGGTCTGATCCACCCGACAGAATTTACCTCTTCGTCATCACCCCTTCATTTCACGGCAACATACCCCGGTTATCTTCCTCATAGTCATGAGAGAGACGGTCGACACACATCACCGATCCTTGAACTCACACTGACTCCTGAATACTCGCATCGAGAAAAGGAGGAGAGGGTATGTCTGGAACAACCGATCATCTTTGGGGAATCATCCTCGCAGGCGGCGAGGGCAAGAGGCTTCGGCCCTTCATCCGGTCGCGTTTCGGTTCTGATCGGCCGAAGCAGTACTGTACACTTTTCGGCAGCCGTTCAATGCTCCGGCACACGCTGTATCGTGCCGAGCGGCTCATCCCGCCTGAGCGTCTCCTGACCGTCGTGACCCGCCCGCACCTTGATTATGCTCGCGAGGAGCTCCATGACCGCTCTCCGGGTACCGTTATCGTCCAGCCTAGTAACCGGGAGACGGGGCCGGGCATCCTGCTGCCGCTGTTGCATGTCTACCAGCGAGATCCGAAGGCCGTCGTGGTCTTACTGCCGGCCGACCACTTTATCGCTGAGGAGGAGCGGTTCATGTCGTATGTCGAGGAGGTCGCCGCCTTTGTCGCCACAGCCCCCGGTTGTCTCGTCCTCTTAGGGGTCGAACCGAAGCGACCGGAGCCCGAGTATGGCTGGATTGAGACAGGTGGTATTTCCGGATACCATGACCATGCGGAGGTCCATCGCGTACGACGGTTTTGGGAGAAGCCAGACCGCCGCACTGCCCAGGTCCTTTACCGCCGATACGATTGCTTGTGGAATACGATGGTTGCAATCGGACGAGCCTGGTGGTTGATCAGCCTTTTCAAGACGCTGACGCCTGGACTCTTCAGTCTCTTTGACGGCTTAGAGCCCCTCATCGGGTCTCCGATAGAAGCTGAGGCCGTCGAAAGCGTCTACGCCAAGCTGCCGGCGGTGGATTTCTCACGGGCGATTTTGGCTCAGCATCCTCCTCGCCTCGCGGTAAAACGGGTAAAAGACGTCTACTGGAGCGATTGGGGCAACCCGGCGCAGGTCGAAATGGATCTTGCCCGCTCTGACTTCCGGCCGGCATCGGGAAACGGGCTGGAGGCCGGATTGGCAACGCAAATCGCCTAGAGAGGGCTGCTCGTGTGATGTCTCACAAATACCCTTGCAACCCGTTTGTGCTGGGCACAAGGGTGCGCCTCCGGTATGACGGTCCAAGGGCGTGCTGTTTTCCGCTCTACGGTATCACACCTCACACGTTTCGTTACATCTCGCTACGTTGTAACCCCGCCTCGGCTCTGCTGTGGACGCGCCCCAGGCCTTGCTCAATCCGGTACCCAGGTCCGAGAGCGTATACGGCTTGGTCAGCACCACGTCAACTCCGGTCCCCGCGAGTCTCGACGGATCGATATGATCCCCCCATCCGGTGACGAGGACAACAGGGAGGCTGGGGAGACGGGTCTTGGCCGCCTGGGCCACATCCCACCCCGACATCTCCGGCATACCCAGATCGGTCAGAAGCAGATCGAACGTGTTCGTCTCCAACAGTCGAAGACCCTCCGGTCCTCCCGTCGCCACTACGGCCTCATGGCCAAGCGTCTGCAAGAAAGCCATCAGGATTTCCACACCAAGCGGATCATCATCGATGACTAAAATCCGTGCGCAGTATGGTACGCTCGGCAGCGCAGTCACCTCGGACATGACAACCGTCGGAATGTCTACAGCAATCGGCAGGGAGATCGTGATAGTTGTGCCACGCCTCTCCTCGCTGGCTACCAGAATCTCACCACGGTGGCGGCGAACGATTCCGTGAACCATGCTGAGACCAAGTCCGGTCCCTCGTGTACCCTTCGTCGTAAAGAACGGGTCAAAGATACGCGCTTTGACACTGTCAGGAATTCCAACTCCAGTATCCGTCATCGTAAGCAGGACAACTCCTCCACGTTCAGATCGACATCTCTTCTCACCCCACTCGCCATTCACGATCAATCCTTCTGACCACTGAGCGGTCTCCCCACCCCTCTGAACATGCCGTAGCGTGATGGTCACAGTCCCCCCCTGCGGCATCGCATCCAAGGCATTGAACAGCAGGTTGGTGACGACCGCCCGGAGTTCCGAGGCATTTCCGAGAATACGGGGAACAGATGCACACTCAGTCACAATCCGAAAGCAACGACCGCCGGCCTCAGCCTGGTCCTTCCAACGAGGCCTGGTCGTGTCCAGCACTTGCTCGATCACCTTATCGAGGGCCATCGGCACAAACGCCTCCTCCTCAGCGGGTCGGGTGAATTCACGGAGTTTGCGGACGATCTCAGCCCCATCGAGGGCCGCCGCTTCCAGCAGCCGCAGCGTCTCCTTGATTGTTACCGCCTGGACAGATCCCTGCGCGAAACGTGTCTGCAGGAGCTGCACCTGCCCCAGGATCGAGTTCAGAATATTATTAAAATCATGCGCCACGCCGGAGGCCATCTGGCCCATGGCTCGGAGCCGCACCGACTCCACGAGCGCTGCGTCGGCCTGCGCAAGGGCTTCGACCTTTTGTTGCAGTTCTACTGCTATCTGTCTTGCCTCCTCATAGAGGCGGGCGTGTTCGATAGCCGTCGCCGCCTGCGCAGCAAATAGCTCCATCAGTTGGATCGTCTCACGGTCCAAGGTCCAGCCCCCCTCCGGATGCTCAACACCCAGCACGCCGATCACTCGTCCCTGCACAATAAGCGGGAGGTTGAGGAACCCGTCGGAGGGTAGCCCAACCAGGTGATCATAAGGCGGCTGCAGTCGAATCGCCCGGGTAGTAGGCATCTGTGGATTCCAGAACACCGGCGCATGAACACTATAGGCCTGAACGATAGGATTCTCTGAGTCGGTCAGCGGAATCGGCCGTGATCCCGGGCTCAGGGCCGTACTGGCTACTGTACGCAGACACAACCCTTCAGGATCGGCGAGGAACAGGGTCAGGCGTCGTAGCCCTAAAATATCCCGCGCGGTCCGCATGATCCGATCCAGACGTTCACGAAGCTCCAGGGGTTCGCGTATATGGAGGCTTGCATGAAGTAGTTCGAGAGACTGAACGTGTTTCATCGTGACACCTCGGTTCGGTTGAATAACGGTCTGTGGATGTCTTCTTTGCTCGCACAGTAGGGTGTTGTTGTGACGTGTCTGTTACGACCGGGTTTCTCCGGTGTAAATTCCTACCGACACACGTCTGTCGGGCTGGAACTTGTAACACGCTTTTTACTCCCGTGTCATCACACGGACATAAGGAGGGGGTTAGGATACGCCATGCTCCGCAGCATGTGGGTCACATGTTGTCATCGGGGTGTGTACATCAACTTCTCTACAGGAGGTATGGTCACATGTCGAACAGGGTTGGAAAAGAGCTTGCTCGAGCCGCGTTGGTTCTCGGATGCGTGGCAACGATTGCCTGTGTCGCGTCGGCGCAAAGCATCGGACCAAGCACAACCACGGCGCCGTATCTCCTCCCCTCGTTGCCGGGGGTCGAGACGGTCTCGATCCTGACGGTTGGCGACACCATTGGCGGGTACCCCTTGGTGGGTATCCCGGATGGACTGGGCGCCTTCAAGAACGGTCACCGAACTTTCACACTGCTGGCAAACCACGAGCTTAGACCCACGCAGGGCGCCGTCCGCGCCCATGGGTCGCAGGGTGCGTTCATTTCCCGCTGGGAGATCAAGCGGAACACGCTGGAGGTCTTGAAGGGCGAGGATCAAACACCCTCACCAAACGACGTGTACTCCTGGGATCCGGTGAGCAGCCAGTACGTGCAAGGGACGGTCGCCTGGAATCGCTTCTGCTCGGCGGACTTGGCGCCTCGGAAGGCGTTCTTTCACGGGGGGAAGGGCACACAGGATCGCCTCTATCTCAACGGCGAGGAGGCAAACAACGGAACGGCGTGGGCTCACATCGCCACGGGGCCTCACAAGGGTCAGTCCTGGCAGTTGCCGCGCCTCGGGCGCATGGCATTCGAAAACGTGGTAGCCAGTCCGCATCGGCAGTTAAAGACCGTCGTCATCGGGCTTGACGATGCCGACGCAAGCACAAGCCCGATACCGCCTAACGTCCCGAGCGAGCTCTACATCTATGTCGGCACGAAGACGAAACATGGCACTCCTATAGAACGCGCGGGCCTCACAAATGGCGGCCTGTTCGGCATGAAGGTAGCGGTCAACGGAATCACGGTGACCGAGGAGAGCAACACCGACGGACTCGGGAGCGGAGGCAACTATGTCGGGTCAGGCACCTTCAGCCTCCACAGCTTCGGCGACGTCTCCGGGTTGACTGAGACCCAACTTCAGGACGCCGCCATCGCTGCCGACGTCTTCCGGATGCAGCGGGTCGAGGATGGGGTGTGGGACCCCAGGCCGCGCCACAAGAACGACTTCTACTTCGTGACGACCGCGAGCTTTTCAACCAACAGCCGTCTGTGGAGGCTTCGCTTCAATGACATCGAACACCCGGAGAACGGCGGGACGATCGAGATTCTCTTGACGGGCACCGAAGGCCACAAGATGCTCGACAACATCACCATGGACCGACACGGCCGGCTCCTGATGCAAGAGGACATCGGCGGGCAGAACGCTCTCGGAAAGATCTGGCTGTACGACACCAACGGCAGTCAGTTGATCGAGATCGCGGCGCACAACCCCGCCTTCTTCGCGCCGCCTGTCCCGCCTGCCCTTACGATCGATGAGGAATCCTCCGGAATCATCGATGCCAGACAGATTCTCGGAAGGGGATGGTTCCTCCTCGATGTCCAGGCCCATTTCACTCACCCCGATCCGGCGCTGGTACAGGGCGGGCAGTTGCTCGCCATGCACGTGGACCCGAGCATCGGTTCTCCGGACGATGAGGACGAAGACGAGGACGAGGGAGAGAATTTCTAACGGCCAAGTCGGCTGTCAGAGTGTCTGAACCCCACGCTTGGTCGATTGCGGGAACTACTGAAGGGGCCAAGGTCAGTCCGGAAGGCTGGCCTTGGCCCCAATAGCCGGCTATTACCAGATGGGAATGAGCGTCGACGAGATACTGACCACCCTGCAACAGCCGATAGATGTGGTTCGGACAATGCGCCTGTCTTACGGTGAGGTGGTAGGTCTCCCGAAAAGCTCGTGGCTTCTACCGCAGTAATGATTATCCTTGTAATTAGTGGACTACTACTCCATAATTACAAGGATGATACCAAGACAACTGCATGACCCACTGATTCAAGCCCTGCGCGAGGCGCCGGCAGTCTGCCTGTTGGGACCGCGGCAAGCGGGAAAGACTACGCTGGCGCTAGAGGTCGGGAAACGGCTTGGCGGCTTGTATCTGGATCTGGAATCGGAACTGGACCGCGCGAAGTTGGCCGAACCGGAAGCCTATCTTGAGCGCCACTTGGACAAGCTTGTCATTCTCGACGAGGTCCACCGCACCCCGAATCTCTTTCCGATTCTGCGCGGGCTCATTGATCGCGCCCGGCGTACAGGCCAGGGCCATGGGCAATACCTGCTGCTCGGCTCGGCCGCTTTGGGCCTGCTGCGACAATCCGGCGAATCCCTTGCCGGGCGGGTCCGTTTTCTCGAACTGACACCATTTACCGTACGGGAGCCCACAGACAGGGATACGGCGACGCTCTGGCTGAGGGGCGGCTTTCCGGACAGCCTGCTCGCCCAGAGCGACGAGCAAAGCCTGCGCTGGCGGCGGGATTTCATCCGCACGTATCTGGAGCGGGATATCCCCCAGTTCGGGCCGCGCATCGCTGCGGAAACGCTACGCCGATTCTGGACCATGCTTGCGCATCGGCAGGGCGCGCCGCTCAATGTCGCCGAACTGGCGCGCAGCCTGGGGGTGGATACCAAGACGGCCGGGCGGTACCTGGACCTGCTGGTGGATTTGTTGCTGGCCCGGCGGCTGGCGCCCTGGCATACCAATGTGGGGAAGCGGCTGGTCAAAACCCCACGCCTGTACCTACGTGACAGTGGCCTGACTCACGCCTTGCTGGGGATCGCCGATCCGGAGGCGCTGCTCGGGCACCCTGTAGCTGGTGCGAGCTGGGAGGGATTCGTCATCGAAAATCTGATTGCCTCGGCCCCAGAAGGCACCGAGGCGTACTACTACGGCACGAGCGGCGGCGCGGAGATCGACCTGTTGCTGCATCTGCCAGGCAGTCGGATGTGGGCCATCGAGGTCAAGCGCAGCGTGGCGCCGCGTCCAGAGCGGGGGTTTCATGCGGCCTGCGCGGACTTGAATCCGGCACGCCGGTTCGTGGTGTATCCGGGCACGGAGCGATTCCCGCTCGGGCAGGGTGTTGAAGCCGTGTCGCTGGGCGAACTCGCCACTGAACTTTACAACATGAGCAAAAGAGGATGACCATCAGTCTCAGCTTCTACCTCGAGGATGAGCAGAGGCGGCAGATCGATCTGTCCCGGCTAGGCCCATGACACGCGACGTGCCGACCGGCTCCTCGCTTCCCGTCTCCGAACTCGCCTGGCGTCAGGTCGTCTCAACGGTAGCCGCCACGTTATTCATCTGTCTACAGCATCTCCGACCTCGTGGCGTCAAGGGCATGGCTTCGGTCAGAAGGGTAAGAGGGACCGCAGGTGAGTGGCACATGGAAACTCTTGACAAGCGCCTGGAACGGCTGGAGAATCGCAGGTATTGAAAGCGTTCGAAGAAACCGATCTGAATCTAAGGTCGGGCGCGGGAATGAAATCGGCACAATCAACCGTGCCGATGTACTCAACCTGCGAGGTATCGATACGATACATATCCAGGGATTGAAGCAAGCCGGACTCGCCATGACCGGCAAAGGCAAACAGGCACGGCAGGAACGAGAATATGTCGATGGCCACCACACTGGATGATCGATCAGAGACCCGACGATCTTCGCTCACGCGCAAGCAGTTGCTGGATCAGGAATTGGCTCGCTACGTTCGATTGCTCACGGAGCATGGCGATCCTGAGAAAGTGATCCTGTTCGGGTCGCTTGCCGGGGGACAGGTTCACGAGTGGTCCGATATTGATCTGATTGTGGTTGAACACACGGCGCTACCCTTTTTCCAGCGGTTGCGGAAGGTGCGGCGGCTGCTGCGACCAAAGGTGGGCGTTGACATCATGGTCTATACGCCAGAAGAATTCGCTCAGTTGTGTGCTCATCGGCCTTTTTTTAGGGACGAGATTGTCGCGAAAGGGGAAGTCGTTTATGAACACGGCAGGTGAGCGATGGAGGGTCGGATTGAATATCGGCCAGGAAAGGAGTGGATGAAGAGGGAAATGGCACACGAACAATTTGTTACCAATACAAAGGGAAACAAGGTGAGCGTGATCCTTTCGCTCAAACGATATGAGCGATTGATGGAGGACTTGCACGACTTGGCGGTCGTTGCCGAGCGACGAGACGAAAAACCGATCAGCTTTGAGGAAATGAAACGGCGATTGAAGAAAGATGGCATCCTATCACGTTGACTTCAAGCCATCCGTTTACAAAGATTTCCGCCGTCTACCCGAGTCGGTCGTTGAGCGCGTGATGAAACGGATTGAGCAATTGCAAGACGAACCCTTGCCTCACGGTGTAGAGAAATTGGAAACCGCCGAACGCCTTTATCGCATTCGGATTGGCGACTATCGCATCCGAAGAAGAGCGCACTGAACGCGTTCGCAAAAAGCGAGCGGGCCAACATTCGCGCGGATGAAGAAAAGGCGTTCAAGGAAGCTGCAAGGTACGTGCTGGCTCTGACGGAACGGCAGCTTGCGGAGTTGATCAGGAAAGGCGATTTTGTAGAGGTGAAAGGATGAGCAAGCAGCATCGAAGCGATACGATGGCCTCCATTCACGAAACGATGGAGGCCCTACACACAGTGGGCGTCATCGACAAGCAGACGATGCGCCGTTTTGACGAGGCGTGCCTGACACCCGTCCGGCCACTGACGGCACAGCAGGTCAAGGCCATCCGGGAGCGGGAGCGCCTTAGCCAGACGGTATGTGCGAACTATCTCAACGTCACGCCGAATCGGGTGAGCACATGGGAACAGGGCGAGAAGCGGCCTTCCGGCCCGGCGCTGACGCTCCTGTCTCTTGTCGAGAAGCACGGTATCACGGCAGTGGCCTGAACTTGACCAGACCTCGCGAGAGGAATGATAGACGCAGATGAGTGAACGGTCGTCTGGTAGAATATCGAGAAATGGAGGTCAAGCCATGAGATTGGCGGTGGAACAACAGACATACCCTTACATCACCACGAATCGGAGAATCGGGGGGGGCTCCCCCATCATCAAAGGGACCCGGATCGCCGTCCGCACCATAGCCGGCTATTATCAGATGGGAATGAGCGTCGACGAGATGCTGACCACCCTGCAACACCTGTCGCCATCCCAGATCCATTCGCCGTTAGCCTGCTACCTCGATCATCAGCAAGAGATCGACCGCGAACTAGAGGTCTCGACTGATGTCGAACAGTGGAAACAACAGGTACTCGCACATCCCAGAGCGGCGACCACGCCGCAGTTAGCTCAACAGACTACTTGATCCCACCACCCACTCCGTCACGTTGGAAACCCTCACCCGCGCGGCTCACGCCGTGGAACGTCACGTCAAGTTGGAACTGATCTGAACGCTGGCGCTTGACAAGTTGCTCGCGGCGGTCTATCATATGCTCAGCTTATCAGAATATCTGATACTCAGGCAGGAGGGAGCTCATGATAGCGGAGACAAGCAGGGTAGGAAAGCGGGGGACCATTGTCATTCCGGCAGCGATCCGCCGTCGTCTGAAGATTGAAGAAGGCGCTGTCGTCATGGTCGAGGAACGAGAGGACGGCGTCCTGATTCGCCCCGCTGTCGTCATGCCGATTGAGGTGTACACGGCTGAACGCCGGGCAGAGTTCCTTCTCTCGAATGCGATTGATGCTGAGGACTACGCGAGGGCGTGCGAGGAGGTCAGGCGGATGGGACTCGACCCTGATGCGATCCCCCACTATACGACAGCCGGGGATTGACGGGTGGACCGGCTCTTCCTGGATGCCAACATCCTGTTTTCTGCCGCCTATCGACCCGATGCCGGCCTCCGGCGCTTGTGGGAGATCCCCGGTATCCAGCTCATTACCTCGACCTACGCGGAGGAGGAGGCTCGTCGCAACCTGGAGACCTCTGTGCAACGCGCTGCCATGAGTGAGCTGCTACGTCATGTCAAGGCGCTGATCTTCCACCCCGACTCCTCTCTTCTGCCTTCCGGTCTGGAACTTCCTGACAACGACCGGCCGATTCTGGAGGCTGCCATCTTCAGTCAGGCCACGCATTTGCTCACCGGTGATATGAAAGCGTTTGGCGCGTATTACGGCCGTACGCTCGCAGGGGTGCTGATTCTTCCACCCGCTATGTATCTTCGTGGGCACCGATAGATGTGGCAGCAAGTCCATCTATCTCGAGGATGAGCAGAGGCGGCAGATCGATCTGTCCCGTCTAGGCCATCCATGACACGCGATGTGCCGAGCCGTTCCTCGCTTCCCGTCTCCGGACTCGCCTGGCGTCAGGTCCATCTCCAGGAATATTCACACCCCCCAGTCGCCCCGACTGCGGGGCAGCAAGGAATGCAACGCCATAAGATCAACACGCTCTCACCACAGGCCAGACTACCCCTATAACCACTAAACAGGGGTGGGTCCTTTTTGCTTTATCACGGTGGGTTCTTTTTGCGTTGTCAAAAACGACCTTTGTCAAAAAGACCCAAAGCACCCCACAGGAGGACTTGGCTCTAGCCCGCAGGAGGATGAGAGAGATCGAATACTGCGCAAGCGCATCCGACAGAAGGGAGCCATCGGCTCCACACTCGACGAGTTTCGGTCTACCGTCTGCGACATCTTGAGCCGCCACAAGGTGTAACCCATGTCCCCGGACGTTTTTGTGACCTATCTCGCCGACCGGTCACTATGCCGCCTTCTTGAGGGTTACATGCATCCCAGCCCTTGTTGCGAGGGTGATAAGCATCTCGAGGCTAAATCGTTCCCATTTGCTTCTGATCAAGTCTGAAACCCTGGATTGGCTCACGCCCAGAATGTCCGCAGCCCTAGACTGCGTGAGCCTCTTGGCCTTGATCCATTTTCGGAGATCAGCCATAAGATCGGCACGCATTTGAAGAATTGCGGCCTCATCCGGGGGATACCCGAGGTCAATGAATACGTTTCCAGAAGAATGAACAACAGTCTCACTCATCAGTCCCCTCCAACCTGTCGGTACCGCTGCCGAGCACAATCAATATCACTCCGGCTCGTTCTCCGGGTCTTCTTTTGAAATGCATGGAGCACATACACCGCATCGCGACGCGTGGCGATATAGATAACCCGCCACTCACCCAAAACCTGGATGCGGATTTCTTTCACGCCGGGGCCGATGACGGGTATGGGTTTCCAATCACTTGGTTCGAGTCCGTTTTGAACCGCGCGGAGTTCGAAGCCTGCGGCCCGGCGCGCTTCATCCGGAAAATTTCGCAAATCATCCAGACTCGATCCCAAAAATCTAAGAGGTTTCATAGTCACACATACATTATATAAGTTATTATATATTTGGCAAGTTCAATAAATCGGCTCTTCCGGGGAGGTCTTATCAAGAGGTGTGCAAAAAGAAGTCAGGCGGCAATCTCCCTGGCTTGTTCCGGGACTTCCAACCTCTGAATTGAGTACACTGTCCCTGCAATCTGAGATAAGTCAACAACAGGCTTGACCCCACTCTTTTTCGCGTCTCCCACCCCAGGTCGTTTGCCCAGGTGGCCTGCTGCTCAACTGGCTGGCCGTGACACAACCTGGCCTCTCGACACTGGAGCAGATCGCCATGGCCCAGGACTTGCTGGTCTGGGCCGCCTATCGCGATGCGAAGACCGTCTGGCGGATCGAGCCTCGTCTAGTCGAAGCCCTCGCCGACTGCCCATGGCCGGATGAGGCACCCATGACGGCTATCAGGC
>UBJH01000586.1_pt1 | contig 22328 bp, 16 predicted proteins | sample 2193721 | NCBI WGS metagenome assembly UBJH01 (sample SAMEA4703186, study PRJEB27089) | metagenome | reverse complement strand
GGTGAGCCTGTCGAACCATGGACGGAACGGCCTTCGACAAGCTCAGGCCGAACGGATAGGTATGTCGTTCGTGTACCATTACTGATGCAAGATTCAATCGTGAATAGATCGTGGGCTCGACGTGTCTAACTGTCGATTGAAATGGTGGCTTGCCTGCTGTATTGCCGCCCTTGCCTGCGTCGGCGTGACGGCTTGTCAAACGGTTCCCATCACGGGCCGATCCCAGCTCCTGCTACTCTCGGAAGCAGATGAGATGCAGTTGGGAATCCAATCCTACCGGGAGGTCGTACAAAAGTCCAAGCTCTCCACAGATCCCGCGACCAACGACATGGTCAAGCGTGTTGGGACTCGCATTGCGTCGGCTACCGGCCGGCCGGATCTCCCGTGGGAGTTTGTGGTAATTGAGGATCGGCAGGCGAATGCCTTTGCGCTGCCTGGCGGCAAGGTGGCCGTCTATACCGGAATTCTGCCCATTACCAAAGACGAGACAGGTTTGGCGGCAGTGCTCGGACATGAGGTCGCCCATGCCGTCGCGCGACACGGCGCCGAGCGTATGAGCCAAAATCTCATTGTGCAGATGGGGCTGGCCGGCACCATGGCCGCCCTCTCGAAACGTGATCCGAAGACGGTACAGACGGTAGGTGCCTTGCTGGGCGCAGGCGCGGCTGTGGGGCTGATGCTTCCCTGGAGTCGCGGCCAGGAATCCGAGGCCGACCATTTGGGGCTGATCTACATGGCGAAGGCAGGGTACAACCCTAGCGCAGCCCGCGACCTCTGGATCCGCATGGCAGAGGCATCTAAAGGCCACGACCGTCCCCCTGAGTTCCTCTCCACCCATCCATCAGAATCGACCCGTATCCAGCAGATCGAGGCCTGGCTTCCCGAGGCATCGCAGTATTACCGTCCGGTGCCTGGCGCGCGATAACTGACCACAAGTATTCTCTGAAGCGCTCGTCTTTACGGCGAGTGAGGTGACGATGGCGACGACCAAGAGCCGGGACGGTACCCCGATTAGCGTCCCTCTGAAGGAAAGGCGAAGGTTCAGACCGCCGAAGGCGTTCGTCGAGCGCGCGGTAGTTAAGAAGCCTGCCGTCTACCAGGCAGCATCGAAGGATCCAGTCCGGTTCTGGGAGCGCCAGGCCAAGGCTCTGCACTGGTTCAAACCGTGGAAACGGGTGCTGCAATGGAAAGCACCGCATGCCAAGTGGTTTACGGGTGGCAAGCTGAACGTTGCCTATAACTGCCTCGACCGCCATGTGAACGGTCCCTTGCGCACTAAGGCGGCCCTCATCTGGGAGGGGGAGCCTGGCGACACTCGAACCCTCACCTACTGGGATCTGTATCGTGAGGTCAACCGTTTCGCGGCAGCCCTCAAACGGCACGGCGTGAAAAAAGGGGATCGAATCACGATCTATATGCCGATGATCCCGGAGGTCGCTATCGCGATGCTGGCATGTGCGCGCATCGGCGCTCCCCACAGTGTGATCTTCGGCGGCTTCTCACCGGAGGCGGTCCGCGACCGGATCCTCGACGCCGACTCGGCCCTTGTGATTACGGCCGACGGCGGCTACCGTCGCGGCGGGGTGGTCTCGCTCAAGAAGAACACCGATGAGGCGCTCAGGGCCTGCCCGGGTGTGAAAACCGTGATCGTGGTCAAGCGGACCGGGCAGGCCGTAGAGATGCAGCCTGGCCGGGATGTCTGGTGGGCCGATTTCATCAAAGACGCCCCGGCCAAATGTGCCCCCGCGATCATGGACGCCGAGGATATGTTGTTTCTCCTCTACACCTCCGGTTCGACCGGAAAACCGAAAGGAATCATCCACACCACAGGCGGCTACCTGACCGGAGTCGTTGCTACGCACAAATGGGTCTTCGATATCCAGGATAACGATGTCTACTGGTGTACCGCTGATGTCGGATGGGTGACGGGCCATTCATACGTCGTCTATGGGCCGCTGGCCAACGGGGCCACCACCGTCATGTACGAGGGGACCCCGGACTACCCCGATAAGGATCGCTTCTGGCGTCTCATCGAAAAGCACGGGATCACGATCTGCTACACGGCGCCGACGGCCATCCGCACCTTTATGAAGTGGGGCGAAGAGTACCCGAAGCGTTGCGACCTCTCGAGCCTTCGCCTGCTCGGCAGTGTCGGCGAGCCGATCAATCCTGAGGCGTGGGTCTGGTACTGGAAGGTAATTGGCGGCGGCCGCTGCCCGGTAGTAGACACCTGGTGGCAGACTGAAACCGGCCACATCCTGATCACGCCACTCCCGGGGATTACCACGCTCAAGCCCGGCTCGGCTGCCCGCCCATTCCCGGGGATCGACGCTGATGTCGTCGATGAGAACGGCGGGCCCGCTACGACCGGATACCTCGTGCTGCGCCAGCCTTGGCCCGGTATGCTTCGCGGGATCTGGGGCGATCCGGACCGCTATGTCAAGCAGTACTGGTCGAATTATAAAGGTATCTACTTCACCGGTGACGGGGCCAGCCGGGACAAGGATGGCGATTTCTGGCTGCTGGGTCGCGTCGATGACGTGATGAACGTCTCCGGACATCGTGTCTCGACGGTAGAGGTCGAGTCCGCCCTCGTAGATCACCCGTGCGTGGCTGAGGCGGCCGTGATCGGCCGTACCCACGAGATCAAGGGGCAGGCGGTTGCCGCCTTTGTGACCATCCGGGACGGCACCAGGCCGACGCCGGATCTCGAGACGGCGATCAAAGCTCATGTGGTCAAGAAGATCGGCGCCTTCGCCAGACCGGACGACCTGATCTTTACGGCCGAGCTGCCGAAGACCCGGAGCGGCAAGATCATGCGTCGCCTGCTGCGCGACATTGCCGAAGGCCGGGCATTAGGCGATACCACCACACTGGCCGACGCCAATGTGGTCGCTGAACTCAAGGCCAAGTACGAAGAGCAGTAGCGCGGCCAATACCAAACTATTGGATCGGGCGTTACTTGCGAGTCCAGGTGCCGTTCGGGAGCTGTATCCACCAGCCCGGGTGAGCCGCATCGCGGCGGATCGACGCAAAAGTGTCGGCGGCCTGCGCTTTGGCCTCTGTCGGATTCGCAGGTCTTCCGTCTTGCTGAGTGAGCTTGAGGATCGCCTTGGCCATTCCGTTGATCACCACATCCCGGTCCCGATTCTCCTCCCGCAGCAGCGCAGCTTCCGCCTCGCCCACCTGGGGAGGATTCGCACGTAGTGCCGCCTTCCCATCTTTCGCTTCACCCACCAATCCTTGATCTCGAAGCTGATTCAGCCGGGCGAGTCGCTGACCGATCTCTCTATATGCGGCGATCACCTCGGGATAACTCTTGATTTCCTGCGTAATTCGCCGGGAGAGATCGTCCTGAGCCATCGCTTCGGCCACCAGCGTTATTCGCGAAGCGCGAACTACGGTCAGTAGCGACTGCCGCCCTTGCCACAGGCCGGACGTTGGCGGCTGAGCCGGCGCCGCTTCCTTTTCTTTCTTCGGAGTCGGTTGCAGCAGCTCCTCTTCCAACGACTTGTAGGCCGACTTCACATCCTTTTCCGGAAAATAGACGTTGACCGTAATGTTCGCGCATGCGGCGAAGCTGAGTAGAGCGCTCAGGGTAAGCATCACAAGCGGTTTTCTATTCCTGCGCATCCACGTCCTCCTTGCTTGTAGTTTGTCATTCCGGGCTTGACCCGGAATCCAGAAGCCCTGGATGCCCGCTTACAATCCACGGGCATGACGCCCAAGAAATAACGAGCATCAAGTTCTATCCTAAGACTGTTAATAACTGGCTGCGGTTTACTGATTCAACTTGGCCGATCCTCTCACCCGCTCGATTGTCTCGCGGATAGTCTCGATCAGGTGTGTCAACCCGATCTTGTTAAAGGTCGGCGAGACGCGAACCTCCAGATCTCTCCACCCTAGAGTTGTATGGGAGATTTCAAGTTCATGAAAGATCAGATCGCCGGCTTTCAAGGTCACATCCAGCACGCCGCGGTCATAGCGACGAGCCACTCCAAAAGGACTGAAATAGCGGATGTGCTGCCCCGCTATCTGCTCGATCAGAGCGCGGCTGATCTTCCGTCCCTCTTGCAGGGAGCCCACGGTCCAGTACCGCGCGTTCCCGTGTGCCCGATTGATGGCAAATTGCGGAACCCGAAGATCGAGCAGCCCGTTGATCCGACCGCTAATATACCCTTGAAAGGGTCGAAAGGCATCACAAATCGCGCGCAGGCTGAGCCCCTCAGTGAGCAAGGTCAGTGCGATCCCTCCACCCAGCGGTTCGACCGTTCCCCAACCGTTCCACCGCCCACCCCAGGCGTCAAAGGTAAACTGCTGTATGGCGACCTGGTTGTCGGATTGGGCGAGAGCGACTGTGATGTTGCGGAGTTCGATCGGATCGTAGCGGAGTGAGTTGATGGTCAGTGAGGCGGGGATCTTAGACGGCATCTTCGATAACCGTTCTACTGCCGCCTGATATGCCTGTTCTGAAAGGTGACGCTCGCCAATCTGTTCCGATGACGACGCTCGATCATCGGCGGCAATCGAACTCTGACCAATCCGGCCGTGCAGCGGGATCATACCGGTTGCGGCGTCCAGACGGACGTAGTTCGAGCTTATGCTGACGTTCTGCAGGGCGAGCGACCCGTGATAGCTTTGGCCGATAAATTCCAGATCGGCCTGAAACTGACCGACGAAATGAGCCGCGTCAGGCGGACCTTCCGTCAGGGCGGTGAGTGTTGGGCGAAGCACTGAGACCTCTGTTCGCGGGACGGACAGGTGAACGCGGGCGGCGCTGGAGCCGTTGTGGTCGAGCGGCAGACTGCCTGCGAGGATGAGCGTGAGTCCTCCATCCTCTTGAAGGGCCGTCCTGGGAATCGTCAGCAGGCCCTTGTCGAGAGAAAAGGGGATTGAGCCCCGCAATCTCACGACAGGCGGCGCCGGCTGAATCTTTGCCCGCGCCAGGCTGAGCGAGAGATTTCGAATCATGACCCTACCGACGGCCGAGAGGGGTTGCGATACGCTCAATGTGGCGTCGGCCGAGAGCTCGGCATCGAGTGTCACTCCACGTCCCTGGGCCGTCTTTTCGGTGGAGGCAGACAGGGACTGGGGGCGAAGGCCGCGCACCGAAAGTGCCACGCGTATCTCCCGCATGGGCGTAGTCCGCAAAAATGAGGCGCGGCCCTGAACATCTCCATCACCGGCGACAACGTGAAGTTCTGGAACTCGAACGTAATCAGGGCTAAGCTCGAACCTGGCCCGGAGCGCGCGCAGGCGTCGACCAGCGAGGTCGGCCTGTTCGATGGCGAGCGCGCCTTCAAGATGACGCCCCGACATCCCGATCCCTTGGATGGCGATCTGAGCGTGCCGCAGTGTTGCCGCGCTGTTCATGGCGACAGCGTGAAGTTGTATCGATCGGCTCATGATCTCCGCCTTCCACGGACGACCTGCGCCCGGCCACCAGACGTGGATTGAGGGGTCAACAAGTCTCGTAATCGATACGCCCTTGTCGGCCAGATGGGAGAGCTGTGTGAGAAGGGTCGGTTCGATCTGCATCTCGGTTGTCATCAGGTCGAGACTCTCGCGTCCCCATCGCTGTCCGGTTCCCCTCGCGTCGATACGCATGCCCGCGATCGCTGCGCGCAGCGACTCGGCGGCTATACCGCCGGTTGCTGTATCGATGCTCAAGGACGCCAGGAGCGAGGGGTTGCCGTATCGCTGTCCCAGCAGCTCAAGCGCCTTACCATATAGTCCTGCCTGTAGGCGCAGCCGATTCCCTTCATGCTGAAGACTGAGGTCCCCGGTGAGCCCGGTCACGCCAAACTGCTGTGCGGGAAACTTTAGTCTGCCGTTCTTGAGCATAGCCGTCACCTGTCCTTGGGGCGGATCGGGCCAGTTGCCATGAAGCGTTGTCGGCTCGCCTTCCATGATCCCCGTAAGGCCGGAAAGCCAGGGGAGAGGGAATTGATGTGCCAATACGTCGAGATCTGCTCGCCACTCGGCGACGGTCAGTGTATAGACAGGCGGCCAGGCGACATATCGAACATCTGCTGTCCCTCGAGCCCGCGCCCCTTCCGTCTCGAACGACCAGTCGGGAATAGCTACGGCGTGAGCCGGATGGTTGACACGAAACCGCAAGGCAGCCTGAGCGGTCAATGGGCCTAGTATGCCGGGTTGCGGAACCTCTTGAACCTGCGCCAGGATCTGCCCTTCAAGCGTATTGTGTAAGGCGCCGCTGACCCGAACCGATCGTCCACTGACGGCGGCTTGCGCCTGCATCTCAAGCAGCACGGGAGCCGGTTTCGGTTCAAGCGTCACGCGTATCTCAGTGACCCGATGGTCGCGAATCTGAAGTGTGCCGTTGGTGAGAGAAGCCCGTGGGAACTGCAATCTGGCGGGTCGGGCGGCTGGCCGCAGATGCCGCTGCACCTCCTGAGTCAACGCCTGGAGATTCCACCGGCCGTCGTCAAGCTGCCTGAAAAACAGTTCGGGGCTCTCTACTCGCACGTCGGTCGGCATAACCTGACGCGTGCGGATCACCGCTGGAATGTCCAGCGTAGCGGCAAGACGCTTCACCCGCAGCGCCACACCTCGGCCATCAGGGTCAAACAGCATGAGATGGTCAATAACAAGGTCCGCGGTCAGGTTCGGGTAGGGGCGGATGTTAGCCTGCCCGATGGTGCAGCGAATCCCGTATGGTGCGCAGGCGAATCGCTGGAGGAGAATAGGGAGAAAAAGCGTAATCAAAAGCAGGCTGACGACGACCGCTGTCGTCACTCCCAACAGCAGAACGATCAGCGTCGATTTAAGCGTTCTCATGTGTGATCACGCATGATGTAACCCTTAAAGACTTCAGCCTTCAGTCTACCTGCCTATCCACCTGAATAGATGCCTCCGCACAACCATACGCAAGGAGGGTAAGAATTGGCAAGCAAATCCGACATCAGCGTGCTGGATGCGCCTTGTATTGAAGCCGCCTTCGGTACCCCTCAGCGTATTGGGATAGAACAGTGATAATATCTGTCACGTCTACTGACATATCTGTAACGCTGAACGGGTTATGGTAAGAGGGGAAAAGTTCTTGACAACTGTCGGGATAAGTCTACCATAACATCGAAAGCTCGCCGTTTTGACTGTTTTTGGGCGGTAGCATGAGATTTCATGTGGTACGACGTGAGGGAATCGGCCTATGGGCCTTATATCGGTCATCATTGCTGACGACCATACGCTCTCTCGAGAAGGGCTTCGACTGCTGTTAGCGCAAGAGCCGGCCATCTCCGTGGTTGGAGCGGCTGATGGCAATCAGGCGATCAGTATGGCAGAAGCCCTGCAGCCGGATATTGTGCTTTTGGCAGTGAATATCCAGGAGTTGAGCGCCCTCAATGCACTTTCCCTGATTCGCAAGAAATCTCCCCGGACCGATGTGTTGATTCTCTCCGGATGTCCTGATGATGAGCTTATGAGCGTTGCCCTGCAACTGGGGGCCAAAGGGTATGTGTCGAAAATGCTCAGTCATAAGGAGCTCGTAAAAGCTATCCGGGTCGTTCATGCCGGAGAGATCTGGGCGGGACGCAAGGTCCTGGCTGGTGTACTGGAAAGCTTGCGTCACAAGACACACGAGATGAATCGTTCCTTCTCGGAGACGCAAGAGGCCCTGACGGATCGGGAGCAGGAAATCGTAGGATGGGTCATCCAGGGGATGACCAACAAAGAGATCGCCGCCCGACTTGAGATCAGCGATAAGACGGTTAAGACGCATCTTAGCAATATTTTCAGTAAGTTGAAGATCAATCGACGATTAGAACTCGCTCTGTACCAGATTGTAGAACAGTCGGACTGACCTTTTGCCTGCCCTCATTACCTCTTACACTCTCTCAAAGTCCTACGTCTATTTTTTTGTCATAATACGCCAACTGGCCGATTGACGAAAAGAGTCAAGTAAACGTAGTGTTCGAAGGAACATTCAACTGTGGCTATTGAGATGAGACATCATGTGACACGAGTGTTGCTTACATGTAATGATAATGAGGATGGTTGACTATGGATCATGGCGTTGGCTCAACGCTCTTAAGGAGCCAACGGGTCGGCATGGGGGGGTGACCATATGGCATCTGTGATCCGCGTTGTGATTGCTGAGGATAACTCAGAACTTTCCGAGTTATACCATGAGCGGCTCAGCGTCGCACCGGACTTGGAAGTCGTCGGAACAGTACGCAGCGGACGGGAGGCGATCGCTGCCGTAGGACGGCTGAGCCCGGATATCTTGACCTTGGATATAGACTTGCCTGACATCAGCGGGTTGGAGATCCTCCCTGTAATCAGATGGTGTAGCCCGACGACAAGGGTGATCGTCCTCTCGGGCTACAATGAGGAAGCAACGATCATGGAAGTGCTCGAACTTGGAGCGAAGGGATACATTGTCAAGGGTGACGGGACCGACGTGGCAAAGGCGATTCGAGCCGTACAGCGCGGGGAGATGTGGGCCAGGCGGCGAGCGTTGGCTCGCGCGCTCGATCGGTTGGTTGGCCTAACCATGGGTACCTTTCAGGAAACTGGAAGACAATCCGCGCCGGTACGAGTCGTATTGTATTAAACCATTTGTATTAAACCATATTATCTGAATCGTTCGATGGTGAAAGGGGAGGGTGCGGTCATGTATACCTCAGGGGTAGATCGTGGAAGTCGTATACGTTGTGCAGTGACTGCGCTCCTTCTGGTCGCCTTCGCGGCGATCACGTCGGAGGCTATCGCAGGAACACCCCTGTTTAATCGGCCGCTTGGTGAAGTTCGCGGGACGGCGCTCGCACAGGTCTCTTTCGACGGAAAGAACTGGATCTCGTTGGGCGCAGGGACGCTTCCTGTGTTCGATAAGATGCTGATCAGGACCAGATCCGGGGTCGCTACTGTGACCCTGTCCGACGGAAGCCAACTGGAAGCGGGCCCTAAGACAGAGCTGGCGATTGCCGCGATGGGACCTTCCACGATCGCGCGCGTGGTAGAGGGTAATGTACTGTTTAGATTGCGGCCCGCCTCGTCTACTCGGCTTTCGATGCCGGGGGGAGTTGTTCAAAGTGCCGCCGTCGGCATGAGCCGCGTCGATCAGATGACAGCGGCCCGCGTCAGCACGGGTACACAGACTCAGCGAGACGCGCTGGGTGTGATTACCGCTCAGAAGGTGGGGCTGCCTCGGGTTCGCGTACTGGCTGGTGTGGTGGTCCTCGTCTCGCAGAATGGCGCCGTCACAGAACGGCTGCGAGAAGGGCAGGCACGGACCTTACTCGCTCAATCGTCCGGGATGGTTCCGCTCAAACGATATGCAGCCGCTCAGCCTGGCGGACAGCAGACCCCTCCGCCGACTGATCCTCCAAGTCAGGCGCCAACGGCTGAGCATGTCTGGACATGGCATCCCTCTCACCCTCAGCAGGTTCAGGGCGGGTGGCAGGAGATGAGGTTGGACATGCCGCCGACAGCACCTCCTCCGCCTTCGCAGGAGGTGCGCGAAGGTTTTGCGTGGGCGTGGAAGGATCAGTGGGTGGTCGCCAGGCGGGAGTGCGGTCAGTTTGCGATGTTCCGTCGGGAGTCCAGTGAGGACACAGCCAAGCTTCCGCCGCCGGTCGATCCGCCATCCCAGGCGGCGAAGGAGGAGCATGTATGGGCATGGCACCACTCAAACCCGCCGCAGGTGTGGGGTGGGTGGCAGGAGGTGCAACTCGGCTCTCCGCCTGGTGATCCGCCTCGGCCGGAGCAAGAGCTGTACCGGGGCTTTACCTGGGCCTGGGAAGAAGAGCCTGAAAAACGATGGGTCGTCGTTGAAGAATGCGGTCTGGCTGCGGCGTTCTTTGCCCCGGCGGGAGGTGGGATTGCGGGAGTGGTGATCGGCGGTACGGCGGTAGGGGCGATGAGTATCGTACCGGCAACGTTGACTGGTCATGCCAGTGAACCCGTTGCCAGTGACGCGGCCCCTAAATAGCCGACATCCATCTGTCCTGTTCTGAGGACGAAGGGATGTTAACGGTGATTTGTACCCTATACGCTGAAATAACGGGAAAAGGTAAAAGACCGAACGATGTTAGAACGGAGAATCATACCAGGAAGAGAAACGGCCAACGCCATTCCGATTCTGTTGGGTGTGGCGATGCTTGTATTCTTTGCGTCCGGTTGCGCGACAAGTTCCGGGATTTCAAAGACCGAAGCCTTGATCGCCGTCGCGACACGCGACGAGAGTCGTGATAATTTAGCCCTCAACAGCAGGATCCTTGCCATGGCCAACCCGGATAGCCTGTCCGGCGATTATCGGTTGGGGACAGGCGATCTCCTGGAGATTTCCGTCTTTGATATCGCCGAGCTTAGCAAGATCAAAGCCCGGGTCGGCGCGGAGGGATTGGTTACGCTTCCGCTGGCGGGAACAGTGTCGGCCGGCGGAAAGACGGCTATGGAGTTCGAAGAGATCGTGAAGACGACGCTCGGATCCAGGTATATCCGGGATCCTCAAGTCAGCGTCTTCGTGCTCGAGCATCATAGTCATCGGATCAGCGTCCTCGGCGCCGTCAAGAAGCCCGGCGTTTTTGAGGTCAGCGGTCCGCGCTCGGTAGTCGATATGCTGGCGATGGCCGAAGGGCTCACGGAGCAATCCGACCAGGTGGTGTACCTGATCCGCCGGGTGGCGAAGTCGTCAGCCGCACCGGACTCATCCGGTTCGCAGCCCCAGGCAGCAGCGAATGGAAAATCCGCCCAAGAGGCAGTGATCGAAATTAATCTGGAGGAGATGCTGGTCGATGGGAAAGAGGAGTTGAATGCTCCTTTGCAGTCCGGAGATGTCGTCCACGTGCCAAAGGCGGGTAGCTTCTTTGTGGGAGGAGCGGTCCAAAAACCCGGTTCGTATCTCTTGAAGGGCAGGGACGTGACGGTTGATCAAGCGATCATCGAAGCCGGTGGTGTCACGAAGGTTGCAGATTTTGAAGGCGTCAAGATATTTCGGGAGCTGAAAGGACAGAAGAAGCAGATCATTGAGGTCAGTCTCAATGAGATGGAGCAGGGTCGGAAAGGACCGCTTGTGGTGAAGAACGACGTGATTTTGGTCAGCAGCCATGGGGTCAAGTCGTTCTGGTTCGGTTTCCTCGAGTTCATCCGGTTTGGGATCGGGACAACTCTCTGATTCAAAAAGGATAAGGATGTATGGACCCCGATAATGCGCTTGTAAAAGCTAAGGATAATAGCGAGAGCCTGGCGAAACCTCAACTCTGGCCTGTTCAGGCGCTTCCCGAGCACAAGAAAGATCCGCATCTCAGGGATTACTGGCAGGTGCTGTTCAAGCATCGCTGGATCGTCCTCACCTGTTTCCTGGTGACGGTGATCACGGTCGCGACGGCGACATTTGTGCAGCAGCCAGTCTACAAAGCCACCGCAACCATTCAGATCGACAAGGCGTCGCCGAATGTCCTGAAGTTTGAAGAGGTATCACCGCCTGCCAACAAAGAGACCGACGACTATTATCAAACACAATACAAGCTGCTGATGAGCTATTCCCTGGCGGAGAGAGTGGTCAGGTTGCTCAGGCTCGACGTCAATCCGGAGCTCTCTGGATCGGATACACCGGGTTCGACCTTCCCAACATGGACGTGGCTCGTGAGCCTCGTTGACTCCATGCGCCCTCAACCGTCCGCGCAGCAGAGCTCCGACGAGACATCAACTACCGAATCACCTGTGGTGCAGCGCTTCCTGAAAAAGCTGGATATCGAACCCGTTAAGAATACCCGCCTGGTGAAAATTGCCTTCCTCAGCACCTCACCGGAGCTGTCCGCCCAGGTTGCCAACGCGATGGCAGAGAACTTTATCGAACAGAGTATCGAGCAGAAAGTGGGCGCGACGAAATATGCCGGCGACTTCCTGGCGAAACAGATTCAAGACATACGGATCAAGCTGGAGAGCTCTGATGAACTGCTCCAGAAGTTTGCCAGGCAGAAGCAGTACCTCGTGCTCGATGAAAAACAGGAGCAGACGACTAAACAGCTCTCACTGCTTACCGACGCCCTGATGAGGGCGCGCAGCGATCGGTTGGCGAAAGAGGCGCTGCATCGACAGACCCAGGGACAGGATTTCCAATCAATTCCATCGGTGCTGGAAAATACGCTGATCGTTGACTTGAAGAAAGAGTATTTCCGCCTGCAAGCGGAATACAGGAAGTTGTCTGAAACGTTCCTGCCGGATTATCCCAGGATGGTGGCGCTGAAGAGCAATATCGAGGAAATAAAGAGCCGGCTCGATGGTGAGGTCCAAAAGATTATCGATGGGCTCCGGTCGAGTTATGAGGCGGCCGTAAAATCGGAACATCTGCTCCAATCGTCGGTGGATAAGCAGAAACAGGTGACGTTGAAGACGAATGAGGATTCGATTCAGTACAACATCCTGAAGCGAGAGGTCGACATCAACCGCGAACTGTATGCCGGCCTGTTGCAGCGCATGAAAGAGACCGCCGTCTCCGTAGGACTCGATTCGACGAATATCCAGATCACTGACCGGGCGAAGGTCCCTCTCTTTCCGGATCGTCCTAAGAAGCTGCTCAACTTAGCGCTCGGGATCGTACTTGGTTTGAGTCTGGGGATCGGTTTGGCTTTCTTCGCCGACTACCTCGACAACACCGTCAACAAGATCGAAGAGGTCGAATCGACGTTCGCGTTGCCGATTCTGGGGGCCGTGCCGGCATTGGCCTCCGCCGAACGAAGGAAGCGGCTGAAAGGCACGACCAACGGCCAAGGCGCAACGTCGTTTGAACTGATCATGCACCAGGATCAGTCCTCCCTGGTCAGTGAGGCCATCCGGAACATCCGGACCTCGCTCCTCTTTTCTCTTCCGGAGAATCCTCCCAAGCTGCTGCTTGTGACGAGCGCGGAACCGGGCGACGGCAAAACCGGCGTATCGATCAATCTTTCTGTTGCGCTGTCACAGCTTGGCGGTGACATTTTGCTCATTGATGCGGATATGCGCTATCCCGATTGTCACCGAGTGTTGGAGCAGGATCGGACGCCCGGGCTGTCGAATTTCCTTGTGGGGGACGCAGAGCTCAGCGCCGCCATCAAACCGACGACGATCCCCAACCTCTATTTGCTTCCGGCGGGGCAATCGCCGTTGAACCCGGCAGAGCTGCTTGGTTCCGAGCGGATGAGGGATGCTCTGGAGCTGCTCTGCCGGCAGTTCAAGCATGTGATTATCGACTCGCCGCCGATACTGGGGTTTACCGATAGCGTCCTGCTGTCTACGTTCGCCGACGGCACCTTGCTTGTTATCCGTGCAGGTAAAACGGTTCGCGATGCCGCCCTCAGGGCGGTGAGAACCCTCAACGCAGTGAATGCGAAACTCCTGGGTGTCGTCCTGAACAGCCTGGAACTGCATGGCAACGGGTATTCGTACTATCAGGACTATCACGACTATTATCACCGGAAATCCGAACGACGTGATTCGATAATGTCTCACCGCGATTCCCAGGGTTGAGTTCATTGGGTTTGTTGGGTTCATAGGGGTCATGGGGTTCATGGGGTTTGTTGGGTTCATGGGGTTGCGATGGGGGAGATAGAGTTTTATGGTTATCGAGCTACAGACTTCACGAGGAAAGATTACCTCACTCCTCCTGCTCTCGTGCCTTATCATCCTGACCGCCTGGATGATCGTTCGCCCTTGGGCCGCCGGCTTCGCAATTCCCAAGCTTGCCCACGACCCTGACCTGCTGCGCGCCTGGTGGTCTCACCCCGAACACCTTCAGTATCAGCACCAGTACATGGGAAGGATCCGCCAATACAGCGTTGGCCTCCAGGACTATCAGGAGGCCTTGAAGCAGTATCGAATGGCGCTTCGAGAGAATCCTCTCTCAAGTCGGACGTGGTTTGATACGGCGAGGGTCTACTGGTGGCTGGGGCAGATCGAAGAGGCCAAGGAAGCCTTGGGGCTGGCGTTACGATTCAATCCCAGCAATTCGAGGCTGCGTTGGGAGGCCGCTCTGTTCCAGATCCAGCTTGAGGATCACGAGGGCGCTGTTGCCAGCCTGCGACATCTGATGATGACCGAACCACATCAGCGCCGGACCTATTTCACCCTTATCCACACCCTCATGCGGCCGGCAGATTTTATCGAGACGGCCTTACCCGCTGAGGCCGGCATCTTGTCGGACTATCTGGACTACCTGATCAGACAGGGAGAGACTGAGAACGGGCGGACCGTGTGGCGGCGGCTCACGGACCTCCGGCCCGCCGCGCTCGACTCTCGCCTGGCCTTATCGTATGTCGATATGATGCTTGAACACAAAGACCTGTCAGAGGCTACCTCTGCCTGGGATCTGCTGTTGCGATCGCGGGGAATCGGCAGGCGAGATGGTGGCCTTGACAACCTGGTGTGGAATGGTGGATTTGAGCGCGATGAGACATGGGGGGCCGGATTCGATTGGCGTGTTGGGCGAAGTGCTGGGGTTGAGATTGGTGTGAGCGCGTTAAGCTCCACGGAGGGAAGGCGATCGCTCAAGATCGCCTTTGATGGCACTCGAAATCCGGATCTGACGGCTGCATCTCAGGTGATTCCCGTGTTGCCGGGTACGCGCTACCTGCTGAGCGGTTCCATCAAGACCACCGGCATCACGACCTCAAACGGCCCTTATCTGGAGGTGGTCGATTTTCTCGATGGCAGGGGCTATGCCGTCAGTGAGAGTTACGTCGGCGACCATCCGTGGTCTGAGGTGCGCGTGCCGTTTGAAACCTCTCCGCGATCTCAGGCCATTGTCATCAAGATACGGCGAGAGGCCAGTCAGAAGCTCGATAATCTCATCGGCGGAACCGCCTGGATCGATCAGGTAGACCTCAAAAAGATCCAGTATCAGATCGGAACGAACTGAGATGCCTGGGAAACGAGAGTTACTGCTTGTTGGGATCGATGTGGCCATCATCGTTGGCTCGATTGTCAGTTCAGCATTCTTGCGATTGGGAATCGAGCCGGGAGTTCAGTACCTTGAGGCTCACACTATTTCGTTCCTTGTCAGCGGGCTGATTTACATCGTTCTGTTGTTTATCGGAAACCAGTATGATGCACGAAAAGACTATCGTTCCCTTCCCGAGTTCTTGACCCTACTGTATGTGTCCATGGGCGCTTTCATGCTCTCGACGATCTTTTTTTACGTCGATTGGTCACTGAGGATTGGGCGAGGAGTCTATTTGCTCAATGCAATCTTGGTTACGTTGGGCATCTCCCTTTGGAGAAGGCTCTATAGCCGGCTGGTCGTTCGCTCATCATTCCAAAAGCGAGCGCTTATTTTGGGATTGGGTAAGGAAGAGGGGCAGTTACTCCGCGAAGTGATCGAGATAAAGACTTCAGGGATTCGGCTTATCGGGGCGCTGGTTGACGACTTGCCTTCTCGCCATAACGATGAGGGAAATGGGATCAAAATACTTGGAGGCTTGGATCACTTGGAGAAAGTGCTTGTTGAGCAGGCGCCTGATTTGCTGATCACATCAAAGGGCTGTTTGTCGCGCCAGGACGTGTGTCAGGAGCTTTTTATCCAGCAGCGTCACGGAACGGAAGTGATCCACATTTCCGATCTCTATGAAAAGACTACTGGCAAGGTACCGATCCACTATGTTTCGGATCATTTGTTACACATGGGCATTATACGGTCGCCGATATATGCAAAGAGGGTCAAAGGGCTGATTGATAGGTCAGCGGCGCTCCTTGCGTTGATTCTCCTTTCCCCCATTGCTCTTCTCATAATGGTTGGAATCACACTCACTTCGTCTGGTGGTATTTTCTACGTCCAGGAAAGGCTTGGCGTAGGTGGCCGGAAGTTCAATTTGCTGAAATTTCGAACCATGATTGAAAATGCGGAGTGGAACACCGGTCCTATCTGGGCTTCCGAGAATGATCAGCGTATTACGCGGTTCGGCCGTTTCTTGAGGCGATCGCGCCTCGATGAAATCCCACAACTCATCAATGTCCTCTTGGGGAACATGAGCTTGGTGGGGCCTCGCCCTGAACGAGAGCCGTTCATTAGGCACTTTCAAGGCCGGGTGCCGGTATATCGAGAGGGGAAACGAAAGAACGATCCAGCCAACGCGAGCATTCAAACCGGCTGGCAGGAGGTAATTCCACTCTACTCACTGCGGTTTGCGGTCAAGCCAGGAATCACTGGTTGGGCTCAGGTCAATGGGAATTACGCCGCATCAGTGGAAGAAAGCTGGGGAAAATTTGCTTATGACTTGTGCTATATTAAGAATCAATCACTCCTCCTTGATGTCACAATCCTCACCAAGACACTATGGGTCGTCCTTGGTGGCAATGGCCGCTAACCCGCCTGCATTATTCCCTCTCACGCGGCCTTCTTAAGGCCTCGGTTTTCCGAGATGGAGGATCTGGCTTATGGCAGAGCGAAATGTTTCGGACATACATGCCGCCTCGTGCTGCCGGCCATCAGTGATCATGGCGAAGCGGGGGAAGTAGCCGACGTGATTCAACTTCAACAAGAGCTTCGAGGGATCATGATCTGGCGGGGCTTGGCCAAATCCAAGAACGCTGCCAGAAGGTCGTCACCGGTCTCCTGGCTCGCCGGCCGCCAGTGTTGCGAGAGCAATTCACCTCACCGACACCCACCAAGTCGACCCCGAATTCAGTTGGAGGATCAAAATGAAAAACTCTCCAATCCGTGCCAAGGATCGCTTCCTGGTCTTCGGTGCACCGGCTGTTGAGGAAGCCGAGATTCAGGAGGTTGTTGCGAGCCTTAAGAGTGGGTGGTTGGGCGCTGGCCCCAAGGTCGCGCGCTTTGAAAACGACTTCAAGGCGTATAAGCGGGCTGAACACGCTGTCGCAGTCAACTGTTGTACGGCAGCGTTGCATCTCAGCATGCTAGCTGCCGGGCTGCAGCCGGGAGACGAGGTTATCACGACCGCCCTCACTTTTTGCGCCACGGTGAACGCGATTATTCACGCCTGCGCAATTCCCGTGCTGGTAGATGTTGACCCGGTCACCATGAATATTGAATCGAGCCACGTCGAGGCAGCGATCACCCCAAGAACTAAAGCGATCCTTCCCGTCCATTTTGCCGGGCGACCGTGTGAGATGGATGCCCTCACGGATATCGCCGAGCGCCACGGTCTGAAGCTAATTGAGGATTGCGCTCACGCGATCGAGACGGAATACAAGGGCCGCCAGGTCGGCACCTTTGGTGATTTCGGCTGCTTCAGCTTCTATGTCACAAAGAACATCGTGACTGGCGAGGGAGGCATGGTTCTCACTCGCCGCGAAGAAGATGCCGCCCGCATCAAGATCTTAGCGCTCCATGGCATGAGTAAGGATGCGTGGAAGCGCTTCAGCGACGAGGGTTACAAGCACTACCAGGTCGTCGCGGCAGGCTTCAAATACAACATGATGGACTTGCAAGCCGCCATTGGTATTCATCAATTGCGGCGGATTGAGGTCTATTGGCAGCGACGCCAGGAGATCTGGCGACGCTATAACGAGGCCTTTGCAAGCCTACCCATCGAACTGCCGGCTCTCCCTGAACCCGGGACTCGCCACGCCTATCATCTGTATACCATCCTGGTAGACGAGACGCGATCTGGTATCAGCCGAGACGCTTTTCTTGATGCCATGACAGCCAATAACATCGGGGTTGGCGTCCACTACCTGAGTATTCCCGAGCATCCCTACTACCGACAGACTTTTGGATGGAAGCCTGAGGATTATCCCCATGCCATGCGCATCGGTCGGCAGACAGTCAGCTTGCCGCTTTCGGCGAGGTTGAGTGATGGGGACGTAGAGGATGTGATCGTAGCGGTGAGGCGGATCTGTAAACCATGACCGCAACCAATAACGTGAGACGTGAGAAATCGGGAGTCGCTCACAAGGAGTTGGACCTAGTGGAAATAGAGCACTCTTCTACCGCTACGCTGCAGAAAGATCGTGCATACTGGAAGGAGAGGACGGGACGATATGGTGGAGCAAGCGTTGGGTATGGTTGTGATGAGCGGCTGATCCGATGGGACAATGCTCTCAGAGCCCGGGCGCTTTTACGCCTGGCGTCCATAACACCCGGCATGCGGGTGCTGGACGTTGGCACCGGTGCCGGGTATTGGGCTATTAGGTATGCCAGGCTTGGGGCAGCGGTGACCGGCCTCGATTTTTGTGAAGATTTGTTGCGCATTGCGGAAGCCAGTGCAAGGTCGGCCGGCGTGGAGATAGCCTGGCTGTGCACCCCGCTGGAGCAGGCCGTTTTACCTTCGGATACATTCGACCTTGCGATCAGCATCACGTGTCTGCAACATATCACCGACGAAGCACGCCAGAGGCAGGCAATTCAACGCATACTGAGGTCGCTCAAACCGCATGGAATCTTTCTGCTTGTGGAAGACACCATCGTCGGCCAACCGAGGGAAGCTGACTACATGAGGACATATTCCCAGCAAGGTTGGATTGAGCTGTTGCGATCACAAGGCGCCGAAATCGTCGGCTATGTAGGGGTAAGTTTCCTGAGATTCCGGTTCATGCGCGTGCTTGCTCCGTTATGTGTGGTGCTCGACTCCATTCTCGGCAAGATCCGTTGGTTCGCACCGAAGGCGACGGTGACGGCGTTTGCCTTCAGACGAAGTATTTAATCGCCTCGCTCAAGGGCTTAAGTCACCTTCATCTCGGACCTGCTCTCTCATTGGGGGGGGCTCCATGATACCCCAGGCGTCCAGGAATCAGGTTAACGGTTAAAGTTGAAAAATCAAGACCGCTGGACTCCCAGTAAGTTTGTTTATAAGAATGGCCGCTTGATTGCCTCAAGAGATCCGAAAGAAGTTGGAATTGCATCGAGATTAATAACCGACCTTGTTGCTGGTTTTTACGATACTTACATAAGAAAATACGTTAGGGGACATTTAATCGATTTGGGGTGCGGAAAAGTGCCTCTCTACGAAGTATACAAAGATTACATCACTAGCAATACTTGTGTGGACTGGGCCAATGCCCTGCATAAAAATGAGTACTTAGACCTTGAGTGTGACTTGACGGGAAACCTTCCATTTGAAGATGGAGAATTTGACACGGTAGTTCTTTCTGACGTGCTCGAACATATACCGGAGCCGGAACATCTTTGGAAGGAAATGTCCAGAATCTTGGCCAAAGGCGGACGAATTCTTATGAATGTCCCGTTTTATTACGGGCTACACGAGTCTCCCTATGACTATTATCGATATACGGAGTATTCCCTGCGCCGCTTTGCTGAATCAGAAGGTTTCAAGATAATTCTGTTAAAACCTATCGGAGGTACTCCGGAAATCTTAGCTGATATTTTTGCCAAGCATTTGCGCAATGTACCCATATTGGGTATACCTCTATCTATTGGAATCCAATATTTCACATACGTTTTTGTAGGGACACAATTGGGGGGAAAAATATCAGAAAAAACAGCTAAGGTTTTTCCTTTAGGCTATGTCTTGATTGCAGAGAAGGAAAAACAAGAGTGAATCTAACAAAGGATCATCCGGGTTCGCTGTGAGGGAGACCGAGAAGATGGCGCGTCACTCGCAACCAGGCGTGATCCCGATGAAGGAAGCGTGATGGGGGAAGACAGCCATAATGTCACTTGGGCAATCCGCCGCCTCTGGCGTTAAGTGGTCCTCGGTTTCTCAGATCGGGCGCCAGGCGGTTCAGTTTGTTACAATCGCTATCCTCGCACGACTGCTTACGCCCGCAGATTTCGGCTTGCTGGGGATGGCGGGGGTCGTGATAGGCTTCCTAGAGCTTTTCAAGGATATGGGAACATCGGCGGCGGTGATTCAGCGAAAGGATTCCTCTGACCTGCTTCTCTATAGCATCTTTTGGGTCAATGTCATTTTCGGGCTTTTCATCGTCGTGCTTCTGTTCGTGGTGGCGCCCGTTGCTGCCCGCTTTTATCGTGAGCCGCGGATCGCTCCTTTGATCCAGGTGCTCTCGATTGCTTTTTTGATTTCCAGTGTGAGCACCTTGCAGCAAGCGATCTGGGAGCGTGAGATGGCATTTCAGAAGCTGGCCAAGGTGGAGATCAGCGCGGTTGTAACCGGTTCGATTGTTGGCATTATATCGGCGTTGCTGGGGATCGGGGTATGGAGCTTGGTATTTCAGTCATTGACGGTAGTGACGGTGACCTCAGCTTTGCTCTGGGCCTTCAGCGACTTCAGGCCGAAGATGAGTTTTTGCTGGCCTGAGGTACGGGCGCTGAGCAACTACAGCCTGAATTTAACAGGATTTAACGTATTAAACTACATCGCTAGAAATGCCGATTATCTTCTCATAGGCCGATTTCTCGGGGCACAAAACTTGGGGTATTACTCTCTGGCGTATCGGATCATGCTCTTCCCCCTGCAAAACGTTTCCGGTGTGATTAGACGAGTCATGTTCCCGGTGTATTCACAGTTTCAGGATGATGATGCGCGATTCCGGCTTGCCTACCTAAAAGTCGTTGGGGCCATTGCAATAGTGACGTTCCCGATGATGCTGGGTCTGATGGTGCTCACTGAGCCGTTTGTGCTGGCTGTCTTTGGATCACAGTGGGCACCCGTCTCCCTATTACTCATAATATTCGCACCGCTAGGAATGTCTCAATCTATATCAACAACGGCAGGTACCATCTATCAGGCGAAAGGTCGAACGGATTGGTTGTTTAGATGGGGGATTGTGGCGGGAGTGTTGGTTATCGTGGCTTTTGCTATAGGCCTGCAATGGGGGATTATAGGCATCGCGGTTGCCTACGCCCTCTGGGAGCTAGTTTTGTTTTATCCGGCTTTTGCTATCCCATTCAAGCTCATTAATCTACCGATCAGGCATCTGGCTCACGTCCTTTGGCGTCAATTGGTTTGTAGTGTGTTGATGATGGTTGTGGTCCTGTTTCTTCGGTTCATACTTCCGGCTGGTCTTGGTAACGGGTGGATCCTGGGCATTTTAGTCCCTATAGGGTGTCTCATATATCTCCTGCTCAGTTGGCTGATCAATCGGGAGCAGGTATGCGAGGTTGTCAGGCTTATTCGCGTAAGGGGGTGATGGTCGAGCTTGTCGATTCCTACTGACGGAACAGTCATAGTGATGCATAGCATTCCTGTGTGGCTGCCACAGACAGAAACCTGGAACTACAACCAGGTTCGCCGCTTGCCTGCCGAGATAGAGAGCCACATCTTCTGTGAAAGGACCGAGAATCTTGACCAGTTCCCTCTACCGAATATTCACAGCCTTTCGCAAGCGTCGCGGTGGCGCTACTACTGGGATAAAGGGTTGCGCAAACTACGGATTCGGTATCATTTAGGTTTCTTGGTTGAGCAGGTAAGGCGGTATCATGCTGAGGTGTTGCACTCTCACTTCGGTAATGTGGGTTGGGCAAACATAGAGGTTGCCAATCAGGAGGGGTTAAGGCACGTGGTAACGTTCTACGGAGTTGACGTTAGTCACTTGCCTAAACGGGACCCCCGATGGAAGGGCCGTTTCTCCGCGCTGTTTAAGCGGGTAGATCAAGTTCTCTGTGAGGGGCCGCACATGGCGCGGTGCCTGGTCGAATTAGGGTGTCCGGATTGGAAGGTCCGAGTGCACCATCTGGGAGTCAGTGTAGATGACATTGCATTCAGGCCCAGGGTATGGACTACTCCATGGCCTCTGCGCGTGCTCATTGCCGCATCATTTCGACAGAAAAAGGGCATTCCTTATGCGTTGGAGGCCTTGGCGAGACTGAAGGATAAGATTTCTTTTGACGTCACCATTATTGGGGACGCGAACAATGAGATCAGGAGTCAGGCTGAGAAGAAGAGCATTCTCGAAACCATCAAGAAGCACAATCTCCAGCCAAGAATTCGCATGTTGGGCTATCAACCCCACACCGTGTTGCTCGAAGAAGCCTACAAGCACCATATTTTTCTTTCCCCAAGCGTCACGGCTGATGACGGTGATACCGAGGGCGGCGCGCCGGTCACAATTCTCGAAATGGCGGCAACAGGAATGCCGGTAGTTAGCACGAGGCACTGCGATATTCCTGAGGTGATCCATCATGGCTGCATGGGTCTACTGGCGGAAGAACGTGATGTGGAGGGATTGGTATGCCATCTGAGATGGCTAATCGGTCATCCTGAACAGTGGGATCGTATGATCGAGGCGGGGCGGAAGCATGTTGAGTCGGAGTTCAACGCCAGTGTTCAGAGTGAAAAACTCGCGGCCGTATATCGAGAGCTCAAGAGTAGGCGTCGGCAGGGTAAGGCGTAGCATCCGCCTGGCCCAGCCGTGGCCAAAGCCAGAAGCCGCTGTTGGACAGGCTCGCATGGGCCAGCCTGCGCGTGTCTCCGTCACCAGTGGAAGAGAGAGGCCGTGGCCGAGGCGGA